>Ga0172377_10003147_pt1 | contig 16921 bp, 14 predicted proteins | sample Pumphouse3metaG_FD_119749 | JGI IMG/M metagenome (GOLD analysis project Ga0172377, IMG submission 119749) | Leachate microbial communities from a municipal landfill in Southern Ontario, Canada - Pumphouse #3 metaG | ecosystem: Engineered > Solid waste > Landfill > Unclassified | place: Canada...
ATGTTTAAGCTTGACGTCAAGGGCGAACACAATTATATTTTGCGTCCCGAGTTTACCGCTTCTGTCAATCGTGCGGTTATTGAAAACAAGCTTTTTGCTTCACCTAATCTTCCGATAAAACTGGCCTATTGCGGACCAGTATTCCGTTTTGAACGTCCTCAGGCTGGCCGTCTTCGTCAGTTTCATCAATTTGGAGTTGAATTCTTTGACAATAAGATTGATACGATGACAGCGATGGATTCAGTTCTTCTATTATATCGTGCTGCAGAGGAAATATTAGGACACGAACTATATTTGAAGGTCAACTATCTAGGTGGAAATGAATCGCGCGCTAACTATAAGAAAGCCTTGCACGAGTACTACCAGGATAAAATTGACACTATGTGCGATGATTGCCATCGCCGATATCAGGTGAATGTATTGCGCATGCTTGATTGTAAAGTTCCACAAGATATTGAAATAAATAAGCACGCACCACTAATTTCTGATTATTTGGTCGACGAAGATAAGCAGAATTTCGCGACAATGCTCAAGGCCTTGGATGCATTGAAGGTCGAGTATAAGCGCGACGAGAGGTTGGTGAGAGGACTCGATTATTACACTGGTTTGGTCTTTGAAATTTACGATCCGCTAAACCGCAAATTGGGAGCCATCGGGGCTGGCGGCCAATATGGTAAACTCATGGAAGAACTTGGCGGTCCAGCTATGGAAGGAATAGGATTTAGTTTTGGTCTAGAAAGATTGATGCTCGCTCTTGATCCAACTCGAAAAGCACAGTTGATTGAACAGAAAGCCCTCGATTATTTTATTGTCGATCTTCGTTCGAAAAAAGATGCTACAGGAATCATTTTAGCGGATGTTCTTAGAAGTGCGGGAAGGCATGTCAGTGCCTCTTCCTACACTAAGAAACTCAATGGAAGTTTAAAAATGGCCGATCGATTAAAAGCTAAGGTCACATTAATCTTCTTCGATGAGCAGCCAAATGAGATTGTTATAAAAAATATGGCGACTCGTGAGCAGATTGCGTTCCCGTGTACCAATATTGATCAGATCGTTTCAAAATTAATGGAAATGGAGAAATAAATATTATGTTAAGAAATGCAACTTGTGGTGAACTAACCATTAAAGATATAGACAAGAAGGTCGTTTTAGCCGGATGGTGTCAGAAAATACGAAATTTAGGCTCGCTGGTTTTCATGGACATGCGGGATCGCTATGGCATTACTCAAATAAATATTAAACCTGAGCTTTTGGAAAAGTGCAGGATAAAGTCAGAGTATTGCCTCCAAGTTATGGGAAAAGTAGTTAAAAGACAAGAGGCTAATCCACATTTACCGACGGGTGAAATCGAAATTGAGGCTGAGGAAATTAAAGTCTTTTCAGAGTCGCAACTACCACCCTTTATTATTGCTGATGAAACGGATGCTTTGGAGGAAACTAGACTTCGATCTCGCTACCTTGATTTAAGACGCCCAATAATGCAAAATAATCTTTTTATTCGGGCTAAGTTACTAAAGGCTAGTCGCGATTATTTGGAGAAGTTAAATTTTTTGGAGGTTGAGACCCCAACATTGATTAAATCGACACCAGAGGGGGCGCGTGACTATCTTGTGCCTTCGCGTACGAAACCTGGTAAATTTTTTGCTTTGCCTCAATCACCACAGATTTTTAAACAATTGCTGATGATCGGCGGAATCGATCGCTATTATCAAATCGCCCGCTGCTATCGCGATGAAGATTTGCGTGCAGATCGTCAACCAGAATTTTCACAAATTGACTGCGAGATGTCGTTTGTTAGCCGCGAAGATGTTTTGAAGGTTATTGAAGGATTGTTGAGCGAGATGTTTATGAAGGTTATCAATTATCAATTGCCACCTTTTAAAAGAATTGCTTTTAAAGATGCTATTGCAAAGTATGGCTCTGATAAACCGGATATGCGTTTTGAGATGCTTATTAATGATGCAACCGAAATCTTAGCTCACGGGGAATTTGAGGCGTTTCAGAATAAAAAAGTTCGGGCTTTGATTGTCCCTAACTTCGCTTCTAGTTGCTCGCGCAAAATGCAATCCCAAGATATTGATCTAGCTAAGAAATTTCGAACGCACGGCGTATCTTTTTTCAAGGTAATAGATGGAAAGATATCGGGATCCTTAACAAAGTTCTACACGCCCGATCAATTGAATCAACTGATAGCTAAACTTGGTTTAAAAGAAAATGATTTATTGATTGTTGGCGCCGATGAAAAGGAAGAGCAAATGAATATTGCCTTAGGTGCTATCCGATTGAAGTATGGAAAAATGCTCGGTTTGATGAATCCTGATGTTTTCGCTCCGTGTTTTGTCATTGATTGGCCGATATTTGACCGTGAGAATGGAGAGATTGTTTCGCTTTCTAATCCCTTTACTCGCCCGCGCGATGAAGATTTGAAATACTTGGATACTGATCCTACCAAGGTCCTTTCATATGCCTACGATACGGTGATTAACGGCTTGGAAATTTCTTCTGGCTCACTGCGAATATATGACGGAAAACTCCAGCAAAAAATATTTGAATTGCTGGGATTGAGCGAAGAGGAAATTACGAAACGCTTTGGCTTCTTTGTTGATGCTTTCAACTATGGAACTCCGCCTCATGGTGGCTTTGCTCTCGGTGTTGAGCGCTTAGCGATGCTGTTGGCAAAAACTGACAATGTTCGCGATGTAGTGGCCTTTCCTAAAAATCTTTCAGCAGTTGACACTATGTGCGATGCTCCTTCAAGTGTTCCAAAGGAAAATTTAGATATTCTTGGCATTGCGATTAAGGAGAATCAGGGATGAGTATTGAATTTGGATCGTTAAATCTAAATGAAAAATTAGTTTCATATTTGCGTCAAGCCAAATATAAGAGCCTTTCGCCAGTTCAGGAAAAGACGATTCCACTCTTATTGAAAAATAAATCGGTTGTTGTTAAAGCCCCGACTGGATCGGGAAAGACATTGAGTTATCTTGTGCCTATCCTGAATAATCTTTCGGAGGATTTAGCGCAGACAACAGGAATAATTATTGTACCTACATCGGTTTTAGCAAATCAATTGCGCGATGTTTTGCTTCCTTTTATTAAGGGATATCAAAATTTTTCCTTGATGGTTATAGCAGAGGGGAAGGAAATAAAGGATATTGTTCGAGCCAATATTATTATTGCTACTCCTGATCAATTTTTATTTAATTTATCTCATTTGAATTTAAGATTTAATAAATATTTGATAATTGACGAGGGAGATATGATTCTCTTTGGTGGATTTGAGTCACAGTTGAACGAAATTCTAGGCTTGGATATTCCTGGAGTTAAAGCGCTGTTTACCGCGTCCATTGATGAACATTTGAACACGTTAGTTCGGAAGTATATCGGGGCTGAAACTCTCGTTGATGTTTCAGAAAAATCTATTACTTCAAAGAATGTTAAGCACTGCCTCGTCGATATTCGTCACGTGGACAAAGCTGTTGCCATCGAAAATTTTATAAAAGCTATTAAGCCTTATAAAACTATAGTCTTTGCTTCGAAGACGGCTGATTTACTCTTGATAGATCAAAAACTCAGCGCGGATGGCATAAAGCATCTAATGGTCTATGGCGGAATGAGTAAACGTGAGCAAAAACAAGCTACGAGACTCTTTAACGATGATAAATGTGATCTAATGATTGCGACGGATATTATTGCTCGCGGAATTGATATAGACAATGTCACAGACATTGTTTCGTTGGATCTTCCTTACGATTTATCTTATTATTTCCATCGGGCCGGACGTTCGGGACGCTTTGATAAAAAGGGTACTAGTTATGTATTCTACAATAATGATGACACCTCGAAGGCCAAAGAATTGGTAAAGCGCGGTGTTGAATTTACATTTTATTCGCTCCAGGGATCTAGATTAGTTAAGGAAAGAGATTTGAATCAGATCAAGGTTAAACGCAAATTAAATAACGTTTTGCTTGAGGAAGAGATACGCAAGAATATTTCGCACTTGAGAACGAAGAAGGTTAAGCCTTGTTACAAGAAAAAAATCCGACAGGAAATCGCTCGGACCAAAAAGCGTCACAAGCAGAGAATTATCAAATCAAATATCTATAAGAGAAATCACAAAGAAGGAACGGAATTCACTTATATTTCTAAATTGCCTAAGAATAAAGATAGATAGAAAAAAATCCAAGTTTCACGCTTGGATTTTTTTATTGCAACTAGAATTTATCAATCGCATCAAATAAATATTTGATTGCTTCCTCTTCGGGCATAACCTTAACAGGTTTTCCCTTTTTAAAAATCATGAAAGCATCCTTAGCACCTGCAAGACCAATATCAGCATCCTTAGCTTCGCCCGGGCCATTTACTGGGCAACCCATAACTGCGACCTTGATATCCTTGTCAATATTTTCTAAATGCTTGGCTACCTTATTATAAACTTCGATGAGATTTACTTGCGTTCTTCCACATGTGGGACACGAAATCAAGACTGGAACATTCTTACGCAATCCCATTGCTTTTAGCAATTGCTTACATGCAATTACTTCGTGAGACGGATCTTCAGTCAATGAGATGCGAATAGTATTGCCTATGCCCTCTTTCAAGAGAGGAACCAGGGCTACCGCTGTACGCAAAGCTCCAACATAACCGCCCCCAGTTTCCGTAACTCCAAGATGCAAGGGATATATGTATCTTCGATCAGCTTCTTTATATGCGGCATAGCACATATTAGGATCAGACGATTTTAAGGAGAGAACCAAATCGTGGAAACCTTCGGCCTCAAAAACTTTTATTGAATCATCCAATGGTTTAAGATAGGATTCTAAAGAATCGTGGCGGTGATCAAAACTTTGACCCAAGGAACCAGAATTGACGCCGATGCGAATTGGGACCTTATAAAATTTAGCAACATCGATGATTTTGCGCAGATTATCAAAACCACCAATATTACCAGGATTGATTCTTATTTTTTTTGCTCCATTTTCCATTGCCATAATAGCATATTCATAATTAAAATGAATATCAGCTATCAGCGGTGTATCAGTGCGACTAGATAACTCCTTGAAGGCTAGTGCATCTTCCTTGTCGAGAACAGATAATCTTAATAGATCATTGCCTAATTCTCTCAAGTGTTTATCCATCTTTAAAATATCATCAACCCGGCTTGTCTTTACATTGGCCATGGTTTGAATGAGTATTGGATTGTCTCCGCCCATTAGTTTATTTCCAATGTGCACCACTCTTGTCTTATTTCGCATAATAATTACATACCTCGTTTCTATACTAATACTTATGTCATTAGATTGCTACCATCTCACTTTTAAATTATGAATCCAAAAACGATAGTTAAAACTAAATGAAACATAAATTTGTTATCAAAAGGTGGATGAAAGTATCTAATAGTATTAGATAAGTATAAATATAGTATATTATTAGTAATAAGCAACATTGTAATTATTTTACTGGCAAAAAACGATAAATCATCAACTTATTTATTTTAAAAAGGTAGCAATATTTATAATCATTTGATATACTTTTTAATGTACTGAACGAGGAGGATTTTATTATGGCAGAACCTAGACAAGAAATCACATTAAAATGTACTGAATGTGGCAGTGAAAATTATATTTCAACTAAAAACAAAAAGGCGCATCCGGAACGCTTTGAAATCAATAAATTTTGTCCCAAATGCAATAAGAAAACATTGCATAAAGAAAAGAGATAAATTTGATAAAACTTGCTCAGACGCAAGTTTTTTTAAAGATAATGCACATTTACAAGGAGGATTATTATGGCAAACATTATTATTAGTAACGATCTTGGTCCAGGCAAGATTTTTACACTCGATGGCAATCTATATACTGTTTTGGAGCAACACTGCAATAAGACAGCTATGCGCAAGATGATTGTTAAGGCAAAGGTGAAGGATTTGCGAACAGGAACAATTACTGAAATGTCTTTTAATGGAGGAGACAAAGTTACCTTAGCCTATTTGGACAAAGAGAAAAAATCGTTTTTATATGACGATGGTACTTTTTGTGTTTTTATGGACAACGACACCTATGAGCAGGTCAGTATTCCCAAGGAGAGATTGACGTGGGAATTGAATTTTTTGACCGATAATCTTGAAGTGATGATCACTTCTTATACCAACGACGATGGTTCAAAAGAGATAATGGGAGTTGAATTGCCAGTGAAGGTTGCTCTCAAAGTTGTTCACACGGATAACGCGGTCAAGGGTGACACAATTAATAAAGCTATGAAGGATGCAACATTGGAGACAGGATATGTTGTTAAAGTTCCAATGTTCATCAAAAATGATGAGATAATCAATGTGAGAACCGATACGGGAGAGTACGATTCTCGCGCTAACTAAACTATATCATCTAGATAAAAGAGCCACCAAGGCTCTTTTATCTTTGTTGAAATATATCGTTTTTTAAGATATATTTATTTATATTAAAAGAAGGAGAATATATATGGGATATTATATAATGTGGGCTATCATTGGCCTGGTTATTGGTCTTGTTGGCGGCTATTTTGGAGCGCGTTGGCTCTTTAAACGCGAACTGAAAAAAAATCCACCGGTTAATGAAAAAATGATTCGCGCCATGTTCTTATCAATGGGAAGAAAACCATCGGAAGCACAAATCAAGGCGACGATGAAGGCCATGAATAACGCTAAATAAATTAAAAAAGACTGACTAAAAGATTGACTAAATATGTTAGATATTAACTGAGGTCAATCTTTTTTAGTCCCTTTTTTGTAGTGTGTTTCTGGCTCAGTCTTGTTGATAATTCGTTTAATATTTGTGCGATGCATAAATATGATAAAAACAGCATAGACAAACATATAAATACTATAAACATATGAACTGTCGAATTTATAACCCTGACCGAAGAGAAAAGACCATTCAAATACCTGAGGATAAAAGACAACAAAGAGGGAATAAATAAAACCAAATATAACGATAAATATCGATCCGATGCTAACTCGTTTAGTTAAGAAAAAAACTAGAAGAAAAACAGGTAGACCGACAATAAGTAACATGGGATTGGTAGCAGTAACAAAGCCAACGTAGCAACTTACGGCTTTACCGCCTTTAAATCCGTGATACAAAGGGAAGGTGTGCCCGAGTGCAGCCCCGAATCCGGCAGTATAATAGATGAAAGAAAGGGGAATGTCAGCTGGAATCAAACTGGCGATGGGAGTGAATCGGCAAAGAGCAAACCATATCCATATTGGAATGATGCATTTAAGGGCATCAAGAAAAATAACTAAATATGCGCCCTTTTTTCCAGTGGCGCGTCCAACATTTGTCCCTCCGGCGTTTCCGCTTCCCACTTCATAAATATTAATATGGTATAAATGTTTGCTAATCAATACAGCAAAACTTATTGAACCCATAAGATAACCGGAAGCCAAAGCGGCGATAACAAATAGTATAAAGTAAAAAATAGGCATAAGTCTCCTTGCAATTTACTTATATATAATATCTAAAAAATATAGAAATATAAAGCCTTTTTTTGTTATAATAACAGCGAAAGGTATATATGAAAATATGGATTCAAATTCTTATACTTCTAGCAATTTAAAAATATTAAAAGGACTTGATCCGGTTAGATCTAGACCTGGTATGTATATTGGTTCAACCGATATAAATGGTTTACATCATTTGGTTTGGGAAATTCTTGACAACTCGGTTGATGAGGCTAATGCTGGCTATGGAAAATTAATTACAGTTACAATCAATACGGATGGTTCAATTACGATTACTGATCAGGGAAGAGGGGTGCCATCGGACTTTAACAAAGCCGAAGGACTATCGGGTTTTGATATGGTCTATCGCACGCTTCATGCCGGTGGAAAATTTGATGCGACTAACTATAAGACCGCCGGTGGACTTCACGGTGTCGGCGGTGCCGTTGTCAACGCCTTGTCATCTTTTATGGAAATTCATTCTTATCGCGATGGGAAGGATCATTATATTCGCTATGAAAATGGCGGCAAGAAAAAATCAGATATCAAGGTTGTTCCTTCAAAAAAGATAAGTGATCGTGGAACATCCGTTACTTTTATGCCAGACAAGACAATTTTTGAAGATACTACTTTCGATTTTAATAAAATCGCTACCTCGCTTGATGACCGTGCGTGCCTGTCCAAAGGCGTAACTTTCCTATTGAATGATAAGCGCAGCGACCGCAAGCGTGAATTTTGTTATGAGGATGGCATCAAGGAATACTTTATTTCACATAATTTCGGAAAAAAAGCTGTGTGCGAACCCATTTATATTGAAGGGGAATCGCAGGGAATCAAAGTCGAGATTGTTTGCCAGTTCTTCGATGGAGTCTATTCAGAAAATATTACCTCTTTTGCTAATTCCGTTCGAACGGCCGAAGGTGGACATCACGTCGTAGGATTTAAGCGGGCTTTGACCGCTTCCGTGAATAAGTATGCTCAAAATCACAACTTGTTAAAGAGTACCAAGGGTAAAACTCTTGATGGAAACGATATTCGCGAGGGACTAAACTGCATTATTTCCGTATGGGTTCCGGAAAATATTCTCGAATTTGAAGGACAGACTAAATCCAAATTGGGAACGAGACAAGCGATTCAGGCGGTTGACGATGTTGTTGAGACAAATTTGAACTATTATCTAGAAGAGCACGCTGCGGATGCTAACGCTATTATCGATAAGACCATCAGTTCGATGAATGCACGCTTAAAGGCAAAGGAAGCGAAGAATGCGGCTCGCAAGGTGGCAAATAAATCTGGCCGAGATGCCTCTAATCTTTCTGGCAAACTTACGCCATGCTCAAGTAAAAGTTATAAACAAAACGAACTATTTATTGTCGAGGGAGATTCGGCTGGTGGCTCGGCTAAAAAATGTCGTGATCGGAAACACCAGGCCATCTTGCCACTGAGAGGAAAACCCAAGAATGTTGTTGGTGCAAACGCTTCGGATATTTATGATAACACGGAATTGAACACTATTATTTATACGATTGGGGCCGGTTGTGATGAAGATTTTAACATAAAAAATATTCATTATGACAAAGTTATCATTATGACTGATGCTGATGATGATGGATGTCATATTCAGAACTTGCTCATCTCATTTTTTTATGAGCACATGCGCCAACTTATTGAAGAAGGGCATTTATACATCGCTTGTCCGCCGCTTTATAGGGTTTTTAATAAAAAGAAGGAAATATATTGCTGGTCCGACAAGGATTTAGATGCGGCGCGAGAGACGATGAAAAAAGGATATTTGTTATCTCGCTATAAAGGACTAGGTGAAATGAATGCTGATCAATTGGGCGAAACGACAATGAACCCTGACTCGCGGCGCTTGCTTCGCATCGTTATTGATGATGAGGAAGATTGCACGGATAAGTTGAATCTTTTCATGAATAAAAACAATGCTGATCGTCGAAAGGAATGGATTTCAAACAACATCGATTTCACCTATCGTCAAGATCACTTTGAGGAGATAAAAAATGAAGAATAATCCTAAGCAACAAAAGAGTGAAAAGTCGGAAAATATTATAAAATCTTCCATGGATCAAGTAATGATTGAAGATTTTAATCGCTATGCCAAAGCTGTTCTTTTGGAACGTGCTATTCCCGATTCACGCGATGGTCTTAAACCAGTCCAAAGAAGAATAATATATGGCATGTATCGCGAGGGAAATGTTTTTGAAAAGCAAACGCGTAAATGTGCTACAACTGTCGGATACGTGATGGGCAACTACCATCCTCACGGCGATGCGTCAATATATGATGCTTTGGTACGTTTGTCACAAGATTGGAAGATGGAAGTTCCTCTCGTTGATTTCCAGGGAAACAATGGATCCATCGATAACGATCCACCGGCGGCCAGTCGTTATACCGAGGCACGTCTAGCTAAAATATCTTCTTTGCTCATTGATGATATCGATAAAAATACTGTACCTATGCAGTTAAATTTTTCCGATGAAAAAATGGAGCCAACTGTCCTGCCAGCACGTTTTCCCAATCTTTTGGTCAATGGGGCCAACGGCATTGCTGTTGGCGCGGTAACCAATATTCCTACACATAATTTAGGTGAAGTTATCGATGCTACTATTTATGCCATTAAGAATAAATGTGCAACAGTTAAAGATCTGCGCAAATTTATTTTGGGACCTGATTTCCCAACTGGTGGAATTATCGATCAGCCCGAGGTTTTGGATAAATTGTATGAAACGGGTTCTGGCTCATTTTATATTCATTCACAGGCTGAAATCGATGAAAAAAATAATCTTATTGTCATTACTGGCATTCCTTATGGCGTCGTTAAGTCTGACTTTGTCGCTTCTATTGACAAGAAGCGCATCAGCGCTAAGATTGACAACATTGAAGAAATAAGAGATGAATCGACTGATGAAATTAGAATTGTTATCGAAGTAAAAAAGGGACAGGATCCTTATCCCATTCTTTCATACTTGCGCAATAAGGGGATATTGAGAACGACGTTTTCAGCGAATATGCTTGCTATTGATAAAGGTCATCCCAAAGTAATGAATATTGTTGAGATTATTAATTCCTTTTTGGATCATCAGGTTAATGTCATTACCAATCGTTCGAAATTTGAATTGGATAAATCGACCCAGCGTTTAGATGTTGTCAATGGACTTATTCGTGCTGTAGATATTATCGATGAGGTCATCGCGGTCATCAAGTCAAGCAATGGTAAGACTGAGTCTAAGAAAAATATTATTGACAAGTTTGATTTTTCCGAGAATCAGGCTGAGGCGATTGTCATGCTGAATCTATATAAGATATCTAATTTGGATTACAAGGCTTATATTGAAGAGAAAAAAACTTTGGAGTCGACCATTGTCAATTTAAAAAATATTTTGACTAAGCCCGATTGTTTGGATAATTTACTCATTAGCGACTTGAAAGAAATTAAAAAGTTATATGCGACACCTCGTCGCACGGAAATATATCAGCACAAGATTAAGACGGGGGAAGTCGATGCGACCAACTTGATTGCGAAAGAGGATGTCCATGTTGTTTTGACAAAGGATGGATATATCAAGCGAGTTAATGTTCGTTCGTACAATTCTTCTACCACTGGTAATCTTGCAAATGATTTGCCGAAGATTAAACAGGGAGATGGTATTGTTCTCAATCAGCTTTGTTCCACGCACGATGCCATTATTGCTTTTTTGGCCTCAGGGACTTATATCTATGTTCCGGTTCATCTCATTCCCGAGGAGAAGTGGAAAAATGAGGGAAAGCACTTAAATGTTTTTCTAAAAATTGCTGCTGAGGATAGTGTTATCAGTGCTTTTGTCATCAAGACTTTTGAAACCGAGGCTTTCTTTATTTTTGTGACAGCCCAAGGGAAGATTAAACGAACAAAAATCAAAGAATATCTTCAAACCAAAATTACTCCTAAGTCGGTTAAGGCTATTGATTTGGCCAATGGTGACCGCTTGCAGCGAGTAAAGGTATCTTCGGGTAACGCCAACGTCATTGTTTGTCAAGAAAATGGATATGTCAGTTGTTATAACGAGAATGATATACCGAGTGTTGGAGTCAAGGCTGGTGGCGTGAAAGCCTTAAATTTAGGTAAGGACCAGGCGCCAGTGTCAGATTTAGTTATTCTTGATGATGATGAACACACGCGCTTATTGATTATTGCGGATAAGCCTGCGGTACGCATTATTATGTCAACCAATATCAATGTTACTTCGCGATTGGGAATGAAGCAATCCATGGTAAAAATATTTAAGACCAATCCGCTGAGAATCATTTCACTGAGCAAATTTGATAAGGAACGTTCAAGTGAAAATCTCGTGGCCGTTTATACCGAAGACACCAATGAGATAATTAATCTTGACGAGCTCCAGACCGTTCTTCCCGGAACGGGAATTCGTCCTAACATTGATACGCTAGCAGGTAAGACTATCTTTGGTCTTCACGAGGATGGTGGTATTATAGATGAAAATACGCGCGTTGAAACCCCACAGGTTAGTATTGAGGAAAATAAGGCGAAGACCAACGATGGAACGACACAGCTTTCACTCTTTGATTTGTTTGATCAAGAAAAATAAAAGGCTGTTATGTTTTAATTAGGTCATATATAATATAGGTAAGGATAATTGCATGATTAAGAAATTGGTTACAACATATCACGCTTCATCGATATATGATATTGATCCACAGCGACTTAGAAAACTGGGATATAAAACAGTATTTGCTGATTTGGATAATACCTTGGCTCAATACAATGTCTTGATTCCGGAAAAGAGAACATTTCAACTCATCGATTGCTTTCACGACGCGGGTTTGGAGGTTATACTGATTTCGAATAATACTGCGAGGCGAGTTAAGCCCTATGCTGAAAAGTTGCATACGAAATATATTTATTCCGCCCATAAGCCATGGGCCCGGCGCTTTATTCGATATGTGAAAAATCATTCGATTGATGTTAGAACTTCAGTTCTTATCGGTGACCAGTTGTTGACTGATCGGCCGCTGGCGAAAAGGGCGAAAATTGATTTCATTTTGACGGAACCACTGGTGAAAATTGATCAGTGGACCACGCGTTTTAACCGCATGATCGATCGACCATTGCGGGCTAAATATTTGAAGCAGGGAAGACTTGGACCTACTATCAGCAAATAAAGGAGCAAATATATGTTAAAGAATCTCAAGAGAAAAAATGGAGTAACATCAGAGATAAAGATTCAGCGCTGTTCTAGTTGCGGAGCGATATTGCAGACCTCAGATGCAAGGCGGAGCGGATATATTTCTTTGAAACGTTTTGAATCAGGGCCAGAGTCTGGAATGTGTGACCGATGCTATAATCTCAGCCACTACAATGTCTCAAACGATAAGAATTATACTCCTGACTATCTTAAAATTGTTCACAAAGCTAAGAAGACGCATGCACTTATTGTGTACGTTTTGGATCTTTTCACTTTTGAGGCTAGCATCATTCCCAATTTGGGGAAGGAATTGCCCTCAAATGTTTTGGTGTTGCTAAATAAGCGCGATGTGCTTCCTAAGAATACGAGCGACAAGAGGCTTATTGCTGATACTCGTCGCCGTTTAGCTATCGAGAATATTGATCCCATTGACATTGTTGTTTTAAGTTCATCGAAAAATTTGAATGTTGATAATTTGTTCAACCTTTTGAATGAGCATCGCAAGGGAAAGGATGTTTATTTTATCGGGGCTTCCAAGGTTGGTAAATCTTCAATTATCAATACCATTTTGAAACAGTATAAAAATGAGACATCAAGAATGATATCTACTACTCATATAACTGGAACTAATTTGGATGTGATGGAAATTCCTTTAGATAATGTCAGTTCTATCTATGACACTCCAGGTATCTATAATCCTAAGAGTTGCATCAATCAATTGGATCGTCACGCTGTGAAATACATCGTCCCGCAAGAAGAAATCAATATCCGGACCTATACTTCTGCCAGCAGTCAGTCATTTCTGCTCGGAGGGATCGGATGTATCAATTATCTCAGTGGACCTAAATCTACTTTTGCCTTTCATTTTTCTAACAATTTAGCAATAACACGAGTTAAGATGGAGAAAGCTGAAAAGACTTTTGAGACACTAACTTCGACACGCCAAGTCAAGCCGGTGACAGATAAAATTCATACTTTCAAGGATTTGGAAAAGCACGATATTCACGCTCCGGCGAGCGGTATGATTACTATTTTCATCTTGGGTCTAGGAAAGATTGAGTTTGAAGGTGCTAATCAAAAATTTGAAATTTACATTCCCAAGAATGTTGGAATAAAAATCTTTGCTGCCTAAGCGTATGAAAAAGAGAATTATATTATTTGGGGGCAGCTTTGACCCGATTCACAATGGTCATTTGAAGGTGGCTGAAACAGCTTTAAAGGCTTTGAAGGCTGACAGGGTTATTTTTGTCTTATCTAAAAATCCTCAGTACAAGAAGGTAAGCGATACCGTCAATCGTCTCAACATGCTCAAATTAGCCATTCAGGGTCACAAGCAATTTGTCATTGATGAATATGAACTGCACTGCGATGAACAGTACACTTATTCTATCAATACGGTTAAACATTTCTTGAAGGTTTTTCCTAAAGAGCAGTATGAATTGTTCTTTCTGATTGGGTTTGATGAAGTTAATTTTTTGAATCAGTGGCACGAAATTGATACTTTAGCCAATCTTATTCAGTTTGTGGCGGTGGCGCGCCCTGGTTATCCTAAGAATCACGAATTGCTTCAGAAGTATCACGTTAAGGTTCTGTCCGATATGAATTATAATCTGTCATCGACTTCTATTCGTGAATTCTTGTCATTTGATATGCCTAAATCCGTCATTGATTATTTAATTGAACACGAACTATATTTTGTTAAGACTATAAAGCCATATTACACCTCAGAACGCTACAAGCACGTAGTTAGTGTTGCCAATCTTGCTTATGATATCGCTAAGTCCAATCACAAGGATCCATGTCTTGCCTACCTAGCAGGGTATTTGCATGACATTGGTAAAACCAGCACCGATAAGCGTCTCGAAAATATGACCAACGCTAAATTTGGAAAGTATTTTAAGGGAGGTGTTGTCTCAGCAAATGTCATGCATCAATTCACTGGGGCATTGATTCTCGAGAATTATTTTCATATTCACAATAAGATGATCATTGAGGCCGTACGATACCATACGACAGGAAAAACTCACATGTGCTGGCTGTCGAAAATAATTTATGCCGCCGATAAATTGGATCCGCTGCGTCCATACGATTCAAGCGATATGATTCGTCGGATGAAAAAAAATTACAAAGAAGGATTTGTTTATGTTTTGCGGGAAAATAAGAAAGTAATTGAAAGAATGCATCCTGGAGTCAGCGAAGATAATAAACTATCTATCGATTGTTTCAATTATTATTTGAAGGGAGAGTAAAAAATGTATAGAGCTTCAAGTTTAGTAAAAAAATTAGCGAGAGATTGTCACTTTCACAAGGGAAGAGACATTAAGATTTACGATGTGCGCGACTATACGCCAATGGTGAGTTACTATTTGGTGGTGTCAGCTTCAAATGCACGACAGATTCATGGATTTCAAGAGAATGTTGAATCGATAATTGAGAAAGCTGACGGCGGTAAGATTAAACATGTTGAAGGTCGCAACGGAGCTGATTGGGTCGTTGTCGATGCTGGAGATATTGTGGTTCATATTTTTTCAGAATTTGAACGCGAGCGCGTTAACTTTGATGCCATATATAAGAATTGTCCATTGATTGAATTCAAAAAGGAGGCTAAGTAAATGAAAACAACGGTAGTAGTATTTCCCATGGAAGAGGAAATGAATGAACTTCTTCCCAAGTTAAAAAAGTTTAAAAAAGTTTCTTATGGAATGATTGATGGTGTTGAGTTTGAGGCCAAGCGTGCGAAGGTATTCGCCTTTGTATCGGGAATTGGAAAAGCAAAGATTGGCTTGAAAATCGGTTATCTTGCAAGCAGGCTAGATATAGCTGAGATTTACAATGTGGGCGTTGCAGGCTCATTGGTTGAAAATATTGTTCCACTTAATGTTGTTGTTGCGACCAAGGTTGGCTATTACGATGTCGATATTACTGGAGACGGAAAATATCAACTGGGTCAAATGGCACATGAACCGATGTATTTTGAAGCAGATAAGGAAAATCTCAATCTACTAGATAAGCTTAATACTACTTTAACTATTCGAAAGGGAACTATCATTTCGGGTGACAGCTTTGCTACCAAGACAAAAATGACCAAAGAATTTCTTAAAAATTTTGACAATCCGTTGCTTGTTGATATGGAATCAGCCGCGGTTGGTCAGTGTGCGCACGATTTAGATATTCCATTTACTATCATTCGCGGAGTTTCAGATTATGTTTTTGCTGATGATAACGGAAGTGCTTTTGAGGAATACCTTTACATATCAGCTAGAAGAGCAGCATCTGTTTTGCTTCACTTGATTGATGATCCATTTATTGGCTGAGACAGTTGACGATCATATAAATTGGGCGGAACCATTTTGGCCCGCTCTTTTTATATGGTGAAAAAATTGAGGGAAGTGTGTACTCATTTGTTGTATGTTTAATAAAGAAATTACAAAATGATACTGATTAGCGTAAATTTTTTCGTATGTTACAACTTCGTATAAACACTATTATGTAAACTAAATACATTATTACCTATATACAAAGGGCTTTTATATAAATTAAGCAGTCATCATTGTTAACAGTTTACCGCTATTTGGGCTGACTTATCCACATAATCATTTATATAATTATATACTAATTAAATACTAATTAGATACTACATGCTATGTGCAATGACATATAGGTTATCTCAGACTGAACACTTTGACTGGCTCAGTTCCATATTTATTGAACAGCCATCTTTTGACAAAGTGTATTATGGTATCCAAGACTATGATTGTTAGAATCGCAAAAAAGGTTAAACCAAATAACTCTAGCATGTCAAGATTGGTATAAGCTTCATTTATAAGTTTACCAATTCCAATAAAGTGCCAGCTTGTCATAAATACCTCTCCCATTATCTCCACTTTGAAACCGAGACCGACAGCCTGAGCCATACCGATAAATATATAGGGCAAGCTCAGTGGTAAAACAACTTTAATCAAATTGATAAAGGAGTATCGTCCTTCAGTTGCGATAGGATCATTGTACTTTTTCAATATTATTTTCCCCCCGCCTAAGACAGCCTTATACATTATTGGAAAAGTCACAATGAAGACAAGCAGATAAGAAGTTATTTTGGTATATATAATGAGAACGAAAATCAACGAAGCCGTCGGAAAGCATGTGATAATATATACCAATGGTTTTAAGACATATTCAACTGGTGGGAAATATGCCGCTAGCAATCCGAAAATTGTTCCAAGGAGAATGGAAAAAAGCA
>Ga0172377_10003149_pt1 | contig 16918 bp, 12 predicted proteins | sample Pumphouse3metaG_FD_119749 | JGI IMG/M metagenome (GOLD analysis project Ga0172377, IMG submission 119749) | Leachate microbial communities from a municipal landfill in Southern Ontario, Canada - Pumphouse #3 metaG | ecosystem: Engineered > Solid waste > Landfill > Unclassified | place: Canada...
CTGACCGTAATGCCGTCAAAAATGTTTCAAAAATTGATGCAGGATACATTTGCTTATATAAAAGAAAATCCTCACGCGGAAAATTTATCGGAAGAATCTGTTTTTTTTGCTGGAAATAGGAGAGGCGGATCCAATTTTTTTATAAAATCAGCACTTTCCATAGGTATGACGCCTTATTTTGTTTATAGTGCTAAAACGAATACTGTTTTTACATTAAAAGATTATCCGGCTATTCAGGAGCAAATCATTGATAATTCGAAGTATCCAGATTTGGCGGAAGTGGAAGATTTGGCTAAAAAAAATCTGGGGCTCTCGAATCCTCCAAGAGATTGTTTTTCGCCAATGGCACGCATGATTACTTTTGAGACTGAAAGTCATACGGATTCAGGCCCCGTTAAAATCAGTATTAAAACTTTTGTGGAAGCCGGTGCTTCGAATGAGGAGCAGCTGAAGAAGCTTACGAGAGATATTTCCAATCAAATCGACGCGCTTTCTCAGAGCGTGGATCAGAGAAAATCGCTTACCATAATGTTGACTCCAGATGGCGTTTCACCATTGTTCTATTTTGTGAAATCACTGGGCGCTTATGGCATTGTTGACGAGCCTTTTGACTATTCTTATGATTTTAAGCAAAATAAGGATGCTTCTGTGGATGTAACGATAACTCTTTTTCCGGAAGTGTCGGCAGAAACTGGAATGGCTCGTTTTACCGTACGAATCGATCCGCAAGGAGAATCCGAAGTGACGGGGCTCTATTTTAATCCCGCGGACGGTATGTAGTAAAGGATGCCTTTTTAATGGCGTGGGTTTTATAAAATGAAACGCGAAAGGGCCCGCAAATGAATACTCTGATTTGCAGGTTCTTTCGCGTTATTGAGGTAACTTAGATGGATTGTTGTCGACGCTGTCTTCGATAAAAAAACCAGTCTGCGCTGATTAAAATTGCTAAGGTGAGGTAGCATATTGGTATTAGAATAAAAGAAGCCCGCAAACCATAATGATTGCCGATAATGCCCATAAACCATGTAATCAATCCGCAGCCTGGAATTCCTGCGCAAGACAATATTATAAAAAGCATGGTCGTGTCAAGCTTGGGGAGGCGTATGGCCGAATAACTTTGTACACTCGGCCAGAATGGCGCACTGCCCAGCCCTGCTAAAAATAACAGCGGAAATAAAACGGTATTCTGTGTGAATATTTTCAAGAATGGATAGGCCTGAGCAGCCTGAATGATCCAATCGGAATGAATCAGGGGAATGAAACATGAAATAGCGGTTCCAAAAAGAGCGGTAAAGACAATGAGATGCTGCAAAAATCGTTCTTTTACAAAAAGCCCCGACCCGCTTCGACCGATAAACATTCCACCTGCAAAACAGGCCGTACCAATGCCGGCGATCCAGGCGGTTGCGCTAAATTCAAGTTGGATGTAGCTGGCAACCCAGAAGGTGAGCCCGAATTCCCCACCGCCAGCAACAAACATCGCAGCAAAAAAAAGCCAAAAGTGCGGGCATCTCAGAATCTTAGTAGTCTGATCCCATATCTCATGACGGTGATAATTGCGAATATCTTCTGGATAGGAATGCGCAGAATCTTCTTTCATGAGTATATAGATCGGAATAAGCGACAGCAACGCGGTTATCAGGATTGGAAGCCGCCAGGAATATCCAGCGAGCAGCAGCCATCCTGCTCCTAGGACACACAGAAATACGCCGACACTCCAAAAAGAATGCGCAATGTTGATATACTGCCCTGGGTCTTTTTTATGAAGTTTCTGGACAAATGGCGTTGCCAGTGCTTCAATAAGACCTTCGCCGATGCCGGCAATACTCAAGGCAAAAAATAACATACTGTAAAAAGGCGCCAGCCCTGCCAGAAAAATGCCCACGCCCATAAAAACGGCGGCTATTCCGAGAATCTTTTTTAGGCCCCATTTTCCCGCTAGAAAACCGGATAATAGCATGGCCGGAATCATGCTTAAAGATCTGCCGACCTGTAATGCACCGCCAGAACTGAGTCCCCCGGATTCCAATGGAAAATCGAGGCTGACGGCAATATGGCATAAAGCAATTGGAATAATGACAGAGCCAGCGGCATAGGCCATAAACAGGCTGTATGCCGCAAAATCATAGCGTGAAAATTTCATAAAAAGGACCCATTTATTTTTCGGGCTTGCCGAGGCGACTAACCAGGATTGCGTTTTTAAAAATTGTATTAGCGAATTTTAAATGTTTGTGTGGTTTTTATGGCATCGCCACCGAAAAAGAAGGCATTGACGCCATTATCTGAAATATCGATTGTAAAGTACCCGGCCGCATTTGCAAGATAGTAACGGGAAATAAATTTTTTATACTCATTCAATAATTGAATGCCATCGGGGTTATGATATTTCGTTTCCTGATATTGGCCATATTCATCTGGATTCGTGCAAAGGATTTCCGGAATTTTTAAATCGTCTTTTAGCCAAACACTATTGGCAATTAATTGAGAAATGCGCCCTTTTGCGGACACATATTCTGTAAATTCTAAAGTATGCGTATGGCCGGCAAAAACAATGACATCATTTTTTAGGAACAGGTCAAGTACCTCATGGCGTTGTTTTTCTTGATGCCCGAAAAGGAACCATCTGCAGTTCCCGTCATCGGCCGGGAGCACCGGCGCGTGAATAAAAACGAACTTATAACGGGCATTTGCATGTTTTGCGAAGGCTTCCTTCATAACAGATATATCGGCATCCATGAAATTAAGGACCAGATACAAATCTGGTCCATGTTTGAAATAAAAATTCAGTGATTTTAATTCCTTTTTTAATTCTTTGCTTAAGTAAGGTATCATCGTATTTTCATAAGTTTTTTTGGCGTTTGTTCCGCGCACATCATGATTTCCGGTCACGGATAAAAAGGGCAAGGAGTTAAAATCTTTTCGAAAATACTTCAGCGTGTCTAGCAGCATTTTTTTATGCACTTCCGGATTTCCGCAATCGCCCTGAATAAGATCTCCGATTTGCATGACAAAAGCGGTCTTTTCGTTCGCTTGCTTGCTGGCGGCCTTGATCAATTTTGGCGCTCTTGTGCTCCACATTTCAGCATTTCGTGCAAATTCACCGCGTTGAATGTGGTTTAGCCTTTGATCGGGCTCGTTATAATCGCGGTGATAAATTTCGGGATCTGTATCATAATGCGTGTCACCAATTAAAATAAATTGATACGATGTTTTGTCTTGTTTCGTTTCTTGCATTTCTGACATTACTCCTATCTTTTAAAAAGGCTTTTTGCCTTCCCGTTGTATCTTTCTGACATCCCTAATAAATTCGGCGTTGTTTTGGGTTTATTTGTATTATTGCTGCGTATAAAATAAAGAAAGATACCACCGCAAAGTATTTCTAATTAATATATATTCGGACACGGAATAATCACTTTAAAAATCAGTGTTTTCTTCCCCGCCGAAAATATATTTCCCTTAAAAAGGCAAAAAAAAAACACGGATGATTGCTTTATTCATAAAGAGGAAAAAATCTCTTTTTATAAAACAGCAATGATCCGTGCTTTTTCGTTGGGGGCACTTGGTAAAGAGACCCTACTTTTTCAGATTTTCGATGGATGCCTTAATCAGTACGTTTGCGGCATTCTGAGCCGAAGAATTAATCCCGGCCTGGACCTCATAACCGCCGCGTTCGAAGCATTCCGGCATAGGAATATATCCGGATTCCGATTGTGCTAGTTCAACAACAAAGGTCTGTTTGCATGGACTTGCTTCGCGAAGCGCCCTGCCAATGCCATTGAATGGCTCGCCAGGAAGGGTGGCAAAGGCGAGCTCTTTCCCAATCTTAATGGCGGTAAGACGGCCTTCGTGCGACGGCGTGCTCTTGTCATGGCAGTCGATCGCGCGTTGGGCAAAATAACGTAAAGCCGCGGGGACTTTATTGGCGAGATCCTGACTTTCAAAATCACCGTCTTTTTTGATGTCCGGTACAGTCGCCATAATGTGCTTTGCCTCGGCGAATTCTTCATCCGTTAAAACGCGATGAGGAATGGTAACCGTGCAGTTGTTGATGGTTACCTCTTCTTCGGGAACAGGCTTTAAATCTTTTAAGGCTTGTGCAACGAGGGTGGCATAGCCACGGCCAATTCGGGTGGCTTCGGCATAAGAGGACTGATTGACCTTCTGGTGAAAATCAAAGTGGTTGACATCGCCAGATGCATCGGTTAAGACAACAACGGGGATGCTAGTTGTTAATTCATATTGAATCGCTTGAGCAAAGCGCCCAAACCAATCTGCCGATACGATGTCCCCACCGATGGTATCGCCATGATTGACAATATTGCAAAGGAGCGCAGCAATACGCCCTTTTTGCTTTACTGCAAGAATCCCGATAGTGCGGTCAAAATCGGATTCGGGTTTGTCAATGTCCTTATTGCACCAGCCGGGGTTGGTGACAATCGTACCATTTTTCATCCAGTAACGACGAACAAAACCGTAGGGGTTGTTATAAATAGATGTGGCTTCCAATGTGCTGGGAAGTAAGTTCCCAATCGCACGGTGCAGAGAAAGAATGGCGCTGTCAATCATATCATCGTGCGCTTTTTTGGTAAGAGCGTCCATGGCGTCGTAATTGGAGTAATTCGGCCCCGTGTGGGTATGCGTTGCTGAAATAATCAGGTGATCATATAATTCTTGGGAGAATTCGGCAACAATACGTTTCTTCAAGCAGTCAAAGCTGGGCTGGTGGAGAAAACAAAGGTCAAAGGTCATAAAACCAAAACGCGTTTTTCCATTATCAAGAATGGTTGTCTTAACAAAAAGATCGTCATACATGCCCTGATTAGGACGCTTGTTGAAATAACCGGCTAAACCAACGCCTATGGGGGGCGTTATAATCTCTTGCGCTAAACCTACTTTTAACATTGTTGTTCTCCATTGTTTTTTGTAGATGGGAATAATAAAGTTTTATTTTTTAAAAAACTTCTTTTAATTTAAATTATAAGGAACAAAATACAACTAAATACAATTGTATTTTATTTCTTTTTCGTTGTATTTTTGAATCATTTAATTCAAATGAACGATAAAAAAAGAATCAGCGGGGTTTATAAGATGTTATGAAAATATGCCTGTAAAATTTTGTGGCGGTGCGTTTCGGTTCTGCGTTTCACTGATATGAAAAAAGGAATTGCTTTTTTGGGGACTCTTTTAATCTTTTGATATAAAGATAGCATATCTTGTTTGGATGAGAAAATATTCCAAAGATTTGATAAGGAACTGTAAAAAAAACACCGATGATCGTTAAATTTAGAAAGAAAAAAACGATTATCGGTGTTTTTTTTGTCGGGTGCGAAGTGCCCCGTTGTGGCTGTTTTGTAGTATTCAGCGCGGGATAATTTATTGCGAATTGGAATATACCCAGATTTGGATTGCCTCCATTCAACAATAAAAATCTGGTTGCATTGACTTCTGCCGCGAATCTTTTTGCTTTTTTATCCCCGGATTAGAATTCGGCGGATTGCGGTGCACGCGGGTAGGGTATGACGTCACGGATGTTATTCATGCCGGTACAAAAACGAACCATTCGTTCGAATCCGAGACCAAATCCAGCATGCGGAACCGAACCAAACCGTCGAAGATCACAATACCACCAGTAATCTTCGGGCTTCATACCACTTTCAATAATTTTTTCTTCGAGGCGGTCCAGGCGTTCTTCACGCTGGCTGCCGCCAATAATTTCGCCGACCTGCGGTAGCAGTACATCCATGGCGGCAACAGTTTTGTTGTCATCGTTCATTCGCATATAGAAGGCCTTGATTTCTTTGGGATAATTCATCACGATAACGGGGCCGTTAAAGACCTTTTCAGCCAGAAAACGCTCGTGTTCAGATTGCAGGTCCGCTCCCCAGTAGGGTTTGAATTCAAATTCTGCTGCATGTTCTTCCAAGATCTTAATGGCCTCGGTGTAGGAAATACGGGTGAATTTAGCGGTGGAAAGACGGGTGAGATTATCGAGGAGGCCTTTTTTGATTCGTTGGTCAAAAAATTCCAGATCTTCATGACAATTGGCAACGACTTTTTGAATCATAAAGCGGAGGTAGTCTTCGGCGAGATCGGCATCATCTTGCAGGTCTGCAAAGGCAATTTCGGGCTCGATCATCCAAAACTCGGAAAGATGCCGTGTCGTATTGGAATTTTCGGCGCGGAAGGTGGGGCCGAATGTGTAGACACTGCCGAGCGCACAAGCGTAGGTTTCTGCCTCAAGCTGTCCGCTGACTGTCAAGTTTGCTTGTTTGCCAAAAAAATCTTTGGTATAATCAATTTTGTTTGTCTCTGGATCTAGCGGTGGGTTTTTCATATCCAGAGTTGTCACTTGGAACATCTCCCCCGCGCCTTCGCAGTCACTGGCGGTTATAATGGGCGCATTGAAGTAATAGAAGCCGCGTTCCTGAAAGAACTGATGGGTTGCATAAGCGAGCGTATTGCGGATGCGCATAACAGCCCCGAAGCTGTTGGTGCGGGGGCGCAGATGGGCGACTTCGCGCAGGCGCTCGAAGGAAATCCGGCTTTTGCCGAGGGGGTATTTCATGGGATCGCAGAACCCCAGTACTTTGATTTTATCCGCATGGAGTTCTACGGTCTGGCCTTTGCCCGGGGATTCAATAATTTTGCCGGTAACCGAAATGGATGCTCCGGGATGGAGCTTGGTGATTTCGGTAGCATAATTTTCCAATTCTGCAGGTGCCACAATTTGCAGGTTTTTAAAACAGCTTCCGTCATTGAGTTCAATAAAAGAGAAGCCGCCTTTGGAATCCCGACGGGTGCGGACCCAACCGGCTACGGTTAACGTTGAGTTGAATTCTCGGCAGGCGAGCGCCTGGCGAATAACGGTTCGTTTCATAATATTTATTTCCTGTATTGTTTCAGATTTGTTGAAAACATAAAAACTAGCCCACAAACCGCCGCCCAGAAAAGAATGAGCAGTGTGTAAGAAATCGGTATGCTGCCGCAAACTTCACGCGGGGAGGCCTGAAAGACCTTAAAAAAAATGGAGCCGATTAAATCACGCAGGCCAATTCCGCCAGGGGTGGCAGGAATAATGCCGGATGCATTGGATAGCTGCATGGTTATCTGGTATTGCTGAAAGGTCATGACTGTTTCATGCAGCGCTTTGCCAATTCCAAAATAGCAGATCCCGAAAAAAAAATGAATGAATGCTGAAATGGATAGATGATAAAAAAGAACTCTCTGGTTCTTGTGATAGAGATCCAACGCACTGAAAAAACGCTGCAAAACATTCGTAAAAAAAGCGGGCAAAAGCCGCGCTACTTTTTGACCGCCTTTGCGGATAAAACCAATTCGCTGAAGCAAGGGGCGACAACGATAAAAAAGATATAAAAGCAGAACCCCCAGACATCCGATGTTGACTGCTAATACGCCCCATAGTAATTGCGGATAGGAATGGAAAAGCGGCCATAGAGTCGGCAGGCTGATAAGCGTGATTAAAAAGGCGGTTACAAATAATCCCGCTAAACCAAGAATCCGATCTAGAATAACAGTCAGCGTAATTTCTGTAATTCGACCAGGAAAGGCCTGTTTTGCATAGGCGATCTTTACAACATCTCCACTGACTACGCCTGGGATAAAAAGGCTGAAGAAGGCGCCGGTCATGGTTAATTTCAAAAGCGCAAGAAAGGGCAGGCGCATGCCTTGCACATCCATCAGCATCTTCCAGCGGAAGGCGCTTAAAAGGAAAATAATTCCAAAACTGATGGCAATGACCGCAAGTAAAAAGTGGTTGGCCTTTTTTAAATCCTGCAGGATGTCCGCATTTGTTTGACGCAGAGTTGTGTATAGAAGAAAAAAGGCAAGTAAAACGAGCGCTACGCGCAGCAAAACTCCCAAAATCTTTTTCGATCGAGATGCTAAATGAGATGCGGGGGCGTTTTTACTCATTTGTCCTGATAGCCTTCGGGATGTTTTTGGTACCAGCTCCAAGCGGAGGCGATGATTTTTTCGACATCATCATACGCGGGTTTCCAGCCAAGAATTTTCTTGGCGGCACTGGAGTCTGCAATCAGACGCGCCGGATCACCGGAACGGCGGGGGGCATCTTCTACGCAGAAGTCTTTTCCAGTTACTTTTTTGACTGCGTTAATGATTGCGCGTACGCTGTGCCCATTTCCAGAACCCAAATTTAGACTTCCGCAAAAGTCGCTTTCCAGCGCGAGTAGATGCGCCTGGGCTAAATCTAAAACGTGCACGTAATCGCGGATGCATGTGCCGTCTGGTGTGTCGTAGTCTTGGCCAAAAACTTTGATTTTATCGCGTTTTTGTGCCGCGGCTTGAAAAATAAGCGGGATGAGGTGTGTTTCCGGATGATGGTCTTCGCCGTGGAGTTCTGTGGCTCCCGCGGCGTTAAAATAACGCAGTGCGGTATATTTTAAGCCCTTTAACTGACACTGCCATTTTAGAATATGCTCAAACATAAGCTTGGATTCGCCGTAAGGGTTGATCGGTTCTTTCGGCAAGTCTTCTTTAATAGGAATGGTTTTAGGCATGCCGTATACTGCTGCGGTGCTGGAGAAAACAATTTTGCGAACCTTGTTTCGGGTGGCCGCATCGCAAAGATTGATGGCGTTGGCAACATTGTTTCGAAAGTATTTAATGGGGTCCAGCATGGATTCGCCGACTTCTATAAAGGCGGCGAAATGTATGATTCCATCCGGTTTGGTGTCTTTTATCGCGGTGTTAATCCGTTCTGCATCGGCTAAATTGCCGTAGATAAAATCGGCACGCGGATCAACCGCGGCACGATGACCATTTAACAGAGCGTCGAAAACAGTGACTTTATGGCCGTGATTTAATAGATATTCCGTGCAACAACTGCCGATATATCCGGCTCCGCCGGCAACAAAGATATTCATAGATAAGTTCCTCTTCTTTTATGTGAACCGTAATGGAAATAACTAAAATTTAATTTATAAATAAAAGAATACAATTCAACGAGTTCATTTTATGCGTTGTTCGGTTGTAAGAGCCCTTCGAAATGTTTTGACTTTTTGGATGCTTCCTTTTGAAAAGTATGGAATAAAATTTAAAAGCACTAGCGGTCTGAATTTGTCGGCGATAAAAAAATAGGGGCTGATTGGACTGCCGTTACGCAGGAATGTGTTATAAATTTTAAAAAAGAAAATTTTGCATTCTTAAGAGCAACAAAAGGAAGAGGAACAGAGGTGTTCTTATTCGCGGAGCCTTGGATCCAACGCATCACGAACGGCATCGCCAAAAAGATTGGCGGGTAAAACGAGTCCAAGCATAAAAACAAATGCGGTGACGAGTTTCCACCAGATGACTGGATTGCGGGTGAGTTCTGTTCGGGCATCATTGATCATAGTCCCCCAGGAAGTGGTGTCTGCACTGACGCCGATACCAAGATACGTGAGAGCTGCTTCGGCTAAAACTTCGCTGGAAAAACGTAAAACTGCTGTGATAAGAACAAGATGCAGCACATTGGGAAGAATGTGCCGCAGAATGATGCGTAAATCGGATTGTCCTAACGCGTGCGAGGCCTGAATAAATTCGGATTCGCGCAGCTTAAGCGTTTCGCCGCGAAGAAGCCTGCAGAGCGAGGTCCAGGAAGCAATTCCCATCGCAAAACAAAGCTGGAAGAGGCCATTGCCGAAAATGATCATAAACGCGGCAATAAAAAGGATGGTTGGAATGGAACTGAGTACCGTGTAGATGTACTGAATTAGATCATCAATCCGCCCCCCGAAATAGCCGGCGGAAATGCCGGCAAAAAGAGCAAAAGGAATGGCGAGAAGAGTTGTAAAAAGACCGATAATGATGCCGGTTCGAATGCTTTTGCAGGCCTGATAAAGGACATCAATGCCGATACGGTCTGTTCCAAGAAGGTGCTGTCTGGAAAATCGAAGCTTGGGGTGAACCCGTTGCGTTGTGCCGTCGCTGTTTAAGACTGTTTCGTAAGTGTATAGCTGATTTGCAAGTGGGGCGGAGTAGGTTTTTTCCTGCCGGTTTATTAGGGGGGCCAGAATGTGGTCTAGTAAAGAACCGCCTTTGCCGTATAGAATTTCTTGCGTTTTTGGATTGCGTACTATTTTCTGGGTGACCGGATCCCGCAGCGGGGTGTTCCAGCCAATGCTGTCAAGCAAGGCAATCCCTGTGTAAAGAGACAAAATTGCAAAACTGATCCTCGCAGTACGGCGCTGGCAAATTGCCTGAAATGCTTTTTTCCAGTATTCGCGCTTGGCTAGACGTACCGCAAGTAGAGTCAGCAGAACGATAAGAAGCGCGACAACGAGGTCTTGAAAAAACCAGCTGGAAAAGAATGTGTGCATGAAAAATTAGTCTGGAAAGCCGGTGGTTTCGATGTGTTTTCCGAGTTCAAGAAGGGTGTTGATATCCTCTAAGTCTAACGAGCCGTCTGGCATTAAACACGTATGTAAAAGTAAATTGGATTGTTGCAGGCGTGTCTTCTCAAGAAGTGCCCAAGCCGCCGCAGCAGTCAGGTGCTTGCCGGCTAGAAGGGCTGAGTAGCTGAAAGAGGATGGGGACATTGGAAAACGCAGCTCAAGCGGCTTGGAGGCGTCATCGTGAATAAGCCCCTGGATATTTTTAGAAGTTTTTGGAGATGGGATGGCCTGATCAACCGTATAAAAATTTTCGTCGCCGGTAAGTCCTTGTTGAAAGGATACAAGAATTTGCGGCTGCAGTATGGCGGCTAATTTGGTAATGGTGCTAAAGGTTCGTTTTAGAATTGGTTTTTTTAATGCATCCTCAAATCCGTCAATTTTAAGCGCGGCGATGGGGCCGTATTCGGAAAGAAGATAGCGGATTTGTTTTTCGGCCGTTTTTTGAAATGGTGTTTTAAATTCTTCCAGATTTTCAGGGGCGCCTTTTTCTTTGATGATTTCAAAAGGCTCTTCATCAGGGGTGTCGCTTGTCGGTGATGCGGGCTTATCTATTACGGTATTATTCATCCAGTTTTTGGTGAACGGGTAGGTGAGGCATAATCCAAGGCCATGATATTCGCAGACCGATGCCATTTCGCCGACGAGATCGCGCTGGGCTGGGCTTTTTACGCTGCTATATTCGGTGTCTGGTGCATTAAAAAGACAGAAGCCGTCTTTGAGCTTGGCGGGCATGGAAATATAACGCGCACCGGACGCGATGGCTAACTCGGCGATATCCATGGCATCAAAATGCGCGCAGGAAAATTTTTGCGGAAGGAGCCGGTATTGTTCCAAATTAAAGTTTTCGTGTTCGGCGGGGTCTTCGGGGACGCCGAGGAGGGTGCTTAAGCCATAGTGAAGGGAAAGACCTAATTTTGCCGAGGCGAACCATTCCAGTCCTGCATCACGGGGGTCGCGTTGATAGGCCTCCGCTTGATCATAAAGATAGGTCGGAATGCCGTCTGGCTTGCCGTTTTCATCGTAATTAACTGTTTTATCAATAAGTTTCATAGTGGTATCGCTGTAATTGTGTAATTGTTTTTTGGTGAAGTGCTTTTCAGAAATAAAATATCTTGTTCCTGAAAGTTAGAAACGGTTGATCAAAGCAGCAACACTTAAAAATATGCTTTTTTAAGTGTTGCTCCTTCGTTGTGCCGTTTTCAAGTGGAAGATAAAAAAATTGTTTAGTGTTGGATATTTAATTCTGGCATGGGAAATTGATCGGCAAGAGCATTGACCTCTTTTTTAACTTGGACAATGATTCGGTCATCGTCCATATTGTCAATAATGCGTGCAATGAAGTCGGCAATTTGGAGCATCTCGGGCTTTTTCATTCCGCGCGTTGTGACCGCCGCAGTGCCGATGCGGATGCCTGATGTAATGGTGGGTTTGGCCGGGTCAAACGGAATTAAATTCATATTGACTGTGATGTCTGCTTTGTCCAAGGCTGTGGCGGCATCTTTGCCAGATACGTCCTTCGGTTGCAGGTCTACAAGCATCAGGTGGTTGTCCGTTCCGCCGGAAACAATTCGGAAGCCTTTGTTCTGAAGGGCGTCAGCAAGCGCAGCGGTGTTCGCGATAATCTGTTTTTGATAAGCCATAAACGCTGGCTGCATCGCTTCGTGAAAACAAATGGCCTTCGCTGCAATGATGTGCATGAGCGGACCGCCTTGCATGCCCGGAAATACTTGCGAATCGATCTTTTTGGCAAGGGATTTCTTGGAAAGAATTAATCCGCCCCGCGGTCCCCGTAGCGTTTTATGCGTGGTGGTTGTAACAATGTCGCAGTATGGAACTGGACTGGGATGAAGCCCCGCTGCAACAAGACCCGCAATATGCGCCATGTCTACCATGAGATAGGCGCCGACTTCGTCGGCTATGGCACGAAGACGCGGAAAGTCAATGATACGCGAATAAGCACTGGCTCCGGCAAGAATCAGCTTCGGTTTGTGTTTGCGCGCAAGCGCGGCAATATCGTCATAATTCAGCATCTCTGTTTTGGGGTCTACACCGTAATCAACAAAATGATAAGTGCGTCCGCTGAAATTCACGGGGTGTCCGTGTGTGAGGTGCCCACCGTGGTCCAGTTTCATGCCGAGGACGGTGTCGCCGGGTTTGAGAATGGCCGCATAGGCTGCCATGTTTGCCTGACTGCCGGAATGGGGCTGCACATTTGCCGCTTCCGCACCAAATAATTTACAGGCGCGTTGGATGGCGAGGGTTTCGATTCCATCCACATGGGTGCAACCGTTGTAATAACGGCGTCCGGGATAGCCTTCTGCGTATTTATTGGTAAGGATGGATCCCGCGGCGGCGCGCACAGCCAAGCTGGCAAAGTTTTCAGAGGCGATCAGTTCTAGGCCGCGGCTTTGTCGTTCTTGTTCGCGGTCCAGCATGAGGGCAATATCGGGATCCACATTGCGGATAGCAGCGATATCGTCGTAGGTCTTGGTGTCAATCTTTAAAATTCGGCGCGTGTGGCGTTCGGCTTGGGAATAGGGGGTCTGAAGCCATGTTTCGATAATGGAAATAAATTCTTTGTCGGAGAGGTTATCGCCGCCGGAAACTAGGATATTGGAGCAGTTATGATTTCGGCTTGCTTCGGTGATTTCTGGAACATTTACCAGCGCTGCGCGGATTCCGGGAAAGCGGTTGGCTACGATGCTCATTCCGATGCCGCTGCGGCAGATGAGAATTCCGCAGTCAATTTTTTGAGCAACAAAGGCTTTGCAGAGAGGGATCGCAAAATCCGGATAATCATCCTCGTTATCAACTTTATAGGGCCCGAAGTCAACAATTTTAAGGTTGTGTTTTTGGAGGATTTTAAGTGCAATGTTTTTCTTTTCAAGTCCGCCGTGATCTGTTGCAATTCCTATTACGAGTGTTCCTTTTTTGCTTTGCCAGTCTTTTAATAGGGTCATATTCTTCTCCTGGGAACTTTGTTGAAATTATAAATACGGGCTAGAATTTTGTATAATGTAATATAAAGTTTTCAAAATGCGATTGAAAAGAGGAGTTATATTATAAAAAGATCCCGGAAATGGGTTTGAAAATTTGTTTTTTTATGGATGGGATGAAGGCTTGTGGTTTGCTTTTTTTGCAAGGAACTGCAACGGATGGAATGTGTACTATTTATTGTCTTATTATAGCGTGTAAGGGAGAATCATTTTGGAGAATACAAAAGCTGGGAAAAGCGATGCCTATAAGGCCGCAGGTGTCAATATCGATTTGGCACAATCTTTATTGTCAACGATAAAGAGCAAAATTTCAGAGACGCGTCGTCCGGAGGCACTGGCGCCTATCGGCGGTTTCGGGGGACTTTTTCAAATTGATCTGAAACGCTGGAAAAATCCAGTCATGGTGACTAGTATTGACGGTGTCGGTACAAAATTAATGGTGGCTGCCGCAATGAATAAACATGATACTGTGGGGCATGACATTGTGAATCATTGTATTAATGATATTGCGGTACAGGGAGCTGAGCCTGTCTACTTTATGGATTATATTGGAATTGGTAAATTGCGCAGCCCTCTCTATGAGGATGTCGTTTGCGGGATTGCCGATGCGTGTAAAGCGCAGAATGTGACGCTGATTGGCGGGGAGACTGCTGAAATGCCTGGAATGTATGGTAACGATTATGATCTTGTGGGATGTATTACGGGTATTGTTGAGAAAGATCAAATTATTACTGGTGAAAAAATTGCGCCGGGGCATGTCGCCATCGGGATGTCTTCCCACGGTTTGCACACGAATGGGTTTTCGTTGGCACGTAAAGTGCTTTTTGAACAGGCCGGATATAAAACAGATACTGTATTGCCGGAGCTAAACGGCCAAACGGTTGGCGAAGCACTATTGGAACCGCATTTCTGTTATTGGCCCGCGATAAAAACAGCGTTGCTGGAAAATCTTCATTTGGATGGTATTGCCCATATTACCGGCGGCGGACTCTATGATAATGTGCCGCGTATTTTGCCGGATAATGTAGGGGTTCGCTTTGAAGCCGCATGTATTCCTGATCCGCCGCCGATTTTCAAGGTTATTGAAAAGGCCGGTAATGTGGATCCTTATGAAATGTACCGCGTCTTTAATATGGGCGTCGGGATGGTTTGGTTTGTTCCGAAAGAAGATCAGGAAGCCGGATTGAAAATTTGTCGGGAAAGCGGTTTTAAAGCCGAAGTGATTGGGGAAGTCGTTCCAGGAAATCGTAAAGTAGAAGTCGTGCTATAACAACGAGGTTTTTTTATGCCGGGAACGGTGTCCGAAGAATTAATGCGAATTTTGCGTGCAAAACGCATGAATGGTGAGGAGAGCGTCTGGCTGGGACCTGAAAATAAAAAGGTCCTTGGCCATTTGCCCCCGGCATCGCCGGCAGTTCAAACGTCCGCACCAAAACCACGTGCCGTTCCGGAGACGCTAGCACCAAAACCACGTGCCGTTTCGGAGACGCTAGTGTCCGCACCGACTTTATCGCCGCAAATGATGAAACCGAATATTGCATCGATGCCATCTTCTATTAATTCGGCGTCTCTTACATTGGATCCGGCTGCCCTAGCTGCGCGTAGCGGAGTAGAAAATGCCAATCGGCATACGGCTCCTGCAAATTGCGCGGATTATGAAAAATTGCAGTCGTTGACTTTTGCGGATTTAGAGATGGTGGTTAAGACTTGTAAAAAATGTCCTTTGTCTGATGGGGAAAAAGCGCCTGTTTTTGGGGAAGGTGTTATCGGCTCTCGGGTCATGTTTATTGGTGGCCAGGCCAGCTGTGGCGATGCGGCCACTGAAGCGGAAACGATGCTGACGAATATGATAAAGGCAATGGGGCTTGAACGTGGTGGTAGGGATCCGAAGACTGCTGCGTATCGGACGAATATTGTCAAGTGTGCAATGGTTAAAAATGGTATGCCGTCGGCAGAAGAAGCAAATTGTTGTATTGGGTATCTGCATCGGCAAATAGAATTAATCAAGCCGGAAATAATTGTGTTGCTCGGAGCGGTTCCCCTGCGTTATTTAATGGGAGTTATTGGAATCCGCAAAATGCGCGGTAAGTGGATGGATTTTCATGGCATTCCAGTTATGCCGACGTATGAATCCGAATATATTTTGCGCTATAAACAGCAGAAACGACAGTTTGTTGAATGCAAGCGCAAAGTCTGGGGCGATCTGCAGTTGGTTATGGCTCGATTGAAATAATTTTTGACGAGTTGTCCTGGCTGAATCTCTTCTAAAAAAGGATCCATTTTTATTTCTTTATTGCCCCGCATTTGTCCGCAAATTGATTGCGCGGCACGTATAAATGAGGGCGTTTATTTTTAGAATAGTTGGTCGGCTTGACCGGGTTTTGATAATCTCGGTAAAACGCACTATTGTCATGCCATCGTCAAATTAGTAAGGGGCATTATATCGTCTCGTTTTACGGTATATTTATACCCGGATGCTGACTTTTGTCTTGCTTTGATAGTATGTCTCCTCTTTTTTGAAAAAGAGACGGCAAAAATATCAAAACAAGAAAAAGTTTTTTTGGGTGAGAACCCTATATTTTTTCGATAATGACAGCGGTGCCGGTGGCAAAAGCCATGATGAGGGATTTGCTTTTGGAACCCACATTTTCAAAGTCCAGATGAAATCCGATAATGGCGTTGGCCCCCGCTCTTTCAGCGTCGGCACTTATCTCAGCGATGGCTTCATTTTGAATTTCATCCATGACGGTTTGATAGGAGGCCGAACGACCGCCAAATATATCTCGAAATGAGGTCATGAAATCTCGAACGGCATTGACTGCTCGAACATTTTTAGCGGTGACGAGGCCTTTATATTCTATAATTTTATAGCCTTCGATCAGGGGTGTGGTTAAAATAATCATGAGGGTATTCCTTTCTTGGGGGGGCTTAAAATCGAGGGGCGGTAATTGGAAATAGGGGTTTTTACCCCGTTGTCGCTTATTTGCTATCCATTCTATTTCCTTCAAAACGCTCCCGTTTTCTGGTTTTTGTATCCGGACTCTTTCTTGACGGCTCTTTACACGGTATACTTGGATTATTGGATTCGCGCGCCTTTCGGTTTTTATGGTGGATAATTATTTTGGGCCTTATTTTGGATGATCATTGAGGTTTGTAAAAAATCCTGCAATTTAGCTTTGTGGTAAATGCAGAATTTCCGCGGATGTGGCGATAATAAGAAACACGAAAATGGGATCTACTGGACGTGTAACAAATGTCCAGCAAGGGAATATCGAAGTCGCTTTCCTGCGATACAAAGGATTCGCCGGAAGGCAGCAGCATTTCTGATGTCTTCCAAAAACAGATAACCGGGGGTTTATTCTAAAAAACCTATAGGGTGCTTACAGGTGCGTTGTTTTAATGAATGTGGGGCCTTTCTATTTATTGGCTGCTGATGGAGAGGAGGAAGGAAGGATGCTTACTTCGTCCAGCCATGCGGTTCCTGTCGGGCCTTTGAATTGAAAGTAAAGA
>Ga0172377_10003151_pt1 | contig 16915 bp, 15 predicted proteins | sample Pumphouse3metaG_FD_119749 | JGI IMG/M metagenome (GOLD analysis project Ga0172377, IMG submission 119749) | Leachate microbial communities from a municipal landfill in Southern Ontario, Canada - Pumphouse #3 metaG | ecosystem: Engineered > Solid waste > Landfill > Unclassified | place: Canada...
CTGGTTGGTTACTATCAGATCACGAAATTTGGCAACCGCTTCCTTCATCTGAACTTCAGACAAAACGGGAGTTAAAATGAAAACGGTTTCGTACTGTTTTAACATAGTGATTGTATATTATTTAAATTGTAAAAGGGCTGCAAAGATAGGAAATTCCTGCAGCCCGGCAAATTTTTTTTTAAGGTATTCAACGCCCGCTTATTTTAAGGGTGCATTTTTAAGTGTTTCCACCAGCAAATCCCAGAATTTCTGTACGGTAGGTATCAGGCACCGTTCATCGGGAGAATGAGGAGAGCGGAGTGTGGGTCCGAAAGAGATCATATCCCAATGGGGATAAGTCCCTCCCAGTATGCCGCATTCCAGGCCTGCATGTATGGCTTTTACCTTTGCCTCCTGCCCGAACATTTCTTTGTACGTGTCAAGCATAACCTGCAATATGGGTGAATCCATGTTGGGTTTCCATCCCGGGTAAGAACCAGAGAAAGTGGCGCGGGCTCCAATATTGGTAAAGCAACAGGCCAATGCCGTTCCCATATCTTCTTTAGCAGTATCTACCAAACTGCGGATCAGACAATGTACGGCAACCTGTCCTTCTTTTGCTTTAAAAATTGCCATATTGGAAGATGTTTCCACCAATCCGGGCATAGAGTTGCTCATGGCCCATACTCCATTGGGGGCTGCATACACGGCACGAATAATCTTTAAGGCTAAGTCCCCTGGAATAATGTCTTCAGGTGTTTCACCGGCTGCAAGGGTGACTTCCAGGCCGGGATCCACCAGTTTCAATTCCGTTGCTATAATACCGGTCATTTCATCTGTAAGTGCTTTAACCCGGTCTTTGTTTACCGGATCATAACATATTACGGCATCGGATTCCCGGGGTATGGCATTACGCAGATTCCCCCCCTCAACCGAAGCAATAACAATATCTGAATTCTCCAGTAAATGATAAAGTATGCGAACCATGATCTTGTTGGCATTCCCGCGTCCCAGGATGATATCCATTCCGGAATGTCCTCCTTTCAATCCTGTAACATTAATGTGAGCTGCTTCCCACCCTGAGGGAACGGGTACGGGGTTGTAGTCCATTTCAAACGATCCGTCTTCTCCTCCTGCACAACCTACGTATAATTCCCCTTCATCTTCCGAGTCCAGGTTCAGCAAAACATCGCCTTTTAGTACATTGGATTTGAGCCCTCTTGCACCTGTCATTCCGGTTTCTTCGTCTGTTGTGATCAGTACTTCCACGGGACCATGTTCCAGATCATCGGCTTCCAGAACAGCCATAGCCGCAGCAACACCCATACCGTTATCGGCCCCCAGGGTTGTTCCGGTGGCATATACCCATTCCCCCTCTACGCGAGGAATAATGGGATCTTTTTCAAAATCATGTTGGGTAGCATTATTTTTTTGCGGAACCATATCCATATGTGCCTGCAGAATGATGCCCTTGCGGTTTTCCATTCCCGGAGTGGCCGGCTTACGGATAATTACATTCCCTATTTCGTCAACAATGGTTTCCAGCCCTAGTTTTTTTCCGTATTCGGCCAGAAAAGTGCGTATCTTTTCCTCTTTCTTAGAAGGCCGCGGTATACGGGTCAATGAATAAAAATGTTTCCAGACTCTTTGTGGTTTGAGATCAATTATGTCCATAAAATATGTTTTAATTAATTATAAAATTCAATACGGGACCTTTCTGGTAAACAGGGATCCGTGCCTGTAACAATTCTTTTTGACCGTCTGTCAAACGTACCAGCGTGATGACCGGTTGACGGTAAAAAAGCCTGGTTCCCGAACGCATTTTGCTTTCATCGGTGATTATCCGGGGGAACGGCTCCTGTCCTGTTTCATCAATTTCCAAAACAACAGGCCTTCCGCCCACATTATCTGCAGGAAGCAACCCTTCGGTTTCAGAAAAACGGAATGCGACGTAACGGGTTCGCTCCTGATCGGGAAGCACATCTGCTGAAATATGTGTTTTGCCGGTTGTTGTCTCTCCCAAAAAAAGCCTCAGGTATTCTTCTTCCATACGCCTCATTTCCTCTACGGCTGCACCCATGGCCTCTCCACTGTATATGGCATCGGTATCACCGGTTATGATGGCATAACGCATATCCCGCAAACGAAATATTTTCCGTGCTGCTTCCTCGGCTCTCTGTTCAGGTGTTTTCTCCACCAATTGTGTTTGTTGAACGGGTATAGCAGACACTTCACGTCCTTCCACCTGTGACCGGTACAAAGTAGTGCGCTCTTCTTTCAGGTTCTCTATGATCCCGGCATCTGACACATCTTCCGCTCCGTCCGGAGCAGGGAACCTCCATTTGGTTTCTTTGGCGCGGTAAGCATCGGCAAGCATGACAAGCCCCTGGGAAGTTAGCTGTAAAAACCAGGGTTCCGGATTTTCTTTGGTTAGTTGGACCATATAAAGCTGATGCGGATCGGTTTCCAGCATAGGTGTCATTTCAATACGCGACAGCTCGTAAGTAATTGTCCTGTTCTGCCCGGCATCTATTCCCAGGAACTTCCGGGCATAACGTGCATAGGGTCCGGGGATAAACTGTGTATAGTGAGCTTCGGCCACTATTCTTATACATGTCCGAGGAAGACTGTATACAACAGCACCCTGGGGAATCTGTTGTCCTTCCGACACGGGCTGTCCCTGGATGGGTATCCACAGACTTAAGGCCAGGAATAAGATTATCAGTTTTTTCATGTTATAATTTTTTAAGTCTAATGCAAATATCAAGCCTTTGATAGAGGGACCCTTTTCCATCGTTTATGACTCCATAACCACAAGTGCGGAGTCCTTTCAATATCCTTTTCCAGCAATCCGGCAAATTTCAGGGTTATCTCTCCTTCTTCTGTTTCCAATGCATTTTCCGTGATCAGCGAAAAATGAAATGAATACCGGCCCCTGCCGGTTTGTCTTAAAACACCATATACAACAGCCATCCCGAATTTACGAGCCAGGGCTTCCGGACCTTCTATCATCAGTGTAGGCTGATTCAAAAACAACCCGGGAACACTTTTTCCTGCAGGACCTGGACATTGGTCAGAGATCATGGCATAGATTCCCGGAACTTCCCGGTGACGTGCCATATAACGGGCCACGTTCCTGCTTTCCAGTATCTTCCAGCCCGTTTTGTACCTGTTGCGCAGGGTGTACATCAATTTTTCAAACAACGGCGAATTCACCCGCTGGTAAACCATATGAAGCTGTTGTACATCATACCCGCATACGGTTTTCTGTTTCGGACAGCTGCAAGCCCTTAAAAATTCCCAGTTTCCCATGTGAGGAAGCATGACTACAACGCTTTTTCCTTTTTCCCGCAAGCTTTCCAACACCCGGCAATCTTCAATGGAAAACCTCTTCATCACGCTTTTCCCGGACGCGGTGAACAGCCAGATGGTCTCGGCAAACAACCTTCCCAGGTAACGGTAAAAATCCCGGACCATCCGTTGAATTTCCCTGTACGATCTGGCAGGAAAAGACCGGGCCATATTGATGGTAACAACCGTTCTGCGATAACCTGCTATCCTCAACGGCAATACTACAAAAATGAACGAAAGTCCGTATAAAAGAGACAGGGGCAACAAACTGAGCAGGCAGATAATCGTGTAAACGACTAAAAAACAAATCCGCGAAAACATGGCCTTCATAAGCAAACAAAGTTACCAAATTTATTGTATTTTTGCCGGGTATAAACCAAAAAAATATAACCACTTATGTTCAAAGGACAACCCAAAGGATTGATTGCCGCTGCGCTCGCCAATATGGGCGAACGCTTCGGTTTTTACACCATGATGGCAATCTTGTCTCTGTTTATATCGGCAAAATTCGGCCTGAACGAAACGACGACTGGAGTTATTTACGCCATCTTTTATGCCCTCATCTATGTATTGGCACTGGTAGGAGGTATAATTGCCGACAGAACAAAAAATTACAAGGGAACCATTCTTATAGGTATTATCATGATGGCTGTAGGATATCTGATCGTTGGGTTTCCTACACCTACACCTGTCCCCAGCCTGGCACTTTATCTGACAATTACCTGTATTGGTCTGTTTACAATTGCTTTCGGGAACGGTTTGTTCAAAGGGAACCTGCAGGCCGTCGTGGGACAAATGTATGACAATCCCAAGTACTCCGGAAAACGCGACACCGGATTCCAGATCTTCTACATGTTCATCAACATCGGAGCCATTTTTGCCCCGTTCTTTGCCATCGCCGTAAGAAACTGGTGGCTGCAATCACACAGCCTGGTATACAATGCCGAGTTGCCCGCTCTCTGTCATCAATTCCGTGCAGGAGAAATGACCGGTGAGGCAATGGAGAAATTTTCCATGGCCGCTGCCGAGGCCAATCAGGGTCCGATTACCGATCTGGCTGCATTTGCCGACAGGTACCTGGATGTATTCAATACCGGGTTCCATTATGCATTTTTCGTTGCCATTATAGCCATGGTCATATCATTAGTGATCTTTTTGATGACCAAAAACAGATTGCCGGACGTTAAAAAAGACGGTATTGCCACAGAAGAAAACCCGGAAGCCAAAGTAACCAAAATGGATGTGGCCGAAGTTAAACGCCGCCTTCTGGCTTTGTTTGCCGTCTTCGGGATCGTAATCTTTTTCTGGTTCTCATTCCACCAGAACGGCCTCTCGCTGACATTCTTTGCCAGGGACTACACAGATCTGAGCATGATCGACATTGATCTTGGATTTACACGCATTGTAGGTGCAGAGATGTTCCAATCCGTTAATCCTTTGTTTGTTGTATTACTGACCCTTTTGATTGTACCGTTCTTCTCCTGGCTGAACAAAAAAGGGATTGAACCCTCAACCCCTAAAAAGATCGCCATCGGTATGGGAATTGCTGCAGCCGCATACATGATCATGACCATTGCATCGGTAAACCTTCCGCTTTTCAGTGACGTAAAAGCAGCCGGAGGCCTGGCGCAATCTGCCAAAGTAGGGCCCTTCATCCTTATATCAACGTATTTTGTGTTGACTGTTGCCGAGTTGTTCATCAGTCCGCTCGGGTTGTCATTCGTGTCCAAGGTTGCCCCGCCTCACATGCAGGGATTGATGCAGGGAGGATGGCTTGCCGCTACGGCTGCCGGAAACCAGTTGCTATTCATTGGAGGCCTGATGTATTCACATATTCCCTTATGGGCTACCTGGACGGTATTTGTTGTAGTATGTCTCATCTCTATGATTACCATGCTGTCTATGGTTAAATGGTTGGATCGGGTAGCAAAATAGCAGATAAACTTCGAGGGTCAGCCGGCTTTTATGCCGCCATTGCCATCGCATGCTGGTCTACAGTGGCCACGGCTTTCAAATGGGCACTTGCTGATCTCTCGCCTGCCGTTTTATTATTCATAGCAACCACATCTGCGATCGCCACGTTATTCCTTATAATGTATGCAAGGGGAAAACGTGGCGATTTTTTATCACTTCCCCGGCATGCCTGGAAAAGAGCTGCATTTCTTGGATTTATCAATCCGTTTCTTTACTACCTGATCCTGTTCAGGGCATACAGCCTGCTTCCGGCACAGGTAGCACAATCCCTGAATATGATATGGCCACTGATCCTGGTTCTTCTCTCTATCCCTGTTCTGGGCCAAAAGATTGGCTGGATAGCCATACTGGCCATGATCATCAGTTTTACGGGAGCTTTATTTATTGCAATGCAGGGAGACCCGCTTGCAATCATAAGGGAAGGTCTGCATATTAAAAATCCCTGGGGAATAGTATTGGCCATGGGAAGTGCCTTTTTATGGGCCATATACTTTCTGCTCAATATGAAAAACAAATTGCCCGATGATATATCGCTTTTTGTTAATTTTCTTTTTGCCTGGATTTACCTTGCCGTGTTTTTAGTAATTGAACACCTGATATCACATAAACACGGAGTTTCACCGGCTTCACTGCGCAGCATACTCTCCGGTATTTATATAGGAATCTTTGAAATGGCTGTTCCCTTTGTGATATGGATTAAGGCGTTGAAGGTGGCAAAAAACACAGCTGTGGTAAGCTCCCTGGTATATATATTCCCGTTCCTGTCTCTGATTCTCATACATTTCATACTGAAAGAGCCCATTTTTCCTTCCACCCTCATTGGACTTGTTCTTATAGTGACAGGCGTTGTCTTATCCCGGTTCCCGCGTAAAAGGTCTTTTCCCACTCTGTCATGAAACGTTATACTATTTATAGAAGTATTTTCCTCTGCATACTCCTTTTTTCAGTATCATTCTCTTTCCTTTACGGACAGAAACCTTTGCAATCCCTGGAAGACCTGAATGATCCCCATACAAGAATCGGCGTACTTATTGCTACGTGGCAGGAAAATTATGCCCGTGAACAGTTCCCCAAAGCCCGGATCATTCCCCTGACCAACACAACGGACCTGATCTCTTTATTAAGGAACCGTGATTGTGATGTGGTGTTTCTGGCACGTCCCGTATGCCTTTATATTCTTGAAGAATCGCCCGATCTGGCTTTTTTATGTGAACAGGCCGCCTCCACATCCGTATCTGTGGGATTCAGCCTGGAAGACACTGTGTTACGTCCTCAATTCAACAAATTTCTAAAAGAAATCATCCAAAACGGAATACATGCACAAATGGTGGACCGATGGCTTGAAAGAACCGACGGAACCATGCCCGATTTCCCTGAAGCCAATAAAAGCAACGATATAATAAGAATTGGCACAACATGTATGGATGTACCGTTTACTTTTTACCAGGAAAACCAACCGGCCGGGTTTGATGTTGAAATGGCCCGGCGATTTGCCGCCAGGCTGGGTAAAAAAGCTGAATTTATCATTTCCGATTTCAGTGGCATGCTGGCCGGAATGTCTGCCGGGAAAATTGATATGATGATCAATTATATCATGGTTACCGAAGAAAGAAGCAAAACATTTTCTTTCTCAGACACGTACCTGACCACCTGGTCGTCTATGATCACCCTGCAAACCCGTATCCAAAACACAGATAAAGCGGAGACAACCCGGCAAAGCATCGGACAGCGGTTTTACAACAACCTGATCCGGGATAAACGGTATATGCTTTTGTGTGATGGTCTTTTGATCACATTGCTCACTGCATTGCTTTCTGCCCTGGGCGGCACATTGACAGGAGCTTTAATATGTTTTATGCGCATGAGCCGATGGAGAGCCGTCTCTCTTTTAGCACGCGCATACATTGCCTTTTTCCGGGGCATTCCCCAGGTAGTCCTGCTGATGCTTATGTATTACGTGGTTTTTGCATCTACCGGTTTGAACGGTGTGAGTGTGTCTGTGATTACTTTTTCACTGATCTTTGGGGCGTATGTGTCGGAAATGTTTCGATCTTCCATACAATCTGTACCAAAAGGGCAGTCAGAAGCCGGAATTGCCTTGGGGTTCTCCCGCATACGCACTTTTGTTTACATTGTTCTCCCCCAGGCCTTACGTCGGGTTTATCCTGTTTTTAAAGGCGAACTCATTGCCCTGATAAAGCTTACTTCCATTGTGGGATACATTGCCGTACAGGACCTTACAAAAGCAAGCGATCTGATCCGCAGTCGCACATTCGATGCTTTTTTCCCCCTGATAGTAATTTCTGTAATTTATTTTTTCCTTGCATGGGGACTTTCCCGTTTACTGGAAACCGCATTACCTACGAACATCAGACAAGCCTGACAGTCGAAATAAACCGGGAATTTTTTCTTTCCTCTCACTAAATACAAGGGTTCCGGAGAACAATAGCCCATGGCTTGTTTCAAGCAATAACGGCAAGTCATCAGCGGGGTATCTTCAGATAAAGGAGTTGCTGCCGTATGAAACTTTTTCCCGGGATATGCATTTTCCAGGATTTTCAAGGGATCTTCCCCGGAAAGATCTTGTACCCCGGTCATTCTGCCAGCCGGCAGATCCTGCCGGGATTTTTCATCCAAAAGCGCAAGGGCATTCCGTCTGGCTGCAACTATGGCTGAGACCGGAATAAAAAAAGAAAAATCTTTAGGTTCAAAAAATATATTACGGATACAGAACGGTGTGTTTCCCATACGGGAAAATGATTTTTCCAGGTATTCCCGGCCCTGTATAGGATCTTCTGCCTCTTGCCGTGTTGCCTGAACAGGGACGGTCACCCGCATCGGTTCTGTCCCGGGGAGTGCCTCCCGGACCAGGGTCAGATCAAACCCGTTACCTCCCGGAATTTCCCTGAGAATAACATCCAGGTCCATTTTTCGTTCTGCCGTTTTTCCTTTCAGGATTTTGTCAAATTGCCTGTCATAATTCCTGTAAATCTCTGTGTCTGTTGTCAGCGAAAGTCCCCGCTGAAAAATACTGTTTTCCTCTATCCTGTTGACGGCAAACCCGGTAAAAGTACCGTCAGGAAGAGTAAAACAGAGGCCGTCACCTGTGCTGATCCCGGCATTTATCTGAAACCCGTCCCGAAAAACACGAATGGGTTTGCCCAGCAATTCTCCCGTTGATTTAGGCGTATTCCACTGATGAACCTCTTCTGTGAAACGTCCCTTAACGGGAAGGTATTCTGTCCGGTCCCTGTGAAATGTTTTACGGGGATCCGGTGTAAAGAAAAAGGTACACGAACCCAGGGAAGTTTTTTGCCCTCCCAGAGCATCCAACTTACGGCGGTAATGAGCCGTTATGTTTTTGACGTAATCCACCCCTTTCAGCCGGCCTTCTATTTTCAACGAATTCATCCCCATATCCAGCAATTGGGGCAAAACATCAGAACGGTCCATATCCTTGAGAGACAGCAGGTGTTTATTCTTAACGAGCACTTTCCCCTGAGCATCTTCCAGATCATAAGACAAACGGCAATACTGCGCACAATCGCCCCTGTTGGCGCTTCTGCCGCAATCCACCTGGCTTATATAACATTTACCACTGTAGCTTACGCACAATGCCCCGTGAATAAAACATTCCAGCGCAACAGTAGTGTTCTTGCGGATATTCCTGATTTCATCCAATCCCATCTCCCTGGCCAGAACAACCCTGTCAAAGCCTTCTTTTTCAAGAAAAAGGACTTTTTCCAACGTGGCATTGTCCATTTGTGTACTGGCATGTATGGGAACGGGGGGCAGCACGTGTTGTTGCCTGAGGTACAACAAACGGATATCCTGAATGATCAGGGCATCCACCCCGGATTGGTATAATTCACGTGTCAGATTAACGGCGTCTGCCAGCTCATGATCATACAATAAAGTATTCAGCGTCACATAGACAGAAGCGCCGTAACGGTGCGCATAACTTACCGCTTTTTCCACATCTTGGGTGGTATTCCCTGCCGCAGCACGAGCTCCAAAGCGGACGGCTCCCATATATACGGCATCTGCCCCGTGGTTTACGGCTTCCATGGCACATACCAGGTCTTTGGCCGGAGCCAGCAATTCTATGCGCTGCTTCATGCTGCAAATTTACTAAAAACACTTACATTTGTCTTATGAAGCCGAAAGTAGCCATAGTGATCCTGAACTGGAACGGCAAACACTTCCTGGAACAGTTCCTTCCCCTGTTAAGGGAACGTACTCCTGAACCCTGGTCCCGTATTTATGTGGCAGACAATGGGTCCACAGACGGTTCCGTAGAATGGCTTACTCAAAATTTTCCTGATATTGAGCGCATTGTCTTTCAAAGCAACCTGGGGTATACGGGAGGATATAACCGGGCCCTGAAACAGATAGATGCCACATATTACATACTCCTGAATTCAGATGTGGAAGTCACATCCGGCTGGCTGACTCCCCTTGCCGAGTTGATGGATGACATGCCCGAATGCGGTGTGTGTATGCCAAAGATCCTCTCCCGGGCACAACCCGACACCTTTGAATATGCCGGAGCCTGCGGCGGGTATCTTGACTGGCTTGGATTCCCGTTTTGCCGGGGCCGGATCCTGTCATCCATTGAAAAAGATCACGGTCAATACGACCAACCGGCGGCTGTCTTCTGGGCCAGTGGAACCTGTATGGTTGTCCGCTCGCAACTTTTTCACCGGCTGGGGGGATTGGACGATCTTTTTTTCGCGCATATGGAAGAGATCGATTTTTGCTGGCGGGCGCTATGGGCAGGTTATACAGTACGTGTTGTTCCCCAATCAAAGGTATTGCATGTGGGAGGCGGAACGCTTCCCAATGACTCTCCGCACAAACTCTATCTGAATTACAGGAACAACCTGCTGATGATGTACAAAAACCTGGGAAAACCGGAAATAGTCCCCGTATTATTACTACGTATACTGGCAGATCATCTATCGGCCGTTGCTTATTTTTTCCAGGGAAAATGGAATTTCACCCTGTCCGTATACAAAGCACACCTGCATTTCTGGAGGATGCACCGTCTCACGTCACGCCCGACGGGGAAAAAACCGGACCTAAGATCTGTTATGTACCGGGGAAGTATTGTGTGGCGTTTCTTTCTATCCGGGAAGAAACTTACTTTCCAAAAACTCCGGATGCTATAAGTTTTGTAAGACGGATTCCGTTGGATCCTTTGATCAGAATGATCCATCCATCGGGAGGGTCTTTTTCCAGGTAAGTAATGAACGCGTCCACATGAGGAAAACAGATGCCTTCTGCCCCTCTTTCTTTTACCGCCGCTGAAAACAAAGGTCCCACCCAGAAAACCTTCTCTGCCTTCATTTTTGTCACCAGGTCTACGATCTTCAGATGTTCCCGGTGCGAGTCCGTTCCCAATTCCAGCATATCACCCAGGATAAGACATTTTCGGGACCCCCGGGCTGCAGAAAAACCTTCCAGTGACAAAACCATACTCACCGGGTTTGCATTATAGGCATCTGCCAGGATCCTGTTCCGGGATGTTTGTATCCATTGAGAGCGGTAATTTGAAGGCTTATAAGAAGTTACGGCATGTGCGCTTTTCAACGGATCGGTTCCGTAATACTTCCCTACAGCCAAAGCCGCCAGAACATTGGGCGTATTGTAATGCCCTGCCAGATTTGTTTTGATCAACGGGTACCCGTCCACCTGCAATTGGAGGAAGCCTTCCACAATTTCCGCTTGTACTCCCTGTACACCGGTGCCGTAAGCTATTGCTTTTTCTTTAATATTCCTTTCTTCCAGCATACGCCCCAATACAGGGTCATCTGCATTATAAAACACCACACCCGCGGAAGATGCCAGGTAATCGTATAAGGCACCTTTGCATTTTTTGACCCCTTCTATCGTCTCAAAACCCTCCATATGCGCTCCCGAGATGTTGGTTATCAGACCTGCCTCAGGTCTGACCATATCTGTAAGTAAAGCAATTTCTCCGGGATGGCTGGCGCCCATTTCAAACAACCCGGCTTGTGTTTTGCTGTTCATTGTCAGAAGACTCAGCGGGACTCCTATATGGTTATTAAGATTGCCTTGTGTTGCCGTAACCCGGTACCGGGTAGCAAGTACGGCATGGATCAATTCCTTGGTGGTGGTTTTCCCGTTGGATCCGGTCAGGGCTATCACGGGAATATTGAAAGTCTTCCTGTGGGTTACAGAGAGCTGCTGCAAAGAATCCAGAACGTCCGGCACCCTGATCAACCGGGGATCGTCTCCCGAACAATTGTCTACAACAGCATAAACAGCACCCTTGCCGAGTGCATCGAGAGCAAAATGATTCCCATCAAAACGTTCACCGCGGAGCGCAAAAAAAAGACAACCCGGACGGATCTGCCTGGTATCTGTGCAGACATCGGGATGTTTTAAAAACAACGAATAAAGCTTTTCCTCCATGCCTGCATTATTTACCTCCTGTTGACCCGAATCCGCCTTCTCCGCGTTCGGTTTGTTCCAGTTCAGAGACCGGTTCCCATTCAACCCTTTGGTGAGAGGCCACGATCATTTGTGCCACCCTTTCCCCGGGTTCAATTTCTACGGGAACACCAGAGAGGTTGACCAGGATGATCCTGATCTCTCCCCTGTAATCGGCATCTACAGTTCCCGGACTGTTCAATATGCCGAGTCCTTTTTTTACAGCCATTCCGCTGCGGGGCCTTATCTGAGCTTCGTAGCCCGGGGGAAGGGCAATATAAAGACCTGTAGGAACCAGTATCCTTTCCAGGGGTTTTAACAAGATAGATTCCGGCAGATCTGCACGCAGGTCCATACCGGCCGACAAAGGGGTTGCATATTCCGGCAAAGGATACCGGGAACGGTTGATTATCCTGACTTTCATAATATACAAATGTAAAAAAAAAACACTACCTTAGTCTTATGAAACAAACTACCTTTTATTTACTGATCTGTATGAGTGCATTATTTATGGGATCCTGCAACAACACGGGTAAAAAGGCAAAAGACCAGGCTGCCGTTAAAAGTGATGAACCTTCTCAAACCGTGAAAGCACCGGCTTTTGACCCTGCCGGTCTTCCCCCGGAGCCCGTTTTTGAATTAATAACCACTGAAGGAACCATGACCATTCGCCTTTACAGTGACACCCCGCTTCACCGGGATAATTTTGTAAAACTGGCTTCCGAAAGATTTTACGACAATATATTGTTCCACAGGGTTATTGAAGGATTTATGATCCAGTGCGGTGACCCGCAATCACGTAATGCAGTCCCCGGGCAACGACTTGGTTCAGGAGGTCCCGGCTACACCGTCCCGGCTGAATTTGTACCCCAACTGGTACATAAAAAAGGTGCGATTGCCGCTGCCAGAACAGGCGATTCGGTAAATCCAGAAAAAGCATCTTCAGGCTCTCAATTCTATATCGTTCACAACGAAACAGCGTGCCGTCAACTGGATGGCAATTATACTGTTTTCGGAGAAGTAATCGAAGGACTGGATATCATAGATAAGATCGCTGCCACGGAAACCGGTCCGGCCGACCGGCCTGTTAAAGACATTCGGATTATCAGTATTTTGCCCGTTCTTTAATACGTATCATTCTTTCCGCGACACTCAAACGTAAAGGATTCTGAAACGGCCAGGGGTATTTCATAGACTGCAGTAACATCACTGTCTGCCGTTAAATACAGGTGAACCGTGAAATTTACCGATCCTGTTTCCTGGGAAAGGAGTCCGGATAATTCCTGTTTTTTTACATTAAACTCGGTGCGGAAAGCACTCATTTCCAATGTAAAAGAATTAACCACACTGACTGTAAATCCCGCTATAGCCTCATTTACGGCATTGTCCAGGGCTTCTTCCTTCGTGCTTCCTGCTCCGTTTACCATCCAGTCAAATTGAAAATCTTTCTGGATGTCATTGCTTTTTTCGGAAAGCATGGTGGCAAGTTCCCGCAAACCGGGTGTCGTAGAAGCGGTAACTTCACTGAAGGTGATCTCGGTACGGGATCCGAAATAATACGTATACGTGTGACCCAAATCCTGGCATGAAGCAGTCATAAAGCCGGTTGCCAAAACCAGGAATAATATTCTGATATTCATTTTCATAATTCCAAAGTTACGGAAATTTGCGGATTATTTCCTTTCCATCCGGGTAAGATGCGCAATAAAACAAATGCCGTTCCGGCACGCAACGGAGCACTTATACGGCCGGATTCCATCGGGATTCCTTCGGGGCCTTCCCCTATTAATAACATACCTTTTCCTTCCACAGTAAACATAACGTTGCCTTTGGCCGAAGGAACGGAGTTCCCCATCTTATCAACGGCCTGAGCATAAACAAATAGCAGATCATTGGGTGCAGGAGCCACGTGACCTGTGTCCGTCCACCATTCAACATTAACGGGTTCACCCGGGGTATGCACGCTGTCAGTGGCGCATACCCGGTCCCCGCAATAGGCTAAGGCTTTTAGCCATCCTGTGCGGTATCGGGGAATTTTAAAAGTAAACGGTGGGTGAGGCAGGTTATTGGATAATGCGTTTTCATCGGGGCTTCTGCTTTCCAACAACTCTCCGTTCAGCCACAATTCCACATAACCGGCGTTGCTGAAAACACGTACTTCCCGGTCAGGAGTCTCTTTTTCTTCCCAATAATCGGCTATATATACCATGGGATCTTGTACCGGAGATCGTTGCGATCGGAAAAAATAATATGAAAATTTCGGCAACCTTTCAGCAGACATGATACCAGAGGCTTCCAAATCCTCGGCATAGCCCCTGTTGTAATCAAACATTACCCAATAATTATCCCCGCAGGCATTGACCGCATAATTGCTATTATGAGCTTCCTGTATATTGGTAGCCTGCTGAAGCAAACGTTTTTGGCCGTATTCCCTTAACTGGCGGCTGGATCGTTCCTGAGGCATCAGATTTTCCCAGTTCTCCTGGGACAAACCGGCGTTCATGGCGTAATATTCCCAATCTCCGTATTCAGAAACTATATAAGGTTTGGGCGTAAAGGCAAGGGAATGACTTAAACGATGCTGCCTGGCCTGCAAGAGTATGTCGTAACCGTATTCCTGCCAGCCGGCGGTATAGACAGGAACAGGCATTTCGCTGCGGGAAGCCTGAATGATCCTGTCAATAAAATCTTCACTCATCCAAGACTCATTCAGGGATATTTCCCAGGCCAGCACACAGGGATGATTGCGATCCCGGCGTATCATATCCCGGGCTGTCTGTATCACCTGTTCCTGGAACAAAGAGTCTTCCGAAAAATACTGCCAGCCCGGTACCGCATCCAGTACAAATAAACCCAAACGGTTACAAGCTTCCATGAATTCCGGTGAGTGGGGATAGTGAGACAACCGAACCAGATCAAAACCGGCTTCTTTGATCTTAACGGCATCCCGCCATTGTGCGTTTCCCGGAACAGCATATCCCACATAAGGATATTCCTGGTGGCGGTTCACACCTCTTAAAAATATTTTTTTGCCGTTTACATAAAGGCTTTTCCCTTCAAATTCAACCTGTCGTAAACCGACTGTGGTCTTACGACTGTCAATTACTGCTTGTTTTCCTTTCGTGTCTTTTATGAGGACTTCTGTTACCAGATCGTAACAAAAAGGATGGTCCGGACTCCAGAGTACCGGGCTTTCAATAATAAGGGAATCTGCCGCAGTAAAGGAACTGTTTTTATCCAGCGCATAGTTTTTCCGGGACACCGCACAAACACTGTCTCCGGCCAAGAGGGTCTGTTGCACGGTAAAAACCTGCCGCTCCGGTTCTTTTTCATTCAAAGGGGCATAACGGATGTGTGTTAGCACATTCGTAAGAACTTCTTCATGAGAAAAGGCGGGATAAGTAACCAGGACACCCCCTCCGGCAGGCGTATTCTCCAGAATAGGATCAGTGATGTATAAAGATGATTTGATTACCATACGGGCCTCCCTGTAGAGTCCTCCGTACATGTTGAAATCCAGCAGTTCCAGCGGTTTGGGTCCGGTAACCGGATTATCATGGTTATCAAGCCGTATTTTCAGTTCAGCAAGGGAAGAGCAGTCTCCGTTTTTTTTCAGAACTGCTGTCACATCAATGACAAAAGGAAGAAAGCCTCCCATATGTTTACCCGCATAATGCCCGTTGACCCACGCCTCGGCAACGTTCATGGCTCCCTCAAAACGAACCAGGACGTGTTTTCCTTTGGGGATTCTAAAGTTTCTTTTGTACCAGCATATTCCCTGCCACTGGTTGTTGACCAGGTAAGGTTCAAGACGGGGAGTATGCGGTAAAAAAACTTCCTGTACATCTCCGGGAGTCTGTTCTGTCCAAAATTCCCATCCGGTGTTAATATCCTCTATGGCGTAATTCACAGGATCACTACATGAAATGATCCCCAATAAAAGCATCCAGGCAATTCTTTTCATAAAGCAAAGATAACGCTATATTTCATATCTTTGGAACCATGAAAAATGTACCTCTGAAGGGTTTGTGGATGCTTTTGCTGGTTCTTGCATCGTGCGGGAAACAGATCACTCCCGAACCCGGTCCGGGCGGGGAACCGGGAATTTCCTTAAGCCTTAGTTGTCAGGGGGCTATAGTCATTGACGCTGCCACAGGGACCGAATTGTATTCGGAAGGCCCTGACTTCCTGCTTGTACCGGCAAGTATGACAAAGGTTATGACCATGTACATCGTTTTTGATCATATAGAGAAAGGCTACCTGTCGTTGCAATCCCAGATCCCGGTCAGTACTTATGCCGCTTCCCGATCGGTCAATCCCGGAGAATCCAACGTGCCATTGAATGAGACCCTTACCTATTCGGTGGATGAAATGATTCAAGCCTTATGCGTGGTTTCTGCCAATGCCTGTGCCGTTGCACTGGGAGAATACCTGTCCGGCGGAACGGAACAGGATTTTGCGGTCATCATGAACCGTTATGCAGATTCGCTGGGCCTGAACGCCCATTATACGGATGCTTCCGGACTGTCTTCGGGGAACGGAATATCTCCCCGGTCCATGGCCCTTCTCACACGTGAATTCATAATCAGATTTCCTGATATTTTAAATTTCACATCTTTGACCAGTACAAATTTCAGGGGTACGACCTATTGGGCGACAAACGGATTATTACCCGGGCGTTCTTATGCCTATAACGGATGTGACGGTTTTAAAACCGGCTATACTTCTGCTGCAGGTCTCTGTATAACAGCTACAGCAAAACTGGCAGATAAAAGAGTCATCGCAGTAGTTATGAAAGCACCTTCATCGCTGTTAAGGTACAACGATGCTGCCCGTTTGATGGATTACGGATTCACTGTGCTTATGAATTAGCCACGGATCAAGGATTCATACTATCCGTATTCCTGAAATTCAGGATACGGTGTATGGCATCCGAAGCCTCCCGGGCCGCATTACAGGCCCCCAGTTCCATACATTTGGCATAAGCATTCAGCGCATCTCCCCATCTTTCATTTTTACGGTAAAGATCGCCCAATTTATACCATGCTGTCTGGTCATGGGATCCTTCAGCAGTTTTTACAAATTTTTCAAGTTGTTCAATAGTCTCCATAATTCGCGATTTTTTGGATCAGACAATTCCGGAAAAACCCATGAA
>Ga0172377_10003153_pt1 | contig 16912 bp, 29 predicted proteins | sample Pumphouse3metaG_FD_119749 | JGI IMG/M metagenome (GOLD analysis project Ga0172377, IMG submission 119749) | Leachate microbial communities from a municipal landfill in Southern Ontario, Canada - Pumphouse #3 metaG | ecosystem: Engineered > Solid waste > Landfill > Unclassified | place: Canada...
AGAGGATAAAATACAAAAAAAATTATGAAAAATGCTATAGAAATTAGAAGCCTAAGAGGTGATGTACTTTTTAGCGAAAATTATGTAAGAAATGCACTTGAAAAAGCGATCGTCAATGGTGCGGATTTGTCCAGTGCGGATTTGTCCGGTGCGAATTTGTCCGGTGCGAATTTGTTCAGAGCGAATTTGTTCAGAGCGAATTTGTCCAGAGCGGATTTGTCCAGTGCGGATTTGTTCGGTGCGAATTTGTCCGGTGCGAATTTGTCCGGTGCGGATTTGTCCGGTGCGAATTTGTCCAGAGCGGATTTGTTCAGAGCGAATTTAAAAGAAGCTATAAACGTGCCATTCATCCCTATGGGTCTCCCAGAGGGTGAGTTCATAGGGTGGAAGAAGGTTGAAAAAGTTATTATCAAGCTAAAAATTTTAGTTGATAGTAAAAGAAGCAGAGCAACAGGTGACCAGTGCCGTTGCGACAAGGCGCTTGTCCTCGAAATACAGAATTTGAGTGGTGACAAGCTCGACATTTGCGAGTATTATAGCTCTTCTTTTAATAAAACCACGTATAAGGTCGGTGAAATGGTTTATGCGGATGCATGGGATGGAGACCGTTGGAATGAATGCACGCACGGCATACATTTCTTTCTCGATCGACAAACAGCAGTCAACTATTGATATTAAAAGCCCGTGCTGGAGTAGAATCCAACACGGGACCCAATTTATAATGATTATTTATGCACTTAATTGATTTTTTCTTAGGGGCATCTGTATTGGCTGGATTATTAATCCCGATTTCGGATGAAAGGTTTCTATCAAAGAGCCCCGGAATCAAAAAACGGGATAACGCTCTTGTCAGAATCCGTGACACGGCGCTGAAAGGCCATAATTTCGTGGCCTATGTAGCGGTGTCAAAGGCCTTGAAACGCCTTAGGGCGAACGGGCCGAACGACCGTGCGGCCTCTGAACGGGTATTCAGAGACCTAAGGTCTGAAATAAAGTTCGCAGGAAAGCTGGATGAAGGGCTGGATTCCCAGCTCTTCGCAGCCGAACGAGAATTCAACGATTAATTTTTAATATCTGACCTAACGGATTACGGGGATTAAAATGAAATTAATGAGAATTGCTTGGGGTGTACTTTGCCTACTTTGCGCCGTGGGTGTTCTTTTCGGGGCATGGTGGCACATCTGGACCACAATTATTTCATATGTAATGTATTCGTCAGCAAATGACGAATGCGAACGGGACACGGATCACTAATTTTAATAAAAGACATGGAAAGATTTGAATTGAGGCCGAACGGCCAGAACGAGTATCGATTGATCGATAACTCAGTTCATTTGACTGTTAAGTTTCGAGAACACGATTTTAACGGTTCTCAGCAAATTGAGGTAGGGGCTGACACGCCTCTTGACGCAGCCACTCTTGCGAAAGCGATGAGAGAGGCTGGAGACTGGCTAATTAAAAACCACAGTAATATATTATGAAAGAAAAAGTAAAAGGGCCGGGGAGGCCGTTCGTGCTCCCGGAGAGGCGCCGTGTGCGCTTTCAGACGACCGTATCGCCTGAAACAAATAGGAGAATTGAAGAGTTGCGAGAAGAAGGAGCCAGCATCCCGGAAATGTTGGACGATTTTTTCGCGAAACAATAGACCTGTTGCGGTCAGGATAACCGCATTAATATTATGAGATTGTATGATGCAGTTAGCGCTTTCGCAGGCAAACAGGCGAAAGCGATAAAACGCCACCTGAACGAGTCGGGTCTGAACGACTGGGAGGACCTTACAAAAGGTGGCCTGTTCGCCTTTAGAGACACTTTGCTGAGCGAGGTGGCCACTTCTTCGGCGAGGACTTACTTCGCCGTTCTAAGGGCCGTTCTCGAACGATTCGAGGATACCGAAAAGGTCTGTAAAGATTACAGAACTATATTGAGGGCAAAGAACGAGAAGCCAGTCAAGACGTTTTTAACTCAAACAGAACTCGCAAGGCTTGACAGCGTTGCAATAAAAACGGATGCCGAACGGTTAGTGCTGAATCAGTTTATGATCGCAGCCTTGACGGGGGCAAGACTGTCGGACGTAAGGGAACTGACGCCCGACAACATAACCGAGGGCATACTCAGCTACGTGTCTATCAAGACAGGCATTCAATCTGTCATACCGTGCTCGGAGAAGGTATCCGGATACGTCAACGGACTTTCTGAGATAAAGAAGTCCGTCACGACAGCTGGATTTGAGAAAATTATACGCCGCCTCTGCAAAAGAGCCGGCATTGATAGCACCGTAAAAGTATATAAAGCCGGCAGGCATCTGGAGGGGCCGAAGTGGATGTTCGTCAGCAGCCACACTGCTCGTATTAGTTTCTGTACTAATTTGAGCAAGCTAGGAGTTCCTCTGATTGACGTGTCGAGGCTGGCCGGGCACTCTTCCGTCACTATGACGGAGCGTTATATCGTTAAAACAGCGATTAAATTGCCGGATACGGCAATGAGTTACTTGTCGTTATGAAAATAAACAGGTTTGTAATTATAATCAGCGATTCGCTTCCTTCGGGGCTCGCTGTTTTGGAGACGGCACCGCCATATTACCTCGGGTCTCCGTTCTCAATAGAGAAGAAGGACGCTGAAAAATTGAATCGTATGAACGATTCAATTACCTCTGGTAAATTGACAGGGGTAAAGATTGACGGATACACAATATATGTAGTCCGTTGCGGAACTCTTGGTAAAGGCTTCCTCGACAAAGAGCGAGAGGCCGAGACCCTCAAGGAGATGGGAAAGTTCCTGAAGGAGAACAGACTTATGAGGAAAAAGCACCAATATCGAAAATATGAGGAAGGCGTCCCGGACGATATTGACGAGCAAATGGGAAAGGTGATAAAATCACGGAAAGAATCACTAAAATAAAACACTTGCCCCTTTTCTTGCCCCTTACCATGCTTGTAGTGCACTGTATGCGCTAATTTGTGATTCTATAGGGGTCACCAAGACAGTTTTTAGCAATTCACTGATTTGAAACGAATTGCACTGATAATCAATCAATTAGGCGGTTTTCTTATGATAAGGAAATCGCTTTTTTTTGTGCTTTTGATAACAATAATTAACAATTTCTTGCCCCTTTTCTTGCCCCTTTTGAAATTCTTCTCTATAATTGCAGAAAATACTTGCAATGGAAATAAATTTCAATCTGAAAGACCCTAATGCCGAGGTGTCGGCGGTCCGTCTCGTAATCAGCCACAAAGGAAAGGTATACCGCAAATACATAGGCATATCGGTCCGTACCGACCAATGGAAGAGGCCTAAGAGAGGAAAACAGTATTCCTCTAACAGGCAGATTGCAGAGAAACTGAAGTCCATACGCCTGTCGCTCGAAGAAAGCTTGAACGACTTGTCGCCCGAATGGCAGGTGAACGAGTCAATAGATAAGGCACTGTCGGAAAACGTCAACGGCTATATAAGTAAAGGAAATGATTACGGGAAGGCGCCTACTTTCTGGGAGTACGTGAGAATATGGGAGAATAGGCCGTCATCAGCAATCAGACAACGCAAGAACAGCGTCAATCTGATAGCGAGACTAATGGGCACCAAAGATAATTGGAACGATATAACGACCGCATATTATTCTCGCTTAATAACGCTTATGAACAATGTCGGATACTCGAAGAATTATGAGGGTTCAGTAATCGCAAAACTGAAAACTATAATGTCGGAAGGTCTCAAATTGAAGTACCACACCAATCTTGACTTCAATCAGTTCCACAAGACTACAGAGCAGCCCGATACCGTTTATCTTACAAAGGACGAAATAGACAGAATTTACAATCTTGAAATTAAGGACGAGATGCACAGGCGTGTCCGTGACCTCTTTTTAGTGGGTGTCTACACGGCAGCGAGATTCTCCGACTATTCCGAGTTATCTTCTAACAACGTCCAGAACGGCAGAATAGTCTTCGTGCAACATAAAACAGCAGGTAAAGTCATCATCCCACTCGCCCCGAGGGTAGACGAAATATTGAGGAGGTACGGCGGTAAGGTCCCTAAAGTTTGTCAAGTGATCTTCAACAGATACATAAAAGACGTGTGCAGGGATGCTGGAATTGATGACAATGTAAGCGTGACCAGAAGCAAAGGTGCGCTACACGTCACCCAGATTCTTCCTAAATGGAAACTTGTAAGCAGCCATACCGCAAGAAGAACGGGTTGCACTCTGCTTTATATGTCCGGAATACCGATGCGTCAGATAATGCTCCTTTCCGGACACAAGAGCGAAAGTTCGTTCTTGAGGTACGTCAGATTCACGAAAGAGGAGAATGCCGAACTCCTTGCCGACAACGATTTCTTCAAATAAGAATCCCCGTCGGGCCAAGTCATTTTGACAAGTGTGTACACCCGACGAGGATCTGAAAAAAAATTTCATTCTTTAGATTACTGCAAAAGTAGGACTTGGGATGATTATTGTCAAGACGTACCTATGTTTTTTTTCCTAATTTCGCAATCAGTATTCGCTGGGCATCTATTTCTTTGGACAATCTGTATATCACCACGTCTCTTTCTCTTATCTGGAGAGTTAGCCTTTTGATTTCCAAGTCGGGATTCAGGTCACCCGGGTAACCAATACCCGACCTTAACCAATCGTAACTGACTTGCGGATACGCTTTCAGTATTGGTTGGATGAGAGGGGTAAGTCTGAGTTCTCCCGAACGGATACGGCTTATCCTGTTTGGGACGAATCCAATCTTCTTCGCAAATTTGGCTGCGCTGCCGTTCTCAAGCGCCTCGATAAGATAATCAAGCCGCTCCGCCTCTGAAAGTGCTTTCATCTATGCTAAAAAAGTATTCCCATACCCACATTTATGTAGTTGATTCGTGTCTCGTAACCCTCAATAGCCGACACGTCAGTCAGCCCGTAATCGTATGATAAATGAAATTCAAGATACTTCATAAGCTCGACGCCGACCCCTATCCCTATCGTCATATTGTATCTATTGATAGTGTCGTCATACATAGATGCGTCATCGGCTCCGGAATGGTTCTCGCTTCCGTCCTCGGTAGCAGCGAGACCGAATGACAACTGCGGGCCGAAAAGCCCGAAAACGGCTGTCCTATCATTATTGAATGAATATCTGTATTTTATCTTTATCGGAACGCTGATTGTGTGGTAATCGGTCGTAATGCCGTCAGAAGAGCCGGAAAGATAGGAGTAAGTCAATCCCGTCTCAATGGCGCATCCTTTTATTATCGCATTTTTCAGACGGAAATCATAAAGGAGCCCGGCATACACTCCGCTATTTGTGATTTCGTTCATATAACCGCCGAACTCGCTGACCGTCTTTACTTTGTTGGTAGACAGATAGCCGAACGAGGCTGTGAACTGTGCGTTGAGACTTGTCGCCACGCATAAGGAGGCGATTGCGAAAATCAATTTTTTCATATCATTAGTGATTAGAGTTTTCGATAATCGAGATTAGACGGTCAATCTGCTGTTGTGACTTTTCAAGTGCAGCAATAAGTCTTTGAACCGTCTCGGCATCACCGTTACTGATGTTACCAACTTTGGAGTTTGGCGAATTATTGTTTCCGTTTATAACACTATAACTGCCTCTTATGATTGGTTTCGTTCCGTTAGTCAGCCATAACGGGTTTAGTTCGGGAAATGCGGAGCAAAGCGATTGAATGAAACGTTCACTTATCTTTCTTTTGCCATTCAGACATTCAGATAGATAGCCTGTTTGTTTTTTAATCATTCGTGCCAAATCGGCGTTACTGTATATAAGCCTATTTTCTTTGAGTGCGTCCACCGCTTCAATAACTCTTTGCGTATCAATAGTTTTCATAACAAGATAGATTTATTTTAAGAAAAGTTAACATTTTTCTCACTTTTTTTTGCAAAAGTGAATAATATGTTCTATCTTTGTCCTCGGATTAGAGAAAGAAACAAACATTCAAAGACAAAGTGTTCCCGTGTTTTTATGCGTCTTAATCCATTGCAAGTGAATTCCGCTACTAATATAGGAACACTTTTTTTGAAAAACAAGAAAATAAAATAAAGGTTACACTACCTTCCAAAAGGTGCTGAGAAAAAACAGTAAAGAGAGTGAAGATTCATCGGTCGGCGTATGTGTAGCCCGAAAGAGTGAACGACACATTGAAGCCGATACAAATCTTGACGGAGACGTCGGGCGGTGGCCTACTTACCTTCGGGGGAACACCACGATAAGTTCAGTCTGATTCCTATATGAATAGGTAACACGACAGGCCGTATGATTTACGGAGAAATAGAACGATTCGTATCGAGACCTAATGCAGCGGTGAACATTGTTCACCCGTGTCCGAAGCCACTAATGCAGACGGAGTCTAATTAATTTTCCTATGGTAGATATGAATTTGTTCAAGGCGAGGAAGTGGAAGTATTTCCTCACCAATCTTGATGACGGGATGTACACACTCCAATTCGAGTGTTTCGAGGATATGCGGTCTCTTAAGCAGAGCGCATATTCGCTAAATGCTATGAGAATGATGCCATGCGTCTTCTCTGTATCGACTGACAATAAGAATCTTGTGGCCACAATTTCCGTAAAGCCACGTGAGGGCGGTATGAGCGATAACGACATGGAAGTGCTCAGCGAGGCGAGAAAGGCGCCATTCAGTAAGATATTTGATTTGCTGCCAAGATGCGACAGCGAAGAAGCCAGGAACATTCTCTTTACTATTGCGAAGAGGACATATAGAAGAGAAAGAGAAAATGAATAACATTGATTCATTAATTGAAAACTTGGAAAAGGGCCTCGAAGAACTTAAAATCGAATACGGCAAAGAGTTTTCGCAAGTGCTTTTTTCGTGCAGGGAAGCGGCTCACTATTTAGGTAAGTCGCCAGTAACCATTTCCCGTTACATTAGGAGTGGTAAATTATCAAAGACCACCATTAACGGTAGAACAGGACTATTGAAGTCCGAAATCAATAAATTAATGTAATATGAAAGAGTTAAATCAAATCCAAACGGAGCTGCACGCTCCGAAGAACTTAACAAATGAGTTCGGCCGATATAAATACCGCTCACTTGAGAATATCCTCACAGCGGTCAAACCGCTTCTAAAAAAGACCGAATGCACTATTACGTTCTCTGACGACCTTATTCTAGTCGGAGAGAGGTACTACGTGAAGAGTACATGCGAACTTTGCGGAAAGAGCGGAGAAAAAATTTGTGCGACTGCTTTCGCACGAGAGCAGGAAACGAAAAAAGGTATGGACGAGGCTCAGATTACGGGCTCCGCCTCTTCATACGCCCGCAAATATGCCATTTGTTCGCTCCTCGGCATTGATGACAACAAGGAGACAGATATGCTGAACAATAACGAGGAAAGTGAAAAGCCAATGAAAAACGTCCCAACGTTGGAACACGTTGTAGCAAAAGCCGAGGCGGCGACGTCCATAGATGAACTAAAATCCGTCTGGAACGCATACAAGTCGACTTATGGTAAAGACAATTCGTTCAAGAGAGCAATTGCCGTGAATCCTAACAATATAAAAGCGAAGGCAAAGAATGAAACTAAATAATAATAATAAAGTCCTATTCGATTCTCTGACGCATTCTTATTTTGTTGGTGAGAATGAACTAATTGGTGTTACTTCTCTGATGAAAAAACACGGGCTTTCTCCCGATTACGGTGGCATAAGCGAGAACACACTCGCTTTCGCCGCCGCAAGAGGCACTGCCATACACACAATGCTTGAGGACTACGACAACGGAGAAATAGTGGCGCAACCACTTGCGCTAACTTATGATTATGACGGTGTCGAACAACATTCGACACTTGAAGCTAAAAATGAACTCAAGGCATATAAGGAACTCAATCTGAACGTTATACGTTCAGAATATTTAGTGTCTGACAACCAAACAGTAGCAACGTCAATCGACAAAGTCCTTGCGGTTGACGGTGAAGATATGGCAGTAGACCTTGCGGATATTAAGACAACGTCAAAACTGCATACCGATTCGCTTGCGTGGCAATTGAGCATTTGTGCTTATCTGTTCGAGCTGCAAAACCCAAAAATAAAAGTACGCAACCTATATGGAGTTCATGTCCGAGAAGGGAAAGCGGTAAAAACGCTTGTAAACAGAATAAAAGCGTCATCGGTGACGGAACTGATTGAATGCGAAAGAGAAGGGAAAATATTTTCTTCTGATGATACATTAATACCTTCTCTAACGCTTGTCGTTCAGGAAAAGTATATTGAAGGGCTTGTAGAGACAGAAACCGAAATAAAAAGACAAAAAGACCTTCTGGCATCTTTGGAAAGCAATATAAAGGCCTTCAGGGAACATATATACGAGTATATGCTCAACAACGGGTATAACTCATTACACTGCGATTATGGAGAATATAGGATTACTGCTCCCTCAACGAGAGTGTCCATTGATTCTAAACGTCTAAAAGACGAAGAACCGGCAATTGCTGAAAAATATTCTAAGACTTCAGAAGTGGCAGGTCACGTCACTTTCAAGCCAATAAATTAAAAAAATAAATAAAATGAATTATTCAATCAAAATTGACCTTATGAAGGTCAAAGGAGCTTTCCTTACCGAACTGAAAGGAAAGACCGCAACAAAAAAATGCCTCGTAATACCAACCGACAGTAATGAACTCTTTGTCGGTGAGAAAGGCATTTACATTTCATTTTCGGCGATTGAAATGAAAGAAAAGAAGTTCGATGACACGCACTTCATTAAAGTCCAGCTAAATAGCGAGGATTACAAAAAGCTATCTGAGGAGGAACGGAAGGCGATTCCAATAGTAGGCGGAATGAAAGCCATACCGGAGCGAGAGAGCACGATCCCGGTCTCCAATGCTGAAGTGTCATCCCCATTTGATGACCTTCCGTTCTGATGAAGATTAATCTTCTCAACACCATATCGGGGCTAAAACCCTGTTATGATGATGATTACGAAGAGAAGAAGAAACTGAAGATCGGGGAGACCTACACAGCCGAAATAAGGCTTGAACGGAATCCTCGGTTTCACAGGCTTTACTTCGCCCTCATCGCCTGCGCTTGGGAATACCTCCCTGAGAAGCAGACCGAAGGATTCAGGACAAAAGAAAATTTCAGAAAGTACGTTGAGGTAGCGGCTGGTCACTGCGAACCATATTATTCCCCTAAGCTGAAAGAGTGGGTTGAGATCCCAAAATCAATATCGTTCGATAGTATGGACGAGACTGAATTCAAAGACCTTTATGAGAGAGTCAAGACGGTCATCTTCTCAATCATAGGGAGATTCGTCAGCGAGGATGAATTTGATAACGTACTTTCTAATTTCTGAAAACGCACGGAAATACCCCTAAAATCAACTCAAATCTGTTTTATGAGCAATTACACCAATTCAGATTATAAATCAAATTTAAAACGAATTAATGTAGCAAGAAAAGCAGATGACGAATTAAGTTAGGATTCATTTGCAGGGACGAGCTTAACAATAGCCGTTGAGGGCGATCGGAATTGCCAAAATAATTATTCCCCATAACGGGTTCGACTCCCGCACACGGCCCCCAATTATTAACACTGAAATTATGGACAACATCAATCTTATCACCGAGCTTCTGAAAGAACGTTTCGTCACAAAGCAGGAACTTATGGAACTAACGCACCTCAATGAAAGGAAGGTAAGGAAAAAGATTCAGAAAATTAAGATGACGCAACCTGTCATCAGCACCTGCACACGCAACGGATATAAGATTGCAACCTCGGAGGACGACATCATATTGGCGCTTGTTACGGTGAGAGAACTTGTAATCAAGATTAAATCAATAGCACGCTGTATTAATCGTCTGACTGCTTTTATCGGAAAATACAACGACAAAGAAATAGGAAAATTGTTCTGATTATGAAATATACGATAGTAATAAACCAGAAAGCACTCGCAAGCGCTGGCCTGGTGAACAAATTGAACATTGCCGATATGGCCATATTTGACGTGGTCAAGTCTTTTATGGAGTGTAACTCCAGTAAAAAGAAAGTAATGCTGGTGGACAACACCCAGTATGTCGAAATAAAAGCTTCTCTCCTATTGCAAGAGCTCCCACTGTTTGGGACAATGTCCAGGCAGACATTCCACAAAAGGATGTCAAAACTCTGCAGTTGCGAACTACTCAAGAGGTATGATAAAAACCAATTGGAAGGGAGGAGCTTCTACACTAAAGGGCGTCTCTGGGATATAACCGCATTCGATTGGGACAACGGAAGCAATGATAACGGAGGTGAAAAAGAGTTGTCAACCTGTAAACTTACGGTTACTCGACCTGTAAACGAAAGTTTATACGTAGGTGTAAAGCAAAGTTTACACAATGATAGTATTAATAAAGACAATGATATTATTAAAGATGATATAACTATAAAAGAAAATAAAAAGAAAAGTCCCCCTCTAACGAGGGAGGCTAAAGAAAAAAAAGAAATAGCGACTGAAGTCGCTTCTCCCTCACAGATTCCTAATTTTAATTTCATTGTAGAAACGTGGAACAACACCTGTACGAGACTGCCTAAAATAATAAGCCTTTCCGATTCCCGCAAGAGAAAGATAAGAATCCGTTGGAAAGAGTTCTCCGAACTTGGTAACCCGGAAATAGTGTTCGTTAAAATAGTGACAAAATTAAACGCAAGCAATTTTTGCTGCGGTACGAACGGCCACGCTTGGGTGGCCAGTTTCGACTTCCTTTTCGATTCCCCGAATAATTGGAGGAAAATACTCGAAGGCAATTACGACAATAGGGAGACGAAAGCGATTGAAAAGCCTTCACTTATGCAGCAGAATGCCGAAAACGCAAAAGCTGCGAGAGGAATGCTTGGAATTTCAGAAGAGATGCACCGCCAGTTCAGTAATGGCCAATTAAATCAAATCGAGATCCCACAAGAGCAGGAATGCGACTGTAGCGAGGAATGTTATGAAGAATTTCATTCCGAAGATAATGAGCACCGAGCCCGTGGAATTAAAAAAATTTCTGACTTAATTAATGGATTGCAATGAACTCAAAAGAGATTTCGAATGCCGTCAGGGACGGGAAAAAACTGAGTGATCTCAGTATCATCCAGTTAAGCGACTTTGCAACCACTCTCGTAACGGAAGCATACGCAATGCAGGGTTATCCCACACAATCGACCGACACGGCTGTTAATGCCCGTCTTCTTGCGTCGGTGCTCAAAACAAAATTCTTCAATCTGACGGATAAGGAGGTTATTATCGCAATGCGCTGCGGATCACTTAAGGAGTTCGGAGAGGTCTATCGTCTCGGCACCGCTACATTCTCGGGTTGGATTGATTTCTACTCAAGAAGCGATGAGAGAAAGACCGCATTGCGGTCGTTAGGGATAAAAGAGAACGCCAAAACCCGTTTGTCACAAAAGCGCATTGACGAACTGAACGAGGGGGCCAACAGGAGAATTACGGCTTCTTTGTTCGCATTCTTTCGCAAAAACGGGAAATTGCCACGCTCATCGGCTTGTTCATTATTGCGTTATGCGAGTCTTATTGATTATAAATTCGCATACGACTATCTAACGGCAAGAGAAGAGATCATTTGTGAACCCAGTCTTAAAACTAAGGCTGAACCTCTTGCCGATAAGTTCTGTAAACAGATTTTCAGAGACAAGGAAATGCCGACTATGAAAGAGTATGCCGTCAAAGGAATACTTCTTGGCTGGTCGTTCCGAAAGTTCATTCAGGACGGTAGAACATTCGATTTTGAAGGCGAGTCAAACGCTTTCGAGGATGACGATACCGAAGATATCCCCGATTTCTAATATATTTGATATGAAAATAATAAGAGTGAGTTTCATCCTACTGGCGATATTGTGTTCAGTAGGTGTTGTGTTCGGTGCGTGGTGGCACCTGTTCACGATAATAATCTGCCTACTTATGATAGTCGTTACGGATGACAGCAAGGAGGGCAATGAAAAGGTTTAATTTTTATGCGTCATCGGACTATTACAGATACAACGAACGAAGTTGCGAAACCTGCGTCAACGCTTCACGCTGTGTCGCAATAGTTAATAAAGATTGGTCTAATAGGTGGCTCGACCTCGCCAAATGCGGGTGTAAACTGTTTTGTGGGCTATGTCAAACCCAAAAGAAAATCAGTAAAGAAGTAATGAAGAAGCCAAGGAGGGGTTATAAGCGCAAAGGCTTTTATCAGGCATTTTCTGTAGGCACGAACAGTGAATTGCGTTTATTGGAAGAGTTCATTTACGCAAAGACCGCTTACACCTATAAACGCCGAATTGAGGACAAGAATACGCAAATTATTATAAAGCATATTGACAATGGAGAAAAGTAGTTTAGGAGGTTATCCTCTCGGCGCTGAGAATGATAGTGCAGCACCATATAATGAACATTCACACACCTGTGAACGGTGCCACGGAGAAGGCGAGATATACTTTAAATTCGACAGAAGGAAAGACGACTACATTGAAGTCACCTGGAAGGAATGGAACTCGCTTCCTGATGAATCTGAGGAAGTGCGCTTTTGTAAAGGGGAAGAATGCCGATGCCCCGATTGTGACGGAGACGGTGTTATATATTTGTGACACTGCACGGCCCGTCCTAATTTATAATCAATAAAAATTATGGAAGGGGAAGTTTGCAAAAAATGCGGTAGTACATTACCGCTCACGGATTTTGCTATTAATAGGAAAATATAATTAGAATGAAGACAAAAGACCAAATAAAACGTTTTATTAAACGTAAATCTTGGTACATATCATTCTTGTATAATGTTAATAAGCTAAGACCCACTGACGGGAAGTCATACGAATGGTGGGAAGGCGAAAGTGACACTATCGCATTAGCTTTTCCGTGGACAGATTCGGCAGAGGGTTATAACTATTGGCGAATAAGGAATTTAGAGTTTAAGATTTGGTACTTCAAAGATTAACAAAAAAAGGACGGAGAGACCGTCTATGAGACGGACGATTAGTGTGTAATCTTAATATTGGTCCGGTTAGTATTTAATTGGGTGGAATTCCCACTCCGTCCACAAATAAAAAAAACGAACTAAGGAGCAGTGATGCTCCGCTCCCTCAACTGGCAAAGAGCTAAAAATAGGTAAAGTTGGAGCAGATAGTACAAAACACAAAACATAGGAGGTGCGATTCCTCGGAGGGAGACTATTATAACAATCTAAAAAAAAGACAATGGAAATTATTAGGAAAATAAGCGCTTTCGTGAGATTAAGGAAAATCCTCGAGATTAACGAGGAGCGGAAATTCGCTTTAGTGAATTCTCTGAAGATTCTTCAGAAGTACGGATATTTGAAGGAGGACTATTGCCTATTAATAAGGCCTCCTTTCCGATATTCAATAATAGTAGCAGGCGATGTGCCGGATTTCAAGATTAGAGAAGTAGGAGCAAACATAGCCATAAGAGGAGGTTTCATTTACGAATTGACAAAAAGAAAAATATGATAAATGAGGCATACAATATCGATTGTGTCGAGTATATGAAGACAATGCCCGACAAGTATTTCGATTTAGCTGTCGTTGACCCACCATACGGGCACGATTGCATATCTTGGGGGGAGAGGAAGTATAGTCGATTCAATGGTATGTTTGACCGATATAAAAGACAAATAAGGCGCACTGGGGGATCGTGGTCTGCCAAATACGCGAAAAAGATAATTGATTGGGACGTGGCCCCGACCGATGAATATTTTAAGGAGTTGTTCAGGGTATCGAAAAACAAGATTATCTGGGGCGGAAATTACTTCAATCTACCACCGACACGCTGCTTCTTGATTTGGCGGAAGACTGGCGTATCAGAAGATTTCTCACTGGCAATGGCCGAATACGCCTGGACGTCATTCTTTTCCAATGCGAAGGTATTTGAATGTATACCGCAAGGGAAAGCGAATGACAAGAGATTCCACCCGACACAGAAGCCAATCGAACTCTATTCGTGGATATATAGGCTATATGCTAAAAAAGGCGACAAGATACTTGATACTCACCTCGGTAGTGGGAGCTCGAGAATCGCCGCCTACTTTGCTGGGCTCGACTTCTATGGATGCGAGATTGACAAAGACTATTTCGACAAAAGCGTTGAGCGGTACGAAAGGATATGTAATGACAAGATAATCGTCAATGGTTCGGAGATTAAACAACTGAAATTATTTTAAAAAAAAATATATGGAAACTATTTACTTTAATTACGTTGAAGGCAAATTACCTCCAACAAAAGGGTATCAAAACAAAACAGACGCTATTCAAAATGCGTCAGTTTTGTCGGAGCAATGTGGTCGAATTGTGCATACAGTCAAAGTATGTGATGATTATACCGAGATTACCGATTATTCGACAGCCTGCAAAAGGCTCGGTATTGCCGAGATAGATATGGACTTACTTAAAGAAGCAGGCGTATCCGAATCACAGATAACGTATATCAAGCTTTCGACTATAGCGGACGCTATTAACGGAGGCAAATTATCTAATTGGGGTGACAAAGCCTATTGCTTCTATTATCCCAGTTTCTCGGTTGGAACCTTTGATTTTTTATGTGTTCAAAGTGAGTTTCCATCAAGAGCCTCTTCGATTGAATACAAGGCAGAAAAACTTGCGAGGTATGCTGGACAGCAATTTAATGATTTATATAAAAAATTGTATGAAAATATATAATATAAATGAAGCAAAGCGTCATTTTGGCGAATTTGCTAAGGAAGAGAACGTTATTTATCAGGAAGAATTCACTTCGTATCCTTCAATAGGAGCGTTGAAAAAACGATACGATGAGGAGGGATGCCCTAAAGACAGAATAACGGCGTTAGAGCGCCTTATGAATATTGCGGAATGCCTTAATGCAGGGTGGGATCCCGATTATGTGTCTGTATACGCTTCAGCGTTCTTTCCTAATTTTGACTATGATTTAGGCACGTTTTCATACCTATGCGTGTCACAATGTTTTTTAAGCTGTAGCAATCCTATTGTATATAAGACAAAAGAGATTGCCGAGGAGGCTGGTAAAACATTTATTGAACTATATCAGACTGCTCTATCTTTACCAAAGAATGAAGACGATTAAAGAGCAGGCGCTGAAGCACGGATTCACTGGCGACTTGGAAGAAGCCTTCATTGCAGGAGCTGAAGCAGCTCAGGAATGGTATCCAATAGAGAGGGACAAGGACGGGTTCATTACGGGCGACCAGTTCCGAGAATGCTATGCCAATAAACCGTTATTGGTTAAATACACAGACGGAAGCATAGACTTATATTATCAACTTGAGCAAGACGACCCAGATATGGATTCGTGGAGGCCAATCAATATTCGATAAAAATGGACAAGAAGACACAAAAGAAAATAAGAGAGGAAATAAGACAAAGTACAATACCCGAAGAAATGAAGGTGATGTACATTCTTGCTTCAGCGTGCCAATCAATGGTTTACGATTCCTATGACAGGATTAAATCGGCCTATATTCAGAATGGCTTTCGTTGCGTTGATAACGATATTCTGACTGGTCTTGCCGATTATTGCAAGACTATCAAAATGGCCACATTCAGTTTTTTTGAACGGATTGAGCCGAGAATATCCAATGCAACATTTGGTCGTCACGATAAAGGTGACGATAATATCACGCAAAGCGATATTGATGCCTATGACAATTTCAACGCCAATGCGAATGAGGTTTGCCGTCTGATACTTCTCTATGCCGACCGCTCATCAAGCGAGGGGGCTGCGTCCGAGATATTCAAGTATCTGCGCAATATGCCTTCATTCGGAGTATTCACCGATGCCGATATTGACAGATTCAATATGAAATGAGATGAAAACGATTATATCAATAGACCCGGGCGCTAAGGGGTTTATATCAATCCGGGAGGATGACACTATAGATTACGTATCTATTATAGAGGTTGACAGAAAGGGGCTTGCTGAGATATTCCGTGAACTGAAGAAGAAATATAGCGACAACAAGAACGTAATTGTCGTTATGGAAGAGGTGCACGCCATATACGGCAGTTCAGCAAAGGCTACATTCTCGTTCGGCAGCACGTTCGGGTTCCTTCTCGGCCTAATAATGGCCAACAATTTCCCTTTTGCGCTTGTCCAGCCGAAGGAATGGCAGAAGGAAGTGTGGGTGAATCTTGATAAGGTTTACCGATACGGTGACGGGAAGAAGACTATTGACACGAAAGAGACGTCAATAGCTGCTGCTATGAGGATTTTCCCTAATGAGGATTTAAGACGGTCGCAACGGTGCAAGACTATTGACGATAACAAAGCCGATTCGCTGCTAATTGGTGAATATGCGAGGAGGCGTAATCTATGAAAAAGTATCATCCGCCATATACGTTTATTAAGAACGATAGATTCTATGTTTATTCTAAACGGAGTTGCGCAAACTGCTATCTGAAGATTAGGTGCAAAGCTATGGTGTGGAAGGATTGGTCAATGGATTGGTTGGACCTCGCAAAAGAGGGATGTAAGCTATATTACGGAGATTTTAATTCAGAGAAGAGAAATTCTATGTCTGAAACGAATTCGACAAGATGTTATAAGCTAGTTGAATTGGACGAGAATGATAAGGCGATTATAATAGCGAATTTTGCCAACAAGATTGCGGCTTATCGTCAGAAAGCAATATTGAGGGCTAAAAGGCCGAAATCTGAATTTTTTGTAAGGCTCTTGCATTCCAACGAGCCAGATAATGAATTATGACTAATCATGGGCGGGCTGACAGTCGTGAAGACTGACACTAGATTGAATATAGAAATAGTACTTTATCTACTCATTGAAAAAAGGAGTGGAATTCTCCGCCCGCCCTCAAAGCTCCCCCAACTGGCAAAGAGCCAAAAAAAATTAAAGTTAGACAAACACATTACGACAAAACGGAAAGGAGGTGCGATTCCTCGGAGGGAGACAAATTTTAAATTATAAAAGATAT
>Ga0172377_10003155_pt1 | contig 16908 bp, 14 predicted proteins | sample Pumphouse3metaG_FD_119749 | JGI IMG/M metagenome (GOLD analysis project Ga0172377, IMG submission 119749) | Leachate microbial communities from a municipal landfill in Southern Ontario, Canada - Pumphouse #3 metaG | ecosystem: Engineered > Solid waste > Landfill > Unclassified | place: Canada...
ATTCAACAGGAGCAATGATGGATTTTTTAGATCACTTCTGTTCTATTTGGTTGCTACACAAGCCGATGAAATCTATGTTTCAAAAACAGGCTGTTGTGATTTCCACATCTGCTGGTAAAGGCCATAAATCGGCAATAAAAGATGTAGTAGATAGTCTGCAATATTGGGGAATACCCAGAATATATACATTAGGTGTAAGCTTGAAAGCTGAAGCAATAAATAAAACGAGTCCTAAAAAAATAAAATATATATATAATTCGACTTCAAAGATTGCCAATAAAATTAAAAATAGATATGGAAATGTAACACCTTCCCCACATGCAAAATATCTTTTCAAAACTATTCGTGCGCTTATCCGTCACGTAGATATGCAGCCAACCGATAAAGAATACTGGAAAAAACAAGGATGGTTATACAAGACAAATCCTTGGAAGCATGAAAGACCAGTTTGTATTGAAAAACAAGATTTTAAATATAGATAAGAGTATTTATTCTTTTACTATTGTTTTAAATTCATTTTAAAATGGATTGCAAAGGAGAAAAAGAGGCTCTATACTATATTAGTAAGGTAACTTACTAATTGGAGGCTAACTATGAAATTCTTACTTGCAGCAAATGATAAAGACATAAATGAGTCAATTTCTCCCGTGTTCGCAAGAGCATATTTCCTTGCTATATACGACACCGATACTAAACAGGTTTCTTTTGTCGAAAACGCAGCAACCAAGGCCCAAGGTGGTGCTGGTGTTCAAGCAGCACAAGAAGTTGTTGATTTAAATGTAGACAAAGTTATAGTTGTACGTTTAGGAGAAAACTCTTTCAACGTATTAAAATTAACCGATATTGAAGTTCTACAAACTAAGCCCGATTCAATAATCAACATATTCCACATGTGTGAAAACAATGAATTGTCTGTATTAGAAAGGGTGTCTCAAGGTTTCCATCATCATAATGGATAAATTTTCAATTGCCTTTTTGTCTGGCAAAGGTGGTACTGGGAAAACATTTATTTCAACCAACTTTGCTAACGCTATTGATTCATCTTCCTATGTCGATACAGATGTAGAAGAACCTAATGGAGAAGTTTTTTTTAGGACTGATAAAAAGGAAAATAAACCAGTATTAGTTAAAATACCGAGATTTAATTATGATAAATGTACTGGTTGTAGAGCTTGTGCGGATTTTTGTAAATTTAATGCTATTATATTTATTAAAAAACCTTTCTTAGTAACTGAAATATGCCATTCTTGTGGCGGATGTTATCAAGTATGTGAATTCGATGCTATAACCCTTGTAGATAAAGAAATAGGGTCCGTTGATGAATCGATATACAAAGGTCATAAAATAGTATCAGGAAAAATGAATGTAGGAGAGATGAGTGGTACTCCAATCATTAAACAAGCTAAAAATGTAATTAAAAACGGTCTTGTAGCAATAGATTGCCCTCCTGGTAGCTCTTGCTTACTATTAGAAGCTATTCACGATGTAAATTATTGTGTATTGGTAGTCGAATCCACCAATTTTGGCTTTCACAATTTCAAAATGGTGTATGAAGTATGTAAAAAAATAAATATTCCAGTTGGAATAATTGTAAATAAATACGACGGAGAAAATAAATTGATTTTTGATTTCGCGAAAAATGAAAATATAAATATATTAGATGTATTTCCTTTTGACAAAGAAATAAATAGAATTACTTCCTCGGGAGGACTAATAACCGATTTGGCAGAATATAAATCTAGATTTGAAGAAATCTTAAAAAAAATTCAACTGCAAATTAAAGGAGACTGCGAACATGAGTGAAAAGAATTCAAAAGTCACCATAGTCGTTTTATCCGGCAAAGGTGGTACAGGGAAAACCACAATAAGTAATATACTAATCGAAAAACTTAAAAGTAAGGTTTTTGTTGACTGCGACGTTGATGCACCAAATCTTCATTTGGTTCAAAAAACTTCTACAGTGCCAATCTCACAAGAATATATCGGTCTATCAAAATATAAAATAGAGCAAAAAAAATGCATTCAGTGTGGCTTGTGCTATTCTCTTTGCGCATATAAAGCAATAGACAATCGAGGAGATAGATATTACATAGATCAATATCGCTGTGAAGGCTGTTCATTATGCCAGATTAAATGCCCCGTTAAAGCAATCACTCAAATAGTGCAAGTAGATGGGAATACATTCTTATATAAAGAAAAAGATAAGTTGTTCGGAACAGCTCAAACCAATATCGGTTCAGGTAACTCTGGTAAATTGGTTAGTGCAATACGCAAACAAGTATTTGAAACGCAGCGAAAAACCGATGTCCAAATTATCGACGGTCCGCCAGGAATTGGTTGCCCCGTAATAGCTTCTATTACTAATACCAACTACGCTCTAATAGTTACAGAGCCTTCCTTAGCTGGTTTCTCTGATTTAAAGCGCATTATAAAAACAACAAAAACCTTAAAATCAGAACCCCTAGTAATTATTAATAAATCAGACTTAAATCCAATTATTTCAACACAAATTGAAACTTACCTTAAAGATAATGATATACTTTTCTTAGGAACTCTTCCTTACGATAAAAATATTGTGAAAAAGAATAACCTAGAGCCTTATAATGAAGAATCTAGTTTCTTCACTGACATTGATAAGATTACTAAACAACTATTAAATATAATTGAAATAGAAAAGGAGAATTAATTATGAAAGTAGCAGTAGCAGCACAAGGAGATCAAGTATCTCAACATTTTGGATATTGTGAATTATTTAGAATTTACACCATCGAAAATAAAGCAGTCGTTAAAGTAGAAGATGTTAAAAATCCTGGTCATAGACCTGGATATTTACCTGTGTTTCTAAAAGAAAATGGCGTTAATGTTATCATCGCTGGTGGTATGGGCGGTAGCGCAGTGGATTTATTTAACGAAAATGGTATTGAAGTTATTATGGGAAACTTAGGCCCAACAGAAGACATAATAAGCAAATATATCGCCGGTAAATTAGAATCTACGGGTTCTGCTTGTCACGATCACACAATGCATCAAGACTAAAAATCAGCGTGCTATAGTTGAAGTAGAAATATTTACATAGATATTTCTACTTCGCTTTTTTTATGCACAAAAAAATGCGAAAAAGGTATATCCCCTTCCGCATTTAATAAGTATTCTAATTTAGATTTCTCTAATAGTATCAAAGAAATCTTTGTTCTCTTCGATTTTCTTGGCATTTCCTATTACACAAACACTAGAAGAATCTAAAATCTCCTTTAATTGCTCTCCAAATTGATTTATTTGTTCTACGCTAGTATCAATTAATTCCTCTTGAGACTTACATAAATCTTCATACGTTTTTTCTTTGAGTTTCCTCAAGAAAGCAATATTACCTTGATCTGAGATATGAAGCGGAGGATTGAATCCGCTTAAACTACCAACTTTAGTATTAAATAATACCTCATCATCCAATTTCAAATTTTTTAAATATGCCGGGACAGACAAGAACGTGTTGTCAGATTCAATGATGTGAGGATCACGATATGTACTCATAATAATATCGCCCTCTTCATTAGCTTTAAAGAAACAACCATACGCTCCACCTTTGACTCGGATTTCATTCCAGAAATATGTTCGAGCTACTAATGAATTTATTACATTCAATTCTCCACCAAACTTTTTACCAAATGTATCAAAATCGCAAACTCTAGATACATAGTTAATATTCGATTGAGTTTTCACAGCTTCTTTAATTTTCTTAGGAACAAAAGTCTCAGGTTCAGTGAATACTCCTGTGCCATTAAGCCCTTTGTAGAATTCATTGCTAGTTCCAATAAATGCATCGCAATCTTCCTTAGAAGCGGTGCAATTCGCGAAGAAACGGGACTTAGATAATATCCTTTTCTGAGCAACCAACAATTTAGAAGTGATGTCACCTTTTTTATGTTCAAAGTTTTTTACTAAATCATTAACGTAATCATAGAATCCAAATCCACTAATATCATCTGTAAATAAGTAATCTTCATTAACAAATGATCCAGCTCTGATATAAGACGCTCTGTGACCAGCGGATATTGCATAGGATTGAAAATCAGCTTTATTTGCAATCAAAGATTGAAGTATTTCTTTGTAAGAATCGAACTTAGTATTGTTAACAATTTCTTCAATCAACTGACGAACAATCTCTAAATTTTCTTTCAAAGTAGAGAATTTAAGCATTAAACAATTAGTGTAACGTTTGTCATCTTTTCTTATTCGAGAAAATGAAATTGATAGATTACCAGTGTAACGTTTTAATAGTCCATTTAACTCAATAACCGAGTATTTTTCAGTGGGTAATTTTGTGTATAAATCAGACAATAATTGAATGTATTGAACATCATCTTTTGAACACTTTCCTAGATCAAAAGCAAAGGTTCCATATACGATGTCATTAGTAAATCCATCTTGGAAATATAGTAAGTAATTGCCGACGTTTTTCACTTCAGTTGCGAAATTAGTGGGCTTTTGCTCGATATCTTCTTTAGTTAGAGTTGGTAACGTATCAACTTCTTCTTTAGTATTTTCCTCGGATTGATACTTTTTAAGTTGAACGTTCATTTGGATAAGATCATCAAGTTCTTTATCAGACAAGGATGCTTTGTATTCCTTCAGCTTTTCAACTGTATTCTTCTCGCGTTCTTCTCCAATCGTTTTAGAAGGAAGCAACTCAATAAATACAGCATGGTTGTTTTCTAATAAATACTCCTTTATTATGGTCTCAAAATATCCTTTGATTAAATCATCTTTTAGTTCTTTGTAATACTTAAGATGCTCTAAATTCAAGCAAGGATCTTCATCGTAAAGCCACCCATCAAGCATTTGGCCTATATATGTTAATCCACGAGGAGCATATGAAAATTTGCCTTCTCTTGTCTTAAATTCATAGTAATTGATATTCGATAAAATTTGGTCATGGTCGAGATCAGTGAGGGCAGAATTTAATTCTCTACTTATGATATCGATCATTTCTTGCTTCTTTTCAGGTTTCGCATTTGTTGCCATGAAAGCAAATAGAGGCTGTTTAATTCCGTCTTCCAAATCAGCTTGGAAGTCTTCTGCAACACCGGCATCAAGTATAGCTTTTTTGATTCGCGATCCGGTGGCGTTTACCAGTGTGGATGCGATTACTTTTAGAGCGATTTGTAACTTAACATCTTTGCAATCTTTAAGACTCAAAGCATATGCAAATTGGGCTTTATTTCCCGCATCCTCTTTCGGCCCGATTGGATAGTATAGTGTAACGTCTTTTCTCTTTTTAAATTTAGGTTGACTCGCAATAGTTGAGTCTATTGATAGCTTATCAAATTTAGATAAGTATTCTTTGTCAATCCAATCCATGCGCTCTTCCATATCCAAATCACCATATAAAAATATGTAACTATTCGAAGGGTGATAATATCTCTTGTGGAACTTTTTAAATTCATCATATGTTAATGTAGGTATTACTTCAGGGTCTCCACCCGATTCATTTTTATATGTTGTATCAGGAAACAATGTGTTGAATAAGGTTCTGAACAAAACTTGTTGAGGATTAGAAAACGCCCCTTTCATTTCATTGTAGACAACACCATTTAATTTAATGGGATCTTTTCTATCTAAGATTTCATAGTGCCAACCTTCTTGAAGGAATATGTTCTTATCTGTATGAATATTCGTGTACAGTACAGCATCTAAATATACCGACATTAAATTCTTAAAGTCTTTAAGGTTTTGTGATGCACAAGGATATATTGTTTTGTCGGGATATGTCATAGCGTTTAAAAATGTATTTAGCGATCTCTTATTCATTTCAGCAAAAGGATCTTTTACAGGATATTTTTTAGAACCGCATAAAACAGAATGCTCAATAATATGAGGCACACCAGTTGAATTTTCAACGGGAGTTCTAAATCCTATTGTAAACACCTTATTTTGGTCATCGTTTTTTATACAAGCTACCTTGGCGCCTGTCTTTACATGTTCATATATTTTAACTTCAGAATTGATATCTTCTATGAACTGTGATTTGATAAATTTATATTGCATTAATTTCTCCTTTAATTACTTGTTTATTATAACAAATTTATTCCTTTTTTCTCAGCAAAGTCTAATAGTTCTTTCGACCATAAGGATGATTGCACTTCGCCTATATGAGCTTTTCTTAAAAAGAACATACACAATCTTGACTGCCCTATGCCTCCACCTATAGTTAATGGAAGTTTATTTTCAATTATGGATTTCTGAAAACTCAGTCTTTTCCTATTTTCACAATGAGCTTCCTTCAATTGTCTATCTAAGCCTTCTGAATCCACCCTGATTCCCATGCTAGACAGTTCTAGAGCAATATCAAGCACAGGGTAATATACTAAGATATCTCCGTTAAGACTCCAGTCATCGTAATCAGGAGCGCGTCCATCGTGTGGTTTACCATCTTTAAGTGTTTCGCCGATTTGTAATAAGCCAACAGCACCTTTTTCTTTAGTGATAAGATACTCGCGTTCTTTTCTAGTTTTATCTGGATACATTTCTTCTAGTTCTAACGTTGTGATAAAGAATATGTCATTAGGCAAAATTTCTTTAATATACTTATATTTAATAGCGAGAAATTTTTCAGTAATATTAAGCACTTGATAAATTTTAGTTATTGTAGCTTTTAAATATTCCAAAGTTCTATCATCGCGTTTAATTATTTTTTCCCAATCCCATTGATCCACATAAATTGAATGAATATTATCGATAATTTCATCTTTTCTAATAGCATTCATGTCAGTATATAGACCTTCGCCTTCTGAAAAGCCATATCGACCTAGCGCATAACGCTTCCACTTCGCTAGCGATTGTACTATTTCAGCCTTACCGTTGTTTCTATCTGTCACAGTAAAGGACACGGGTTCCTCCACGCCATTTAAATTATCATTCAGCCCAGTTTCAGGATCCACGAACAACGGAGCTGTAACCCTAACTAAATTTAGTGCGTCAGCCAATTCATTTTGGAAAAAATTATTTAAAATCATAATGGCTTTTTGTGTATCGTGTAAGTTTAAGTCGGACCGATACGTGTCCAACATGTTAACTTTGCTCATTTAGTTTTTCCTATTCCTTTTAATATATAATATGTTATCACAAATTTAGATTGAATATAGTTTCTAGTGCCAATTTATTTGCCTATTACTTTCCTGCATGTTTTCAACATATCCTTTGACTTATATGTGCGCTCTTGATAAAGTGTTATTAGCAACGATTAAACGTTTGCTTAATCGTTATACATAAAAAGAGGTAGCATTTATGAAAAAAACAGTAAATATGGAATTACACGGCATTGGAGATGACGTCGAAGAACTAAGAAAAATTATTCCAGATGAGGAGTTTTCTATAGAAGCTTCAAATATATACGCTTTGCTTGGCGACAGCACAAGACTTAGAATCTTGTATTTACTAAAAGGAAGAGAATTGTGTGTTCTCAATATTTCAAAAGTAATAAATATGAGTTCTCCGGCTATATCGCATCATTTAAGGATCTTAAAACAAACAAATGTAATTAAGAGTAGAAGAATAGGTAAAAGAGTGCACTATTCTATCTCAGATAGCCAAGAAGGATGTTTAGTAACAAAATTGCTCGCCGCTACATTTGATTCCGAGGAAAAGCATTATGAAAAAAATTTATAAAATGTACAATATTGACTGCGCTAACTGTGCAGCAAAAATAGAAAAAAGACTAAACTCAGATGATAAAATATCATCTGCCAGCGTTTCTTTTCCTGTAAAAAAAATATTTATAACTTCAAAAGAAGAGATAAGCCAAGAATATCTACAAGGAATAATTCAAAGTGTTGAGCACGGCGTTACAATCAAAGCTTTAAGTGAAAACGAAAAGAAAATTCCTTCTACAAAAAAAGAGAAATATACGGATGGCTTGCAATCATCAAATGAATCAAATATTGACGAATGTGAATTTTGTGAAGTGAGCAGTTTAAAAGATAATAATAAAGAAATTAATAATCATTTTTTAAATAAAAAAGATATTTACATATCTTTCCTTGGATTAGCGATTGCAATTTCAGCATTTTTTATTAGTAAAAACTATTTCTTTATTGGGCTAGCGCTATATATAATTTCATACCTATTACTCGGCTATAAAGTTTTAATAAAAGCGGTAGTAAATATTTCACGCGGTGGGTTTTTAGATGAGAATTTTTTAATGGCAATCGCCACCATTGGAGCCTTCGGTGTTCAACAATTTGCAGAAGCTGTAGCTGTTATGTTGTTTTATAGAATAGGCGAAACTTTTGAAGATTACGCTGTGTCTAAAAGTAGACGTTCTATTATGGACGCAGTTGATATGAGGCCAGAGGTTGTAACTCTAGTGAACGAGAACGGAGATCAAAAAATAATCCCCGCAAACGAAGCGAAAGTCGGTCAGCATATAATAATCAAAGTTGGAGATCGCGTTCCCTTAGATGGAAAAATTTTAGAAGGAAATACGTATCTTGATACCTCCCCAATAACCGGCGAAAATATTCCAGTTATTGCAAAACCTGGAGATGAAATTCTTTCCGGAAGTTTAAATACCAGCGGTGTAATTACAATAGAAATTCAGAAAAAATTATCTGATTCCATGGTAACTAGCATCCTGAATTCAGTGGAAGAAGCATCCGCAAACAAACCCAAAATAGAAAAGTTTATTTCCAAATTTTCTAGACGTTATACTCCAATAGTTGTCGCTATTGCCCTGCTCACAGCTATAGTCCCATCTCTTATAACAGGAGAATGGTCCAAATGGATATACATATCATTAACTTTCTTGGTTATTAGTTGTCCTTGTGCACTGGTACTATCGGTACCATTAGCATACTTTTCAGGGATAGGCACAGCATCAAAAAATGGTGTATTATTTAAAGGTGGAATATCATTAGAGGCCTTAACAAAGGTTAAAACCATTGTAATGGATAAAACTGGGACTATTACTAAAGGAGACTTTAAAGTTCAAAAAATTAACGTTTATGACTCTAATTTTACTGAAACAGATATTCTTTCAATAGCGGGATCATTAGAGAAGAATTCTAGCCACCCTATTGCGAGAAGTATAATGGAAGACTTACGCTTAAAAGGCATTGTTACAGACAATGTATTAAATATTCAAGAACAATTTGGACAGGGTATTGTGGGTGAAATATACCATAAACACTACATTTTAGGAAATTCAGCGTTAATGGAGCATAATCACATTTCTCTTAAAAATGCGGAAAAAGAGACCGGAACAACGATTTATCTCGCAAATGAGACGCATTTAAAGGGCTCTATAGTGATTTCTGACACTATAAAAGATGATGCCAAAGATTCTATAGAAGCAATGAACAATGCCGGTTTTAATACAGTAATGTTAACCGGTGATTCTTCAGATTCTGCTCTTGAAGTTCAACAATTAACTGGCGTAAAACAAGTGTATTCAAATTTACTTCCAACTGATAAATTACTTAAGTTACAAGAGTTGAGAAAAGACGGACCTGTAATGTTTATAGGCGATGGAATCAATGATGCACCCGTGCTTGCAAATGCCGATTGCGGAGCAGCTATGGGTAGTGGTGCAGATGCTGCTATTGAAGCTGCCGATATTGTCTTCATGAATTCGAAAATGTCATCTATTATGTCTACAATTGGATTGAGTAAAAGAACAAATATTATTGCTCGGGAAAACGTAATCTTTGCAATATTAATTAAAATCTCCATCTTGGGTTTTGGCTTATTTGGGTTTGCAAATATGTGGTGGGCAGTTTTTGCCGATACTGGCGTTGCTATACTTTGCTTGTTAAATTCTATAAGATTACTCCATTATCATATGAAGTAATTTATTCTGTTTCAAATCAAAAGCGTCAGTTATTTGTCTGACGCTTTTTTAAAATATTTTTGCACATTTATCTTATACAATTAAAGAAGCAAATACTCCAAAACCGGCAATTCCAAAAGCCATAACAGAAGCATAAAATTCTACCAATTCTCTGCTCGTTGGTTCGCTGTAATTTTCGGTGGAAATAGTATCCAAATTTTCTTTATATTCAACACTTTTATTGTACATTTGTGTCCCAAGAATGACATCCACTTCAATAGGTGCTCCGTCAGGGTTTACAGTGGTCGCCACAAGGTTATCGCCATCAGGTATTTCGACCTTAAAATATCCTTTATTACTTGTGTATAAATTTATGGATTCATCATAAAATATGTCGTTCAAAAAATGTAGATTTTCATATTTGTTTGAAAATATTTCACTATTAACTATCAAATTTATATCGAAATTCAACTCAACACATTCATAGTAATAGTTATATGCATATTCTTTTGAATCATCGTTGTCAGCATCAATTACAAACTCTAAATAAGAGTAAGTCATATACTTCTTAATATCCTCTACATACCTTGTATAACTTTCGAAAGTACCTATTTTACTATTTTTAGCAATTATATCTGATTCATAACGATTGTCTACAATCGCTGCGCGAGCTACATATGAAGCTTCAATTTCTTCCGCCTCATCCCCTTTTCCAGTAGTACCAGTAATTGTATATGTTTCTTCGTATGCATCAATATCCTCTGTCTCTTCATTTAGTTTCTTAACTTGATCAAATGTTTCTTCTTTTGCAGTTTCATCGACAAGTTCAAAATCACCATAGGAATTTCCGCAACTGGTAAGCACTAAAAGAGAACCAATAGCTAAGGTTAAAATCATGTTTCTTTTCATTCTGGTCTCCTCCTTTTTCTACTTATAGTTTATTTTATATTATTAATCATAAAAATCTTAATATATTAACCAAGTTTGAATTATATAAATCAGTGAATTAAGTCATTTTGTCATATCTATTATTAAATATGTTTTGTTTAATCAACGATGACTTAGCAACGGCTTATATTAGTATGAATCTATTCTATTGTAAAATCGTACTCGACAAACTCTGAATATTTATCGCCTTTTTTAAGTATGTCTTTCTTGTCTGTGATAAATTCAGCGTTACACGCATTTGGAAAATGTTGCATTTCTAAACAACAGCCTAAATATCTAGTGAGTGGCTTACCTGTATTTACAACAACATCATCCGGATAACACGTTGTATATAAAACCATACATTCATAACTAGAAGTAATCTTTACGCAGCGCCCTGATGTATTATCCGACAAAAACGCGGATACACTGCCGCGCCCAACACTATTCAATACGAACGGATTGTCATATCCCCTTGCGTATTCTTGACATTCTTTCGTTTCTATATACTTGCCAATATTGTGAGGTGTCATAAAATCGTAATTTTCATTCACTTCGAATATTCCTGTAGCTAATACATTTTCATCAACTTTTCCATACTTCGAAGCATTTATATAAAGCACCTGATCTAAAATATCTCTCTTGCAGTCACCCGATAAATTAAAATACGCATGAGTTGTAAAATTACAAAGAGTTGTCTTATCGCTGCAAGCGTCGTGAAGTATTAATAATTTGTTTTCGTTCTTATATTGTTTGTAAGTGATAATTACGTCTAGTTTCCCCGGATATCCACCTTCTCCGTCCGGAGAGCTGTATTTGAATATCAATGTGTTGAATGTATCATCTTCCTTAATCTCCGCGCTAAAGGTCTTAAATGCCATGCCTTCAACTCCGCCGTGCAAGGCATGTTTGTTTATCTTTCTTTTATTTATTAAGTATTTCTTACCTTCTATAGTAAACTCACCATTTTCGATTCTACCAGCAGTTCTACCGGTCGGCTTGCCAAAATAGCAGTAAGAATAATTGTAATCGTTGATGTCTAGAGGATGAACGAGTACAGATTCTTTCTTTCCGTATTTATTAGGCACAATAATGTCGACTAATCCCGCCCCGACAGGAGAGCATACGACAGTCATGCCTTTATTATTTTTTATTGAGTATGTTTGTTTCATTTTTACCACCTGCTTATATATTATACTACATGCAAATTGTTAAGTTGTAATTTGAGTATATAAAAACAGGCAGCATATAACTGCCTGTATATATATTCGATATTTTCTAAAATTACTTTTCAACTTTCGGCTCATTTAAGAAGTGCTCTAATTTGTAAATACCCTTGTCTTCTCCAAAGGCGAATATATGATCACTCGGTTGAATGACATAATCTCCAGTTGGCATAAATGACTTATCATCTCTTTTAATGAGAATAATATTAACTCCGAATCTAGTAGGAGCATTCAGCTTAATTAAATCAATAGTTCTAGCGCCGTCTTGAATGACAAGTTCAAACACTTTGTATCCACCAGAAATATTATAGTAATCCATCACGGAATCTGATGAGACTTTAATAGCAAGTGTTTGAGAGGCTATATCAAAGGGATAGATAACATTATCAACTCCGATTTTCATAAGTAATTCTTCATATACAGAATCATCAATTCGGCACGTTATCTTCTTTACGCCAACTTTTTTCAAAGCAACTGCTGTTAAGATAGTTGTCGCAATGTTAGCTTGTGTATCTTGTCCAAAAGCAATGATAGCGTTGTCGGCATTTGTAACACCAACTTCCTCTAACACTTCTGCCTTAGTTGAGTCACAAACAACAGCATTTGATATTATATCTCCAACCTTAACAACATTGTTCTTGTCTTTGTCTATAGCGATTAAATCCACATCTCTAAAAGATAAGTTTTTAACCAAACCTATACCAAAACGACCAAGACCAATTACGACAATAGTTTTTCTCATAAGATTTCCTCCGTTAATACTTTCTTTTATTTATACTAGCCAATCATAATATCTGTTGATAAGTATTCAACATTTCTTTTAGATGGCTTGTTGAGACTCGGGTTCCAAATATTCAGTATTGAAACAGGACCAATACGACCAAAATACATTAAGAAACATATAACAATTTTACTTAAGGGATGCAAATCCGCTGTAATTCCCTTAGATAGCCCAACTGTACCGAATGCAGAGAAACATTCAAATATTACTTGATCAAATTTAAACGCTGTGCCTTCCCTGATAAGAATAATCATTCCCCCAAAGAATATACCAATTAGCGCCGCAGTTACCAATAAGAAAGCTTTGTATTTCGTTTGTTCTGTTATCTCTCTTTTAAATACGATTGTTTTTTTACCGCGAGCATAAGATATGAACGCCATAACAATTACAAAGATTGTAGTTGTCTTAATACCACCAGCAGTAGATAAAGGCGATCCTCCGATAAACATAAGGATTAGTGATAGTAAGGTGGTGGCAGGATTAAGCGTTGTTCCTACGTCAAAGGTTGAAAAACCCGCTGTTCTTAAATTGACAGCGTAGAACACAGATTGCATCCAGGAAAGACTATCCCACTGCAGCGCTTTAACTATAAATATGGAAAGCAATAACAATGAAGTGTTCATTATAAGAACTACCTTTGTCTGAATGCCAAAATCTCTCCACTTGTGCTTTTGTACAATTTCATGCGTAACCATAAATCCGACGCCACCAGCTAATATTAATAAACAAGTAGAAAAGTTCAGCAAGAAGTTATCTCTATATACAAATAAACTGGAATCGCCAATAATGTCAAATCCGGCATTGTTAAAAGAAGAAATAGAATGGAATGCGGATATACCGAGAGCTTCCCAAAAAGGATAGTCGTTGGTAAAGACAAACATATTCATTACTGTGCCCAAAACTTCGAATATAACCGTTATCACAATTATATAACGAATAATAGACTGCAATTGCTTGAATGAAGACTGATTTAAGGCATCTCTCATGATTTTTTTGGAAGAGAAGTTAATTCTACGTCCAAGCGACAAAAAGAAGAAGGAAGCAATTGTAACGAGCCCTAGCCCACCAATTTGAATGAGTAGAGCTAATACAATCTTCCCGAACACTGAAAGTGTAATACTTAAATTGGGAATTGTTGTTAAACCCGTAACACAAACGGCAGAAGTTGAAATAAACAACGAATCTACAAAACTGAGAGGGTTGCTCATATCTTGAACGGATATAGGCAATAGCAAAAGGATTGTACCAATCAGTATAACCAGTGCAAATGATAGGAAGATTATAGTTAAGGGCGAAGCGTTCTTTTTCATTTTCATGTAAGATTCTTCATAATTTTTCTTTATTTTATTCATGATTTTTGTCTAACATTGAGATATTTTAACACAACAAATAAATTTTGCAACCGTCCATATATTTACATACTAATATATATAGTTGGATGAACCAATGTATAAACATTATAAACTTTTATTATTTTAGATACTATAAGAGAATTTTATAGTATAAAAATACCCCTATTACAAATTGTTTTAAGTTTGTGTTTATAAATTTCGCAATTTTTCCTATAATTAAGGTTAAGAAGAAATTTACACGAGGGGGTAAAATAAATGCCGAATATAGTATTGATAGGTGGAGGATCATCTTCAGGAAAGACATTCATCACTAAAGGCGCACTAAAAGAGATTGATTCTGATGATATCACTTACATTAGTTTCGATGATTATTACAGAGATATATCCGATTTATCAATTGAAGATAGAAAAAAAGAAAACTTTGATCATCCTGATGCATTTGATTGGGATTTGCTTTTAAAGCACATTTCCGCATTAAAGCAAGGTAAAAGCATCGAAAAACCAATATACGACTTCAACATACTAACTAGATCCGATAAGACAGAAATCGTAAGCCCTAAAAAAGTTATAATTTTTGAAGGAATCATGGCGTTAGAAAATCCTATGATTAGAAAATTAGCAGACCTTAAGATTTTTGTGGACGCATCACCGGAAAGGCGATTCTTACGTCGTTTGATTAGAGATCACTCTGAGCGTACTAATAGACCATACGAATTTATCATCAATCAATACTTCGACACAGTTAAGCCAATGTTTGATTTATACATTAAACCCACAGAGGTATATTCGGACGCAATCATCTATAACGAAGGTACCGCTGCGAGTGAATCTAAAGCTACTAACATATTGACCACTCTTCTTTTATCAGTTTTAAATGAAAAAGAATACCCTAAAGACTAGACTGTCATAAAACAAGCAAAAAGCTCCAACTATAATGGAGCTTTTTTACTTTGTCTATTTTCAGTTCTTTTTGTCTTGTCTCTACTCGTCTGAAGGATCGGATACAAAATCGCTAAAAATTTCAGCTAAATCCACTCCATTTTCTAGTATATCTGTCTTATCTTCTTCGCTAAATCCCATTTCTAAAACATCTTCGCCATATGAGAAATCACCGTCAAATGCAATATTAAATTTATCGATATTAACTATGTAATCTTCAATAACTACAGGTGCTTCAGTTGTAGTATCTTTATCCACTTCTTCATATTCACGCACTTCTATATCCACACCATCTAAATTCAAATCTATGGATACATTTTTAATCAAGAAATCCGCTCCTAATTCAACCGTAAAATCAGCCTTGTTAGAACTGCTGCTATTTCTCTTAATTGTTGCGTAATCTATAGCGTTTTCACCTTCTAATCCCAGCGCAGAGGATAATCGTGCTCCTATAGCTTCTCCGGTGAGAATTCTCAAAGCATCTATCCAATCTAAATTTAAGCCAAAACCAAAAGTATAGCCTTCAGCGCTCTCCGAAACTGTTCGAGTTATGAAGGAATCATCATCTTCGCTCGTTAGCATTTCGTATATATTGTTGTATGCGTCTTCATCGTTTAAATCTAGATTAATGTCTAATATGTCGGTAATATTTTGTTCTTCGGAAGCTTCTGTATCTTCTAATGAACCTAATAAAAGACCGGCTATGCTTTCCCAACCGCTATAGTCCATATCTAAATAGCCTTTAAAGTCTGTATTTGCTCTTGAAACAGCATCTTCAGGTGTTTCAACAAATTCTTCGCTATCTGCATGTATGTCAGTATCCGGAACTTTTCCTTCAACTGTAACGTAAGTTTGATCACTTACTTCCATTTTTTCATCTATATCCATATCGGTCGTCAAATGACTTGGTTCGTAAGATGTTATTTCTCCAGTTTCCTCATCTTCTACCGGTATATCAGCTGCATAGTTTATATTTCCGGCTACATCCGAAGTTGCATAAATTTTTACAGGTATTTCTTCATTCGTATCATCTACGTATGTGTTTACATTAATTCCTGATTTCACGCCCATTTCAATATCAACCTTGGAATGATCAAGTTTTGTATCTTCCATTGTTGCATCTAGATTTATGTCTAAACTTGCATCCATAGCACTGCTTCCGGCGAACATCTTACCTACGATGTCATCATCCCTATAAGCATCAAGTACCTTGGTAACTATTTTTTGAGTCTCGGTTTTTTCTTCAACAATAGAAGTATTTTCCACGGCTGAGTAGGATACTAAATCCGATGATTCTACACTTGTAGATATTTCTCCAGAATTATTCACTTCAGTTGATAAATTTGTAGACACTTCTCCATTATCGCACGCGCTTAGGGCTGTGCATAAAATAGGCAACATGAGTAATTTCATATATCTTTTCTTCATAATATTAAGCCTCCTTTAGTTATAATACTCAGCAAAACATATTTATCTTGCCATTAATATTTTAACATACATTTATAAAAATGCTAACTTCAGTTGTTTTTGTTTGATTTTATTTAATTTATGTATATTTTCATATAAATTATTTGGACTTACGAGCTAGAATTATGTATTATTAATTCACGGGTATATTTTTTTTTTGAAAAACCCCTAAATGTATTGACATATCCCTATTAAATCGGTATTCTAACTTATGCTGGGGCTGTAGCTCACTTGGGAGAGCGCCTCCATGGCATGGAGGAGGTAGAGAGTTCGATCCTCTTCAGCTCCACCAGCATTTACTTAAATTCAGATTTGTCCATACATAATATGGCGGCGTAGCTCAGTTGGTTAGAGCGCTCGGCTCATACCCGATATGTCGAGGGTTCGAATCCCCCC
>Ga0172377_10003156_pt1 | contig 16906 bp, 17 predicted proteins | sample Pumphouse3metaG_FD_119749 | JGI IMG/M metagenome (GOLD analysis project Ga0172377, IMG submission 119749) | Leachate microbial communities from a municipal landfill in Southern Ontario, Canada - Pumphouse #3 metaG | ecosystem: Engineered > Solid waste > Landfill > Unclassified | place: Canada...
AGGATGTTCTGTGCAGTATTGTATTCAGGTTTAGGTGTATGAATGAAAAGGCTTTGCTTATCAACATAATATCTTTTCGCCATATAAGCATATGAAATCAGCAACGGAGTTACAGCGATCAGTGATATACACTGCCTTAAAACATTCTTAATGTTCGTACTGTCAGGATCCGAGTCGTAGGAGTACAATGCCAGATAAGTGCGCGCAAGCTTATTCATTATATCCGGACTTGGTGCTTTCATGATCATATCTTCAGTAAAGCTTGCCGGAAGCTGTCTGTATTCAGTCAGTAGTTCTTCAAATTGATAAAGTTGATCTGAATTTGGAAGTTCTCCAAACAAAAGCAAATAGACACACTCCTCATACCCATATCTCTTTTCCTGGTAAAATCCGTTAACAAGATCGTTGATCTCGATTCCGCGGTAAAACAAACGCCCTTCAGTAGGCACACGTTCAGCATCATCCATGATATACGAGAATACTTCTCCAACCTCTGTAAGACCAACAAGTACTCCGGTCCCGTCATCATTACGTAGTCCTCGTTTGACGTTATACCTTTCATAGTACTTTGGATCTATTTTAGTTCTGTTTGTTGCATTCTCAACAAGCTCATTGAACAAGTTTTCTTTTTTAGAACTGTTTTCACTCATATGCTATCCCCTTCTCTATTATAGTATTGATATAGCTCTCCTTGGCATTATTGATATGTAGAGTCATTACTTCACAACATTTTCCGGGATCACCGGAAACAAGCGCATCATATACGGCAAAATGCTCCTTAAGTGAATCGGACATCCTGTTTCCGGCAGAAAGAGATCTGATCCGGGCAATACGTGAATGTTGCATCATCAGTATAAGCACATTGTGAAATATCCTGCTTCCGCTAGATTTGATTATCTCATCGTGAAACTCATAATCAGAATTCTGAAATCCCTCAAGATCACCATCCAGAACATTCTGTTTCTCTCTTCTCAAAATATCCTGCATTCTTGCCTTTCCTTCATCATTCAGATTTGAACACGCAAGTTTAACTGCAGATGATTCAACATGACAACGTATGTCGTATATATCTTTTATATCACGGATAGCCAAACCTCTTACTATCACGCCTTTATTTGGTACAGATTCAACCAGTCCGTCAGATTCAAGTTGAGCGAAAGCCTCTCTGACAGGAGTTCTGCTCACACCAAGCCGGGTGCATAATCTGCTTTCAGTTAGAGATTCTCCGGGCTGATATATCTGCTTAAGTATGTTTTCCTTTATTTCCTTATATACATCCGCACGAAGCATCCCATGTTTTACTCCGTTCATTCAAATCTCCTGCCGTGTATAGTTAAGTAAACCTCCCGCAAGCAACATTGAAGACTGTCTTTCAGACAGAATAACATAAGTATCATAGATGTCGCCTGTAGTAATATTCCTGACACTTACATCAACTCTTCCGATTCCTTTCAAAGCGTTCGCAATATTGTCGATTTCCAGGATATCGCTTTGCTTCACTTTAACTTTGTCTTCAGCGTTTTCAAATGTTAAAGGTATTATTCCGTTATTTATAAGGTTTGCCATATGGATTCTGGCAAAAGAAACCGCAATCACAGCTTTTATTCCAAGTTGCAACGGCGCCAATGCTGCATGTTCTCTACTTGATCCTTGACCATAATTTGAACCTGCAACTATTATACCACCGCCTTTTGATTTTGCTCTTGCCGGAAATTCCGGATCACAAGGAGTCAGACAATAATCCGCTAAATAAGGAATATTGGAGCGGAAAGGCAGAAGCTTAGCATTAGATGGCATAATATGGTCAGTTGTTATGTTATCTTCAAGAACGATAAGTACTTCACCTTTCAGATCATTCTCTAATGGTTTATTTATGGGGAACTGCTTGATATTCGGACCTCTTACAACTGTGACTTCTTGTGATCCGTCAGAAGGTAAAACAACAAGATTATCATTGATCATAAAGTGTTCCGGTATCTGAACCTTATAACAATCTCCCATTTCTCTGGGATCTGAAAGGTAACCGTTTATTGCACTGTATGCAGCAGTTTCCGGACTGACAAGATAAACATTAGCAGATGCAGTTCCACTTCTTGCGTAAAAGTTTCTGTTATTTGTTCTTAGCGATACAGCGTCAGTCTTAGGTGATTGTCCCATACCTATACATGGTCCGCAGGCAGCCTCCAGTATCCTTGCACCTGCTGCGATCATATCATAAAGCGCGCCATTCTCTGCTATCATTGAGAGAACCTGCTTTGATCCCGGAGCGATCACCAGAGAAACATCTTTATGAACTGTTTTGCCTTTAAGTATAGCAGCAGTCTTCATCATATCTGCATATGAAGAATTAGTGCAGCTCCCTATGCAGACCTGATCGATTTTCATTTTACCTATAGATCTGACAGCCTCAACATTATCCGGGCTATGAGGTTTAGCAGCAAGTGGCTCAATAGTTGACAGGTCTATTTCAATGACCTGATCATATACAGCATCATCGTCTGCTTTCAATTCAATATGATCATCTTCTCTGCCTTGTGATCTAAGAAACTCTCGGGTTATTTCATCACTCGGAAAAATCGACGTGGTTGCACCTAATTCTGCTCCCATATTGGTTATAGTTGCGCGTTCAGGAACAGTAAGACTTAGTACTCCTTCTCCGCCATACTCTATTATTTTCCCGACTCCGCCCTTAACAGACATGATCCTTAGAATTTCAAGTATTACATCCTTAGCACTCACCCAGTCGCTAAGTTTTCCGGAAAGCTCTATTCTGCATATTTCAGGCATAGTTATGAAATAAGGACCACCACCCATTGCAACAGCGACATCAAGTCCTCCGGCACCGATTGCCAACATACCTAAACCACCGCAAGTAGGAGTGTGACTATCAGATCCCAGCAAAGTTTTCCCGGGTACACCGAATCTTTCTATATGGACCTGATGACAAACACCATTTCCCGGTTTAGAGAATCTTATACCATATTTTGATGCAACGGTCTTAATGTACTCATGATCATCTGCATTTTCAAATCCTGTCTGCAGTGTGTTGTGGTCGATATATGCAACTGATAATTCTGTCTTTACTCTTGGAACACCTATCGCTTCAAATTGCAAATAAGCCATCGTTCCTGTAGAATCTTGAGTTAAAGTCTGATCGATCCTGATCGATACTTCGCTACCCGGTTTCATCTCACCGCTAAGTAAATGCTCACGTATAATTTTCTGAGAAATAGTTGAACCCATGTTGACCTCCATAATTGTATACAATCAATATTATATTAAAACTTTGATCATTGCAAGTTGCAATTTTCCTTATAATAAGATAAAAACACTAAATCTATATGCTTAATTACAGGCTTTTGCGGATCTAGACAAATTCTGCGAATATATTATTTGCATAATCTAATCCTCTAAGCGTCATAATCAATCTGTCGTCATTTTCTACCAGGTAACCCTCGGATATCAGTTTGTCAAGCTTTTCGATGTATGTATCAAGCGATTTCCCGAACTTGTTTCGAAAATCAGTTTTACTGATACCGTCAATCAGCCTGAATCTCAGAAGAAAGAATTCGTTTTCAAGATCTGAGTCACTGAGTAGTTCCAGCGTCTCAGAAGCAGGAAAATAGTCTGTGCTTTCAGAGTTTTCGACACGTCTGATATACTCTTCCGGTTCAGACATATTGGCTGATCTTCTGTTTCCGATAAACGAATGAGCTCCGGCACCAAACCCTAAATATCTTTCACCTTTCCAGCAAAATAAGTTGTGCATTGATTCAAATCCGGGAATAGCATAATTGCTTATCTCATAATGATGCAGCCCTGAAGAAATCAGTGCCTTACGAGCATAATGGTACATCATTCTTTCGTCTTCATCATCAGGAAGACTTTTCATGATACTGTCGCTGTCTCTATAGAATTTACTGCCCTCACTGATTGAAAGAGAATACACAGAAACATGCTTAGCTCCTGTACATATAACAGCATTTACAGTATCCGAGAAATCTTTCAAGCTCTGACCCGGCAATCCTTCTATAATATCAACGTTAATGTTTTCAAAACCATTTTTAGTGAATAAATCAAATGTCCTGAGAAAATCTTCATAAGTATGGTTTCTTCCAATCGATTTCAAAATACGATCAGATGAGCTTTGCAAACCTATGCTGATCCTGTTTATCCCGCAAGACTTATACTCCTTGATTTTATTATCATTTACAGTTCCCGGATTACATTCTATTGTTATTTCGGGATCAGAAGTCATCTTATATCGATCTGTTACAAGAGAAACAACAGATGAAATGAAACGGGGGGGAACACTAGTAGGTGTACCTCCCCCAACATATATCGTCTCTAATTCAGTTCCTGTATCATGTGATCCGTATTCAGCAAGAAACTCTGCACCTTTGTTGATTTCCGATTTCAACGCATTAAAATATTCCTCAATCAGATGCTCCTTATTGACATAAGAGTTGAAATCACAGTAATAGCATTTCGAAGCACAAAATGGGATATGCAAATAGACAGATGGGACCTTCTCTGTCATTATGCTCCTTTATCGCTGACGAGTTCCTTCAATGATACAGCCAGACTGCCCAGTGACTGTATCTCAGAAGGGATGATTATCTTCGTCGCCTGACCGTTAGCTACTTTCTCGAGTGTTTCAAGGCTCTTAACAGCGATAAGAGCCTGATCTGCCCCGATATCCTTTATCATCTGCAATCCGCGAGCAGTTGCTTCCTGAACTTTCAGTATTGCTTCAGCCTGTCCTTCGGCTTCTCTGATTTGAGCTTCTTTCTTTGCTTCTGCACGAAGTATTGCTGCAGTCTTTTCCCCTTCAGCGATCTTTATAGCAGCCTCCTTCTCACCTTCAGACCTGAGTATACTTTCACGTTTCTCTCGCTCTGCTTTCATCTGCTTCTCCATAGCATTCTGGATCTCTCTGGGAGGAAGTATATTCTTAAGTTCAACTCTGTTGACCTTAATACCCCATGGATCAGTCGCTTCATCCAGGATAAGGCGCATTTTAGTGTTTATGATATCGCGTGATGTCAGTGTCTGGTCAAGTTCCATCTCTCCGATTATATTACGCAACGTTGTCGCAGTAAGGTTCTCAATTGCAAGGATTGGATTTTCAATTCCGTACGCATATAATTTGGGATCTGTTATCTGATAGAAAATCACAGTGTCGATCTGCATCGTTACATTGTCCTTAGTAATAACAGCCTGAGGCTGGAAATCTGCAACTTTTTCCTTCAGGCTTACTATCTTAGCGATCTTATCAATAAAAGGCACCTTTACGTGCAATCCAACTTGCCAGGTGTGCTTATATGCACCAAGACGCTCGATTATGTAGACCGTTGCCTGAGGAACGACCCGGATATTCTGGATAAGCAATATTAAAGCCAATACCAGAAGTATAAGCAGATACAATGCTCCTCCCGTAAGAAACTGAGCCAGTGAACTTAATATTATGATCATATTTCTTTCCTCCTGATTATTATGAGTCGGTTTTCTGTTTCTTTCTTACGATCAACTTCACACCTTTGATTTCAATTACTTCAACGACCTCATTTTTTTCAATTATAAAATCGTTATCCGACAATGCACTCCATATCTGACCTTGAACTCTCACTTGTCCCGTAGAAGACAGAGGATCTATCTTCTCAATAACGACTCCGGTCTTTCCTACATTTCTGTCTGCATTCGTCTTCTCTATTGTCTTAGTTGTAATATTAAGTTTAGTTCTGAAATGCAGGAATAAAAGCAATGCGGCCACAGAGACCAAAACGAACGATCCGATCTGCCAGACAGGGCCGACACCCAGCAAAGCGATACCCATAGCGATTAGAGCACCAAGGGCAAACCAAACGCTTATCAGATTTACCGTTGATACTTCTATGATGATAAAAAACACCGCCAAAGCTAGCCATATCATCCAATCAGCAACACCCGACGACGGGAAAAAATGCATAATCCTACCTCCTTACTGATCAATATTTACACATTTGATGATAACACAAAACGAGAACTTTTGTCATTACAACTGCATGTATGATAAAATTTTACGATATCATCAGGCGAAGGAGCAGAATTATGGATATAGACTTGAGTAGTTTCGAAGGTGAAAGAATATCTTTATTATACAAGGGACAGAATGTAACGATTTCAAGAAGATCAGAACACTTATCCGGTAATATTTATAAACACATCTTCACATTCGATGAATCCTCGGATATCAGATATTGTGTAAAATTTTATATACCTTCTGAAGCAGCAAATGCATATGTCACACTAAACGGTAAGAAACTTCTCGGTTTTTTTAATTACTGTAATATAGACTTGAAATATCTTCCCGATGAAATATCAAAGGATCATCGTCAAGAAGATAACAGTCATCATCACGAAACAACACTAACTCCCGGCGAGTACCAGAAAATAAATTTCCGATGGCATAAAGGCGATATGCTTATATTTTATATTTTCTGTACAGAAAATACGGTCAGCGGTATATCCCCTTCTCAAGAGCATTAACGATAAGAAAAGCAACATCCTTGATCCTCTTCTCCAGCCGGCCTTCTTCAATGACCTCGTCAAGGTATTCAGACGAATCATATACTGTTCCGCGTATCATTCCTCCGGTTTCACCGAAAAACGGATTCTTACTTTCAATTTGATCAGCATAGGCAGAAGCAAAATATTCATACGATTCTATGAGAACACAAGATATTCCAACAGCATCAAATGCGGAATGATCCGACTTGTTAGTAGTTATCTCACGATATACATCATCAGTTCCATCACCGTCGACATCAACATCCAGGTCAGATTCGTTGAACCTAAGATCAATTCTGTTAGCGATGGCAACATCAGAAAGTTCATACAATTTTCTTCGTCTTATATACTTCTTCCCTGACTCGATAGAATTTATTCCGGCATGCGCGTATAATTTATCCCCGGCGAAAATACTGTCTACGCAATACATCACATCTATTTCTTCAATATCGCTTTCGTTCAGAGAATCAACATAGTATGCAGACCCGGCAAAATCCAAATTCCCTGCTCCGAAAAAGATTATTTCAATGTCATAACCATAACTCTTAGACTTGATACTCTTAGCAACAGATAAAAGCGCACCTACTCCGGACGCATTGCTGTGAAGCCCGTCGTATCCGGACATCTCTTCCAAATCATCTACAGATATCGGAGTATCATAGTGAGCTCCAATGATTGCTTTTCTGTGTATGATATTACTTTCATAGTCATCAGAAGCAACATCTGATTCAATATCCTCAGAAAAGCCCATACCCTTGATATAAACGGATATATTCCTTGAAGTTGACTCTCCAATGCTGAACTCTTCAACTACGGGTTCAAATCCGATCTTTTCTAGCTCAGAAATAATCAGATCACCCGTAGCTGTTTCTGCAGAACTTCCCGGTGACCTTGCAGGAAACCTGTTGGCTATAGCTCTTGCAATAACTACGCCTTCATTCCCGATGGTTGTCTCAGGTGCTTCTCCGGTTACATCATTACATCCTGTTATCATAAAAATAGTCAATAATGATGCAATCGATATATATTTACATGATTTTATAAATCTGTCTGATGATATCAAGGATCTCCCTCCTGGATTTTTCATTAAGTATACCATAAATGAACTTTAACCTTCTTCAGAAGATGTCATCTCATACTTATCTGTTTTTTCAGTTCTGTCAAAGCAGAAGTATTCATATACTGCGTCTGCTATTGAATATGCTATTCTGCGCTGTCCGGCAGGATCCGAGAAAAACCCTCTGTCACCTGAGTTTGTAAGAAATCCTACTTCAACCAGAGCACCCGCCACATTGTTTTCACGGATAACACAGAAATCTCCTTCATAAACGCCCTCATGTGCACCTTCGTATTCATTGTTGCCTGTTCTTACACTCACATCAGTTCCCAAAGCAAGTTTATCTCTTATCAGCAATGAAAGGTCAAGTCTTGAATCGTGATCATACATGTAATATGAAGGATTGACAGGATCAGTATGCGGCTCTTCCCTAAGCCATTTTTCTTCTGTTCTTCTTATGGTATCAGCGTGACCATAATAAACCTCAAAGCCATTGACTGATTTATCCTGCGGGTAACTGTTGCAATGGATCGATATGAAAATAACATCTTTCATTTGAGCAGATATGTCTAAAAATCTCCTATAGTCCGGACTTGCTCCTAATCCATTCATTATTCCTCTTGTATCATATGTCTCCTTATCGGAGTTTGCATCGATAACAACTTGCATACCCGCTGATATACTTTCAAGATAATTGATCACTTCTTCTGACAGTTCAGCTTCTGCAAGTATCCTGTCTGCAATGAATTTATTAACTATAGCATTTCTCCTATATAATCCTACATACTCATCATTCTCTCTGGTTAATATCACCTGAGCACCCATAGTCCTCAATTCTTCGGCAAGTTTGTTTACGATTTCAAGGTTATAGACTTTTTCGAGAAGATTTCTTCCTGTAGAACTGTTATAGAAAACAGCTCCGGGATCACGACCTCCGTGCCCTGCATCAAGAATTACATAAGCACCTTCAAGAGGCTTATATCCTTCTCCTTTATATCTTCCGATAAACTTCTCCATATCTGTGACCCACAATTCACCAACTGAAGTTTCTTGAGGCCATTTAATAAAAGGTGATGGAGTGATTGTTGAAGGATTCTTATCCGGATCAGGTTCAGAATCGGAAATTTGCGAATCATGTATAAACCCTGTAAGTTCATCTGCGAAAACAACTTGATACCAGTTTCCGTTTAATGTCAGAACCTGAAGACTGCTGCCATAGTTAAGTTTCTTGATAACATCATACTCGGTTGAAGGCCCTGTTCTAAGATTTGCTCTGCCTGTTATAACGTATATTTTGTTATATATGGTTGGTGTAGGAGATGGTTGTGGGTCTGATCCTGATTCAAAATATGAGCTTTCAGAAAATGACGATGATATTTCATCTGATGTATCTTCCTCTGACGACCATTCATCAGACTGTACTGAACTTATATATGATTCGTCGCTCGAATCGACATATCCGCTTCTGTCTTCACTGCTTTCTGCCGACAACTCTGTCTCAGAGATTGAAGGATAGTAATTACATGAAGCAAGAATAAATGCAACTATCCCGAAAACACACAAACATAAAACCAGTCCGAAACGGAAATTTCTTATCATGCTTTCACCCACAATAATAAGACAATATTGCTTCAAAGATAGCTAAAGCAATTACATTCCGACTTGTTTCATCAAGAAGGACCGCCCTATCATATGTATGATTCACGTACCCCATCTCTACGAGTGCGCCTACGACATTTGTTTCTCTGATAACTCCACTGACATCCTCAGCAACAACCGCCTGAGATTCGTTAGAAAACTTCATGTCCGGTAATTTATCTACTATTTTCGAATAAATCAATTCAGCAAAACGCTTTCGCTCTGTTGCATTGAAGTTCTGGTATTCTGGTTCAACAATTGATCTTGTTATAGATAATCCACCTCTATAGGCTGATTCATTTGTTTCGTAGAAGACCCTGGTTCCTTTTAATGTATCAGGCTCGGGAGAAGCATTGCAATGAAGTGACAGAAATACACAGTTGGAATATCCGCTCTGAATGTCTAAAATATTCTTTACAGTCTGGTTTACTCCCTTAGGATAGAATATATCCGAAGTGTCTTTATCGTTGTTTCTTTCCATCGTCCGATCCATCTCTGCAATATATCCTTCTACAATCGGAATGTTTGGAGAACTCGGTGAAAGTTTTGATCTGAAATCATTTAGAATATGCTTTGCGACGACTGCATAGCGATACATTATCTGGTAATAATAGTTTTCCTCACGTGTCATAACAACAGAAGCTCCTGCATCTTCCAGAAGTTCCTTAACACTAAAAGCAACCAATAGATTGATGTCCCTTTCAATGATCTCAGCGGGAATAGGGTGTCTGGGGAAAACAGCCCCCCAATCTTCTTGCCCGCCATGTCCCGGATCCAGAAAAACAACTGCTCCGTTAAGAGGTTTATCTGATGATGCGTTTGCCTTGAAAAAACTGAGATCATGTTCCGGTACTGTAAATCCGGGTTCGGAATGCCATTTGGGATATTTCCCGGCTACTTCGATTTGTGTGCTTTTCGCAGAAAGATCGATCTTATTCCCCCAGAATTCCGCTTCAACAGTTGGTTCAGCTGCAGTCGGCAAAGCCGAATTTTCCGGATCGCTGCTATGCGATAAATCATCACTTGTAATTTGCGATGAAACATCATCCGAGCCTGATGGAAGATCACTGTCAGGCTTAAGTATAAGTATTACAACTACTGTTATCGCAACTATAAGGATCAAAAGTATTCCAATTTGCCAAAGTACCGCATCATTACGTTTCTTCCTGCGTTTATTCATATTAGATCATATCTCCTGATATTTCATAATTCTCACTGATTCGATATTATATCATAAATTCAAGGAACGTAGATTGTCCTTTGATTACAGTCTGTTCGCAACACTTCTGATTCAGAAACAATAACATTGATTGGGATATCGTGGAGAGAAACAGAAAAATCATCAACTATCTGAAAGTCGAAAACAGGAGCAATGATCAATGGTCTGCTAAGTATATCGTACGATCCAAGATATCTGTCATAATAGGCTTTGCCGAACCCTATTCTTTTACCTTCTGTAGTAAACGCTATCCCGGGAATTATTACAATATCCATATCAGGTTCTTTTTCGGGCAAAACAGTTGGCTCAAGGATTCCCAGTTTCCCTCTTATAAAACCATTGATATCACAATTGATGTCAGGCTTTCCCATAGTAAGACGATTATCTCTGATCGCAGGAAAATAGCATTCGGCACCTGAATTATTTAAATAGTCATACAAACCGGTAATATCCGGTTCTCCGGCGAAACTCTTGAACAAAGCTACCTTTCGTCCGAAAACATGCTCTCTGCCAAGCTCAGGTAATGTCAACAGATTATTTACTATTTTTACAGATTTAAGTGTCCTTTCGATCTCAGGCTGTTTAAGCCTTATTTGCTTTATCCTTCGCCGTATTTCATCTTTCTCTGCATCAGTGTTTACACTCATATCTTCTCCCTGCTTCACTCGAAAAACATCGAATCGACATACATTTCAGTAAACTGACTATCAGTTGAAAGCTCATAGTATTCTGTGATCTCAAATATTGAAGAAAGGCGTGAAGCGATACTAAAATCGAGCATACATAATGAAGCACCTGCTGCAGAAGTATTCCCTGCTGAAATCACCTTTCCTTTAAGTTCACCCGGAATAAGACCAATAGCATAAGCCTCATCTATATCAAGAAAATTACCAAATCCTCCTGCTATATAGACTTTGTCAATATCTTTCGCTGAGAGGCCGGACTTTGATATCAGCAATCTGATACCGGCACATACGGCTGCCTTAGCATTTTGAATCTCACGTATATCCTTCTGAGTAACATAGACCGGAGACGACTTATCATCACCTTTGTTAAGAACAAAAACTCTTTCCCCGTTTATGATACTGAACCAATCTCTGAAAACTTCGGCCTCCTCTGAATCCTCTTCACAAAACCGGCCTGTTTCATCAATTATTCCTGCTTTCAGAAAAGTTGATACGACAGACACTATTCCGGAACCGCATATACCGGAAGGCGGAAGATCTCCTATAGTAGTAAAATCAAAGTATCCGTTGATAAAGGATGTTCTGTCAACAGCACCTTTTACACCACCTGTTCCGCATGCTATATTAGCTCCTTCAAAAGCAGGTCCTGCAGCTACGGAACAGCAAGTGATCCTGCCATTATTCTGAAGTGCTATCTCACCATTTGTGCCTATGTCAACCAGCAGTGCAGGCCTTTCTGCAAGGTCCAGGTCTGTAGCAATTATTCCTGCGCTTATATCTGCTCCAACATAACCTGATAATGACGGCAGAAGTATGCATACCGGATCTGACTCAAATTCAGATGTCCATTCTCCAAACACTTCATGAAAATATAATGTTTTATTGGCTTTAGTGACCGGGATAAATGGAGCTTTAGCTATCGCTGAAGGATCATGTCCGCAAAGCAGGTGCATCATCGTAGTGTTGCCTGCAATCGATAATACAGATATGTTCTCTGTTCCTCCGCAAAGTTTAGCTGAAAGCCTTATCATCTCATCAACAACTACTTGTCTTAATGCATAAGCATTTGCTTCAGAGGTTGCTGCATAGTCGATCCTGGATATAACATCCGCCCCATATGCTCTCTGCGGATTCATGCTGTTGGCTGATGCTATATAATTGCCTGTTCTCATATCGAACAAACTGGCAGACAGTGTCGTAGTACCGATATCGATCGAAATACCATAAATCGGAATATTTTCATCTACCGGACCCAGCGATGCTATCTCGTTCTTATCTTGCCGGATAACACACCTGAGTTTATACCCGGATCTTCTTATGACTACAGGAACACTTTTCAATAAATGCCACGGCACTTCATATCCTGTAGCAGCAATGATACGTTCATCATCTGCCCGCTGATCCCTGACCGATGGCATTTCAAGTTCTGCATCCAATTCCCAGACGATAGGATCAGGATTATGTGCCGGCAAAATACCAAGGGATTTTATAACCGCTTCACTTTGAGGTGCTGTAACTACGGTTATACTGCCGCCTGCGGATTCTGCTAAATCACTATTTATAACCGTCTGGCAGGTCAATACATCTCCGATACCTTCAATTTCAGCCTTGCACTTTCCGCATTTCCCTGTCCCACCGCAAGGTGCCTGAATGAAATGCCCCGATCTTCGCAGAACATCGATCAGCAATTCACCTTCTTTGGCATAAACGATTTTATCATCGTTGTTATCTCTAATCCTCAGCCTGTATTCCATTCCGGTTCCTCCTGTATGCAGCTCCGTATTCCGCTGCAGCCAAAATTGCATTCTTCATTCCCGTATAGTTTGCGATCCCCTTTCCTGCAATGTCAAAAGCAGTACCATGATCGACCGATGTTCTTAGAAAAGGCAACCCAATAGTCATAGAAATAGTGCCGGCAAAATCGTATGTTTTAGCAGCAATGTGTCCCTGATCATGATATAACGACAGCACAGCACTGAATCTTTCCTGAAGTGCCATATTAAAAACACTGTCGGCAGGAATCGGTCCTGTTACATTTATACCTTCGTTCTGTGCTTGTCTGACAGCCGGTATGATGTGAAGACCTTCTTCATTCCCAAACATTCCATTCTCTCCATTGTGAGGGTTCAAGCCGGCTACCGCGATAGGTCTGTTGTCAGGATCTATCAGTAATTTCAATGCGTTATCTGACAAACGGATACCCCTCAGCACATTTTCATAGGATATGTATTCGCAAGCTTGCTTAAGAGAAAGATGTCGGGACAGAAAGAATATCTTCATTCCCCCGGACATGAACATTGTTACCGGATCCTCTGTATCAGTAAATTCAGACAGAAGCTCTGTATGCCCGATAGTGTTTATCCCTGCAGCTCGAAGCGACTCTTTATTCAGAGGTGTTGTAGCCATAGCATCGGCTTCACCTCTTATGCACATATCTGTTGCTTTCTTCAATGCGATAAAAGCCTGCTGCCCGGATGCCGCAGATACTGTTCCGATCGTTCGCTTAGTACGTTGTGATCCTGTATCGATTATTTTCAATTCTTCTGCTTCGATCCCCGCTCTTTCAGCTTCCTCAAGGAATAATTCGGCAGACCCTATCAAAACAGGTTCACATGTAGCTCTTACTTCATCCGAAAAGCATGCTTTTACTGCTATTTCAGGCCCTACCCCTGACGGATCACCGGAAGGGATAATTATCACCGGTTTGTTTTTCATATCGATCACCTTCTTAATTATATTGTGTTAAAATATCTTAACGATCTATTAGACATTATAACCTATCATGTAATAAAATCGGAGGACAATATCAATGTCGACATCTCATGTAGAAATTGTAATGGCATCTCACTGCAACGGAGCACACAGACTTTTCGGCGGTCAGCTCATGTCATGGATAGATATCACTGCCGCCGTAGAAGCAAGAAGACACTCTAAAACATCTGTAACTCTTAAGGCTGTTGATAATCTAAACTTCCTTTCACCTGTATTTATGGATGAGACAGTTGCAATCGATGCTGCTCTTACCTGGACAGGAAGAACTTCTATGGAGATAAAAGTAAGCACTTATGTTGAAAAGCTAAACGGAGAGCGTGATCTGGTCAATGTCGCTTATCTCGTTTTCGTAGCGATAGATAACTCAGGAGAACCTGTGGAAGTTCCGGGATTTGTCCCGAAAACTGATGAAGAGATCAATGAGTTTGAAGCTGCAAGCTCAAGACACATCCAAAGGATCTCCCGAAAATAAACAAGCGACGAATTCAATAGAATCGTCGCCTGTTATTGTAAAGAGGTAACGAAAAAGATGCAAGTGATTTTAGGAGATTATGCTCATTCGCTCGGGTTAATGTTTATTTTGTTAGACTTTTTCCAAAAGTCGTAATACCATCATATTCACGATTTTCTATCGCTTTTTTTAATGTTTCCTCAAAATCCACGCTTTGAATATGCGTTGGTTTTACGTTATTTATTTCCAATAAGTCCCCTGTGCTGTTCTCGCAAGTAACACCTAACCCTGCAACTGAATAACCATTTTTTGCGAGGCTATCATAGCATTCAACAAACACTTTAGCCATACTACTTCCATCAGTTTTTCCATTCCGAATATATATCATTAAATCTACATTTGTTACCAAATCTTTATCAAAAGCTACATCAAGTGCAAGTCCATAGTTCTCTGATTTATTTGGTATAACGGAAACGCTTACAATTTCATCTGCTTTTGTTTTTAAAATTGGCAACGCGAGATTTTTATACTCCTTACAAAGCCTATCAATTGTGTTTTGACCGGAGGCTACCATATACTCATAACTATCATTAAAAACCTTTCCACCTCTGACACCAACTGAAAAATGTGTATCTATGCTTTTTTCTGAAACAATAAAAGCATAATATCCACCATCTTTAAAATTGTATTTAACACTGTCGATTTTCAAATCTAAGTTTGAATATTTTTCCGCAATATATTTTTTTGCTGTCGACTTAGCGATATTACTTGATATTGGGTTGCCCAAAAAAGAATTTGCAATAAAAAGTATAAATCCAATCAGCAATAATGCAAGAATAAATGCTCCTATTTTTAAAAGTGATTTATTGTTCATTTTTTATCTCTCCTAAATGTAAATTCAAACAAAAATGCTATTAAAATTCCTATCAGTGATAATATAGCATAAATTATTCCGAAGTAAATGTTGCTTATTAACAGTGTTCCAATTTGATTAATAGCTTTACCAAAATTATAACTCAAAAAAGGAATAGTTTTTAGAATTTGCATAAGCTATACAATTGTAATTATTCCAAGTGGAACAAATAAGCTTTTCTTTTTAAGTGCAAGATAAGAAACAGCTCCGACTAAAGGCATTATATAAAAATTATACAGAATATTATTTGATGTCGTAAACCAAACACCAACTAAAATACCCAATATTGCTATGGCGATTTGTGAAATAAAAAGACTTTTTTTAATTGCTTTTATCATCATTTCATCTTTCGGAAAAATAGTAATTTTTTCGTCTAATAATGACTTGCAATCAGAACATTTGGAACAATGTTCAAAAACCAGCTCTTTTGTTTGCGAGCTTGCAACATCATCATTAACCAATGGAATAAGGTCTTTAATTACATTACAATCTATATTCACAATAATTCCTCCTTTTCAAGTATTTCACGGATTTTTCTTTTTGCTCTAAAATCTATTACCCTTGCCGAGCTTTCTGATATTTCAAGCTTATTTGATATTTCATTATAACTATATCCATCAAGTCGCATAAGAACTATAGTTTTTGTTTTGCTATCGCTTTCATCTATAATTTCATAAATTCTTGCAATTAAGTCCTTATTTTTTAAATCCTTATCTAAATCTACAGAGAGAACAACATTTGAAATATCTTCATTTGAAAAAATGATTTTATTTTTTCTGAGATGTGCAATCCACGAATAGCGAGCAATAGAAAAAAGCCAAGTCTTAATTGAGCTATTACCTTTGAATGTAGATATACTTTTTATAGCTTGTAAAAAAGTTTCTTGCAGAAGGTCTTGTGAAAGGGTTTCATCATGTGTGAGATATAGCAAATGAGCATAAATGTCTTTACTATATTCACGATACAACAAATCTATATCATACATTAAAATCCCCCTTTCGTATTATTAGTAGAAAAAAAGGCTGTTTTGTTACAAAAATTTTAAATATTTTAGCCATCTAAATCAAGATGGCTAAGTAAAGTTAATATAAATAATACTTTCTTAAATAATATCACAAATAGCTATTAATCTCCATGATAATATAAAAAAGATTGTCGACATAAATCGACAATCTTTTTGGTCGGAGTGAGAGGACTTGAACCTCCGGCTTCTTGCTCCCGAAGCAAGCGCTCTACCACCTGAGCCACACCCCGTTGTGCGGTCATCTGACCGCCTATGGTATTTTACACTAAGGAACTTTATTATTCAATAGTGTGTCCTGAATAGCATCACGTCCAAGAGTATCATGTTTTAGCTTATACAAAATCTTATCTGGTCCTCTCCTTGTTTTCTCTATCGAGACGATCCAGAAAATCTTGTGCTTTAAGGGTTCCCAGGTCACCTTCTTTTCTTGATCTGACGGCGACAGTTCCGCTTTCAACTTCCTTGTCACCAACCACCAGAGTGTAAGGGATCTTGTCAAGTTGTGACTGGCGTATCTTCTTCCCAAGTTTTTCTTCACTGTCATCAACTTGTACCCTGAAACCTTTGGAAGAAAGATTTTCCCTGACTATATAAGCA
>Ga0172377_10003157_pt1 | contig 16901 bp, 10 predicted proteins | sample Pumphouse3metaG_FD_119749 | JGI IMG/M metagenome (GOLD analysis project Ga0172377, IMG submission 119749) | Leachate microbial communities from a municipal landfill in Southern Ontario, Canada - Pumphouse #3 metaG | ecosystem: Engineered > Solid waste > Landfill > Unclassified | place: Canada...
AATGATAAATGTATGATAATCTTTTAAAATTGAGCTAAATACAGACCAGTCAAAAGTGGACAACAAACTGCCAATTTTGGACTATTCGTACCCCCTTTTGGTTTTTTTGGTGTGGGGGTACGAATTGGGAAATGCATACTGACTTTATTTGTCTATTTCCTGTCCTTTTTGTCAGACACAAACATAAAAAAACCGCTCAAATCTCTCAATCTGAACGGTTTGTCTATCTTTTGTCGCCTTTTGTCTTATGCGACTAGTGGAGCTGGAGAGATTCGAACTCTCGTCCAAACGAGGAAATCATAAGCTTTCTACATGCTTATCTTTGACTAAGTTTTCGAGTACTACTGGAACCAAAGCCATCCTATAATACCTTATCCTCTAAAAGTTTCATTCAAAATGCGAGGCCATCTTAAACTAGCTTCGATTTGCCTGCACCACTGAGTCGAACGACCTCGAAGCGACGGGGTTCGAGTGATGTCTCGTTCTAGTACCTTGTACCAGAATTAAGCTTAATCTACTGTACTTCGATTATGCAGCAAGAGCGTAATTTGTTTCGCCAGATAAAATTTTGAAAACTGAGATTAAAGTGCAAGTTGACAACGCACTGCATGCTTACCTACCATTTCTACCCGCTGTCAAAACCAGTCAGCCCCATATTTTATGGTATCCACACGTTTGTATGAATAGTGAAATAGGAAGTTATCGCTCCTTATTCAGTACAAACATACTAATAAGTTTAGAATTCTCCTAGAAATCATGTCATTAATATCTGCTGTACCCTATTCTCTATGCACTATAGCCTACTTTTATTTTAGCAGCTCTCCAACTCAGCTTTTAAGTAACCTGAAGTATAGCCTATACCACTATTTGCTATTTCTTCGGGAGTTCCACTACAAAGAAGCCTACCTCCCCCTTTTCCTCCTTCAGGACCTATATCTATAATATAATCAGACATTTTTATTACATCCAAATTATGCTCTATCACAATTACCGTATTTCCTTTATCCACTAGACGATTCAATACATCCAGTAATACCCTAATATCTTCAAAATGAAGTCCTGTAGTAGGCTCATCTAAAATATAAAGCGTATTTCCTGTATCTCTTTTAGCCAACTCAGTAGAGAGTTTTACTCGCTGGCTTTCCCCTCCTGATAAAGTAGTAGATGACTGCCCTAATCGAATATAACCCAATCCAACATCTTGCAACATTTTTATTTTATTCAAGATTTGAGGTACATTTTCAAAGAACTCTACCGCTTGATTAATAGTCATATCCAACACATCGGCTATGGATTTCCCTTTGAAACGAACCTCTAAGGTTTCTCTATTGTAACGCTTACCATGACACACCTCACAAGGAACATACACATCGGGTAAGAAATTCATTTCTATTGTTTTATACCCATTACCCGAACACTCTTTACAACGTCCACCCGATACATTAAAAGAAAATCGTCCTGGTTTATAACCTCTAATCTTTGCTTCAGGTAGCTCCACAAAAAGCTTTCTAATATCCGAAAATACACCAGTATATGTTGCGGGATTAGAACGCGGAGTTCTTCCTAAGGGGGATTGATCTACAGTGACTATTTTATCTAAAAAATCTATCCCTTCAATAGAGTCGTATGCTAAAGGGTCTTTTAGCGATCGATAAAACTTTTGAGATAATATGGGCTGTAATGTTTCATTCACTAAAGTAGATTTACCACTTCCTGATACACCCGTTACACAAATTAAAGTTCCTAAAGGAAACGAAACAGTAATATTTTTAAGGTTATTGCCTTTAGCTCCACGTATTGTTAATGATTTACCCTCTCCTTTTCTTCGCTCTGATGGAATTTCAATTTTTCTACTTCCATTTAAGTAGCTCGAGGTTAAAGTATGCGTTTGCATCATCTCTTGTGGAGTACCCGCAAAAACAATTTCTCCGCCCAAACGGCCAGCTTTGGGGCCTAAGTCTATAATATAATCGGCTGCAAGCATCATGTCCTTATCATGCTCTACTACGATTACCGTATTTCCTAAATCTCTTAACTTTTTTAGAGAGTTTATTAATCGATCATTATCTCGTTGATGTAATCCTATGCTTGGCTCATCTAAGATATACAACACATTAACCAATTGCGATCCTATTTGAGTTGCCAATCTAATACGTTGACTCTCTCCTCCAGATAGTGTCATTGAGGGACGACTAAGTGATAGATAATTCAAACCCACATCTAACAAAAAGCTAAGACGTGTTTTAATCTCTTTCAATATTTCAGTTGCAATTTTTTTCTGCCTTTTAGAAAGATGTTCATCAACAGTGGAAAGCCATTCATAAAGATCAGAAATATCCATAGCTGCCAACTGACTGATATTTTTATCGTGAATTCTAAAATGTAAAGCTTCCTTATTCAGTTTTTCCCCTTTACACTGTGGACAAACGCCTGTTTTAGAAAACTGATCGGCCCATTTTTGAGCTCTTGCAGAAGTATCTTTCTCCTGCATCATTTTTATATAATGAATAACTCCCTCAAATGTAGTGAAGAAATCAGATGAGGTACCAATTACAGAAGCTCGAATTCGAATTCGTTCATCTGATCCATAAAGTATCTCATCAATCACATCCTCATCTAAATCTGTTAGCGGAGTTTTTAAGTCTGCATCATGCTTTTCTAATAAAGCTTCAATCTGCCAGAAAATAGTACTGCTTTTATATTTACCTAATGGAGCAATAGCTCCTTCATAAATAGATTTCTTCTTATTCGGTATAACTTTATTGATATCAATTATATTAACGACTCCTAACCCCTTACATTTAGGACATGCTCCTTGTGGAGAGTTAAAAGAAAAATTATGAGGAGCTGGTTCTCTATAAGATAAACCTGAAACTGGACACATTAATTGTTTACTATAATGACGAGCTTCATTCGCTTTTGCCTCTAATATCATCAATAGTCCATCTCCTTGTTTCATAGCTACTGCTACACTATCTCGCAAACGCTTATCGTCCTTATCTGCAACAATTAACTTATCGATTACAATTTCTACATCGTGATTTTTATAGCGTTCTAACATCATACCACGACGTATTTCTTGTATTTCTCCATCGACTCGGACTTGCAAGTAACCTTTTCTTCGAATTTGCTCAAATAGTTCTTTATAATGCCCCTTTCGATTGCGGACTACTGGTGCTAAAATATAAATTCGTTTTTCATGATAATCTGCTAAAATTAAATCAATAATCTGCTCCTCGGTATACTTCACCATTTTTTCTCCCGAGAGATAAGAATAAGCCTCTCCTGCTCTAGCAAAAAGAAGACGCAAATAATCATAAATCTCGGTTGATGTTCCTACAGTAGAACGAGGATTTTTATTTGTTGTTTTTTGATCGATAGCAATTACAGGACTCAATCCGGTAATTTTATCCACATCGGGACGCTCTAAATTGCCTAAGAAATTACGAGCATAAGCCGAGAAAGTTTCAATGTATCGACGTTGTCCTTCCGCAAAGAGAGTATCAAATGCTAAAGACGATTTTCCACTTCCACTTAAACCTGTAATTACAGTTAGACTGTTTCGAGGTATTTTACTATCTATATCCTTTAAATTATGTACACGTGCACCGTATACATTTATATATTCTTTTGTCTGCATATTGTAACCTTGCATTATAACTTATTTTCCGCCTATAGACAAGAAAACAGATTGGTTTCCTGCACTATAGTCAAAAAAACGAACTGCAAAATTAACGTTTATAACCGAAAAAAGCTTTAATTTCAATGATTATTATTTTCTTAACGTACAATGCGAGGTGTTTATAGCACATTATTTGTATATTTGCTCTTCAATTGACAAAACAAAAACATTGAATTTATAGAATGAAGTCGTTACAAAATATTATACTACTATTAGGTTTTACACTCATTTCGTTATCTCTTTTTTCCCAACAAAGAGAGTCTTATTTCTCTCATACGGTTGAAAAAGGTCAAAATATCTACTCTATCGCAAGTATGTATGGAGTCAGTCAGGAAAAAATAATTAAACTCAACCCTGGAAGTGAAAAAACAATCTATGCAGGTCAGAAATTAAGAATTCCGCAAAATATTACCACTCAGATGGAGGAGACCTTTCACACTATTTCAGCAGGTGAAACTTTATATCGACTCACTATAACATATAACGTATCAGCAAAAACTATTACAGATGCTAATCCAGGTCTTAGTGCAGAAAACTTCAAAGTGGGTCAAGTCATTCGCATTCCTATAGTACAGGATGATCTTTTAACAGAGCCAAAAACAAAAGAGATAGTTGAAGAGGAAACAGTCCCTCGCTGTAAAGATATGCATAAAGTGAAACGGAAAGAGACCATTTTCAGCATCAGTAGAGAGTATGGTTTAACAGAGAATGAGTTAATCACAGCGAATCCTGAAATAAAAAAGGGACTTAAAAAGGGAGCTTGGTTATGTATTCCTTATCCCTCATCGCAACAAGTACCCGATGAAGACTCACCCTTTGTGGTAGATGTTCAGCAAACTCCCCCTAGTAATAATGAGCTTTTTAATTTAAATAAAGAAACACCTCACTCTATATCAAATATTAAAGCGGCTATTATTCTTCCTTTTATGCTAGATGGAGGAAGAAAACAGGAAGCCTTACGTATGGTGGAATTCTATGAAGGTTTTTTAATGGCTGTTGATAGCTTAAAACGAAGAGGAGCTAACATAGAACTTCATGTATTTGATTCTAAAGGAGATGCTGCTACTATTAAACAAATAATAGCTAAGAAAGAGCTCAAGGAGATGGACATAATTTTTGGTCCTTTACATCAACAAAACGTTAAACCTTTAGCTGATTTCTCTAAGGAACACAACATTCGTTTAGTTATACCTTTCACATCTAAAGATGACGAAGTATTTAATAATCCTTCTATTTATCAAATCAACACCCCTCAATCGTATTTACACTCTGAGGTTTTTGATCATTTTACTCGCCAATTTCCAAACGCAAATCTAATTATCTTAGATACAACTGATGGAAGAGATCAATACAAAAAAGAGTTTTTAGAAGGATTACAATTAATGGCTAAGATTAATAACATCCCCATTAAATCGATAAACATAGATAAAATTGAAACAGCTGTTTCTGCAGTAGAAGGATTAATACGAATGGATAAGACAAACATCTTTATTCCTACTTCGGGTAGTGATGCAGCCTTAAATAAAGTAATACCCTTACTACAACTCATAAAAGGTAAGCAAATTGAAGCACCTATGCACCTTTTTGGCTACCCTGAATGGCAAACCTATACATCCGATCACTTACAAAACTTTTTTGAGTTAGATACTTATTTTTATTCCTCTTTTTACACCAATAATTTACTACCATCAGCTAAGAGCTTTATTAATACTTATCATAAATGGTTTAAAAAAGAAATGGTTAATACCTATCCAAAGTATGGTATGTTGGGATTCGATACTGGTTTCTACTTTTTACATGGCTTAGCTTCTTATGGTACAGATTTAGAAAATAACTTAGATCGTATTGATTTAACTCCAATTCAAACAGGGTTCAAGTTTGACAGGGTGAGTAATTGGGGGGGCTTTATTAATAAAAAAGTATTTTTCGTTCGATTTACAAACGATTTTGAGTTGATTAAACTGGATTTTGATTGATAATATTAATCATTACAATAGTTCTAATGAACTTAAATTGAAGCACAACATATCAAATTAGCTACATGCAAAAACATAGACTCATACTAACCATCTGCACATTAAGCATTGCACTATTATTCTCATTAAGTAGCCAGGCTCAAACAGGTGAACAACGCCACTTATTTTCTATTGGCTTCAATGGTGGAGTTCAACTAAATTCCATTGATTTTTCCCCTAAAATCAAACAAAGTCAACACATGGGATATACAGGTGGTTTTACAGCTCGATATATATCAGAAAAATATTTCGCTATGATTTGTGGAGCCCAACTTGAAGTTAACTATTCACTCAGAGGTTGGAAAGAGAAAATAGAAGAGCAACCCGAGGATGATTTTTTTGCTTATAGCAGAAATATGAGTTACATTGAAGTTCCTTTTTTAGCGCACTTAGCCTTTGGTAAAGAGAGAAGAGGTGCTCAATTTTTCATTAATTTAGGTCCGCAAGTTGGTTTTCTTTTAAGTGACAGTGAAAAAATAGAAGGTGATTGGACTTATCCTCCAATTCCTATTATTGAACAACATGGAAAAAAAATAGACAAAAAGTTCGACTATGGTATTGCAGGAGGTTTAGGTTTAGAGCTAAAAACAAATGCAGGAAACTTTTTGCTAGAAGGCCGATATTACTTTGGACTTAGTGACTTCTATAAAAGCACAAAAAAAGATTACTTTTCACGTTCTGCCCATAATGTCATTTCCATACGTTTTTCGTACTTATGGGACTTATAAAATACAATTTAATTAAATTAAAAAGAAGACCCTACTTCCACTATATCTAACTACGCCACCACCCTAGCGCTAAACTCTAAAAAGCTCATTCTTCAATTATATTATTTATATATAATAACCCGATCCTCTTGGCTGGTCAGCAACTAGTATAATGCTTCCTTTTTCTTTAATTAATAAAGAAACAATAAAAAAGTCACCAGTTGCTGTAGTCATAAACAACAGACAATATAAAAGACAAAACACATTACCAGTTATATATGCAACAACTAGCGATGTCCCACCCAGCAATAAAGCAGGTGCCAAAGCCCCTAATATATAAAGCTTAATTGATAAAGGTTCTTCACAATAACAATAAGGAGTAAAAGGCTCATTAAAAAAACCAAAAAATACAGCTTTAGTCCCCTTTTTAGAAAAAATAGACCACACTATTCCATGAATAATCTCATGTAAAAAAAGACCAAAAGTAAATGTCACCAGTATAAAAGACAAACAAAGTACTAGTAAAGGAACTCCTGACAAATTTAGATCTGTAGTAAAAAAACAAAAAGACATATTACCTTTCCAAATAATATAAAAGGGAATACTAACCACAATAACAGAACATAAAATAAATTTATACGCATAACTATAGGCTTCATTAAAATCAATTTCCCTTTCCTCTCTACTTAATGATTTCATATTAATCTATTTTTGCTTATTTTTACACTAATTCAAAACACTAATAAACAAAAAAACATCAAAACACAAAAGAACGATCTAATATTTTAACAAAAAATAAAATCATAGAATGAAATCCCTCCAACAAAGACATAAAAAAAGCTTCAAAATCTAAATTTGAAGCTTTTTTGAATAGCTATCTTACTAATTATTTCTTATTTATATACATTATCTTATTCGTTGTGATGCCTTAACCAACACTTCATCTTTACCAATACCACGAATCGCAAGATAATTAAAAATCAAAGCTATTAGAGGTAAAGAAAGTGTCCAAGACATATTAAAAGTAGCCTCTAAATCACTTTTAAATGAGGACATAAAATACCAAAAAGCAATGTAATATCCTATAACGATTAAACTATTAAATATAGATAAACGTATTTGTAGTATTCTATTACGATATAAAAAGATAGTAATAAAAGCTATAAGAGTAGCCATTAAAAGCAAAGCAAATAATCCCCATGTAGAATGTGAAAGATTAGCACCAGAAACACTTAAAGCAGTAAATTCGTAGACTGCGTCAGGTGTAGTAAATGTTCCAAAAGGAAGGCACATAACTAATATTAAAATAATAGAAACTAAAAGTAAGTAAACAGATTGTATACGTTGTATCATTGCTTAAATATTTTTTTATAAATAAAGGTTACTACTAGTGTATAAAAATAGTCAAGTGTAAAGTTAATAAACTTTTCTACTTGACTACATTATCAATATTAATTCTTTATTCAATTATTGAATTTGTTCTTTTTCTTTAGCTGGATTTCTAAAGTAAACTTTATCCTCTAAAAATTCTTGAGTTGCTATTAAAGTTGGCTTCGGTAATCTTTCGTAATAGCGAGAAATTTCTATTTGCTCTCTATTTTCAAAAACCTCATCCAAGCTATCCGTATGAGTAGCAAACTCTGCTAGTTTCTTTGTCAAATCGTCCTTCATTTCCAAATTCAACTGATTAGCTCTCTTACCAATAATCACCACAGATTCATAAATATTACCTGTTTCCTTTGTCAATTCTGCTACATTTCTTGTAACTGTATCTGCAGGTGCACTTGTTTTTTTATAATCCATAATATAACCCTATTATTTATTCTTCAACAATATCTTTAACTTCTTCACTCGCCTTATCAAATATTTGATTGGCTTGTTTTAAATATTTACTCTCAGGAAACTCATTAGTGAATGCATAATACTCATCTACAGTCTCTCTATAACGCTCTACTTGTTTTTCATCAACACTATTAAATGCCATTTCGTATTTTGCGTCTAAAATAAGAAATGATAAATCCTCTCGAAACGTTGTATAAGGATAATCTCTCAAAGCATTTTGAGCTGTAATAATGCACGATAAGTAATTATTACCTAAATAAGTTCCTAAGTTATAATATAACTTTGCTGATAACAGCTCTTTCTCAACCAACTTATCTTGTAATTCGAACATCATTTTTTGAGCTTCTTCCTTTTTGTTACTCCGAGGGAAATACTCCAAAAATAGTTGAAGTTCTTGAATAGCTAAATAGGTACTCGACTGATCTAGTTTAGGTTCGGGAGTATCTAAAAAAAGAGCTTTCCCAGCATGATAACGAGATAGTTCAGTAAAAGTACCACGAGGATACGTATTATAATACGTAATAAATGTTTGAGCTGCAGTAGGGTAATCGTTCTGATTATAATAACTCATTCCGAGCATATATAACGATTCCTCTGCTTTGTCAGTCCCTTTTAAAATGGTTATTAACTCATTTAGTAAAGTGGTTGACTTATTATATTGTCCTCTCATGAAATATTCTTTTGCAGCCTCATACTTATATTCATAGTCGGTGCTTTTTAAGATTTTATTATAATCTCCACACCCAGCTAGAAATAAGGATGCCGCAAGAGCTATTTGTAGTGTCTTTTTCTTCATGCTTTATTCCAAAATATTGTGCAAATCTACTGAATCACAATGAATATAACAATAAATCAACGTTTTTTATACTTAAAGTATGTTGTCTGTAGCAACAAAAGCAGTAATTGTTGTTATAATGACTTTTCATTGAAGCTTTAATTTCTAATTATACACAAAGTGTTTATATAAATACTTCGAATAAAATAGCACTTACACACCCCCTTAATTATCATCAGCTATTTTTTCTTCTTGATTATCTTTTGAGCTTACAGTAGCTTCTATAGAATTGACTGATCCATCCAATGCTTCATCATCCTTTGAATCTTCGGTTTCCTTAGCAGGAGTTAAAACAGGTACATAATCACTACTTTTATACATAATTAATGCAGATTGTGCAGGAACCATAACATGCGGACCATAGAGATATCCTAAACCTTCTTCATTAATTTGTCCATTCATACAAACTACTTTATATTGAGCGCGTGGAACTTCCACCCTCACTAAATTAGTTTGCCCATTAAACAGTACAACAATTTCTGACCAAGAATCTTGATTAGCTGAATCTTTTAATTGAAAACCAATAACATTCTCCTCTTCAATAGGTAGAAACTCTAAATGCTTACGAACCATGTCAGCATCTCCCATACGAAAAGCAGGATGATTCTTTCTTAATGTTATTAGATTTTTATAATAATTAAATAAGTCAGCATATTTTGTTTTATTCTCCCAATTGATGGCATTTATACTATCTGGACTTTGATAACTATTACTTACGCCTTTTTTATCTCTAAAGACTTCCTCACCTGCATAAATAAAAGGAACACCTTGTGAGGTAAATACTATGGTTTGAGCTAACTTGTTTAAGCGTATTAAAGTCTGTTCATTTTCCCCTGGCATCGTCTCTTTCAACCGATCAACTAATGAATGGTCATCATGGCAAGATACATAACTAATCATTTGTGTAGGTTGTAAAGCCCAAGCTTTCTCACTATAGTTTACTTTACTATAATCTACCTGGGGATGATGAATAGCTCCCACTAATCCAAACTTAATACTTTCTTCTTGTCCAGGTATATTTGCTAAAAAAGCACCTTGCGATGCATCACTAAAAGGGCCACGTAATCCATCTCGTAATTCATCTGAAAAAGCTGCTACATGAGGAATAGTATGAATATTTTCCTTCATAGCTAAGGAATCCATGGGTAATTGTGGTGCAATAGCAGACCAACCCTCTCCATAAATATAAATTGTAGGATCAATTTCATGTGCTGCTTGTTGTATTAAACGCATGGTTTCACTATCATGAATACCCATTAAATCAAAACGAAATCCATCAATGTGATATTCATTTATCCAATACTTTATTGACTCTATCATATATTTACGCATCATAGGTCGTTCACTGGCTGTTTCATTACCACAAGCGGAACCATCAGCATAACTTCCATCTGATAACTGTCGATAAAAGTAACCAGGTGCGGTACGCTCAAAGTTACTTTCAGACACACTATGGGTATGATTATAAACAACATCCATAACCACTCGAATTCCAGCTTTATGCAGCGCAAGCACCATCTCCTTAAATTCTTTAATTCGACTAGTTGGATCATTAGGGTCAGTAGCGTAAGAACCTTCAGGCACATTATAATTTTTAGGATCATACCCCCAGTTATATTCATTTTTTTCTAACTCTCTCTCATTTATTGTAGCAAAATCAAAAGAGGGTAATAAATGAACATGTGTTACACCCAACTCAACTAAATGGTCAATACCAGTAGCTAAACCATCTGCATTTGTAGTTTGTTGCTCAGTTAAAGCCACATATTTCCCTTTATTTTTTATACCAGAAGATGCATGAATAGAAAAATCACGATGATGCATTTCATATAACACAATATCAGCTGGAGATTTTAAAGGAGGCCTAACATCATTCTCCCACCCTTCGGGATGAGTTGCATTCCAATCGATTATAGCTGCCCTATTACCATTAACTCCAACAGCTTTAGCATTTATTCCTGGCGTTTCTCCTTGCCAGATATCCTGAATTTTAACATTGAAAGTATAAAACTTTCCCATTAAGTCTTCTTCAATAACACAATGCCATGTCCCCTCTTCATCCTTACTCATAGGAACCAGAGTATATGCATGCCCCTCTCTACCCGAGTCAAATAGCATTAATCGAGCCTCACTTGCAGTTGGAGCCCAAACGCTAAACTCTGTTTTCTCAGTAGAATACTTCATTTCCGACAAATCACCCGATCGCACAGGATAATCATCATAAGATAGAAATTTACCTTCTTCGCAACCCAATAAAAACATTCCCAAAAGGGTTAACATTATATATTTACTTAATCTATTCATATCTAGAATATACACATAAAATCCAATTAAAACTATATCATTTATTCACACGATTTGGATTCTTAGATATAAAATCTTTCCAACTATTATACTTCTTCGCACTTGTAGGTCTATCCATTTGCAAAAAATGACAATAAGCTGCAGCTAATCCATCGGTAGCATCTAAAGAAACAGGTATATCCTCTTCGTTAAAATGAAATATATGTTGCAACATTCCCGCTACTTGCTCTTTTGATGCGCTACCACTTCCTGTTATAGCCATTTTTATTTTAAGAGGGGCATATTCCGTAATAGGGATATCACGCCCTAGTGCAGCAGCTATAGCTACTCCTTGCGCTCTTCCTAACTTTAACATAGACTGCACATTTTTACCATAAAACGGGGCCTCAATTGCTAATTCATCTGGAAGAAAACTTTCTATTATACTGAGTACACGCTCTTGTATATGACGAAGCTTAAGGTAGTGATTCTTTATTTTTCTCAAATCCACTACTCCCATAGCAATCATTTGTGGTTTTCTATCCAAAACTTTTATTACACCATACCCCATTATAGTAGTACCAGGGTCAATACCTAATATAATTTTTTCCTGCTGGTTTTTCATTCTACAATCTCCATCAACGTAGGAAAACCTATCACCCGTTCCTTAAATAAATCGACCATTTCCTTAGCCATTAAGCTCCCTTGACTCCTATACCATTTATGAAGTATCTCGGAGGACTCCACCTCCCATTGCATAGAATAACATACACCTTCCTCCTGATGACTCAATATTTTACAAAATCGAGGATTCTTAAGTAAGTTGCTTTTTTCTATCTCTGGAATGTAACACTCTTTAATCCAAATAATGAAATGACTCTCATCTTTGTCTTCTAAATGGTATGTAGTATTGTAAATCAGCATATTTATATTTTTATCTACAAAAATAACCATAATTCCACAAAGAGTATTATATTTGCACTGATTTATGTAATAAGGGGGGTTAGCTCATCTGGCTAGAGCGCAACACTGGCAGTGTTGAGGTGATCGGTTCGAGTCCGATACTCTCCACCACAGACAACGAGAAGTTAGTTTCATCTTGAAACTAATAGAAAAACAAAACGAGGTGTTCCTTATAGGAGCATCTCGTTTTATTTTTAGGGCTTATTTTATTTAAAACATTTATTATCATAAAAGGATAACAACAAAAAGAGCTACTCATTTCAGAAATCAAAAAATCTTTTTTATCAGGGTAACAAGATTCAAAATTTTTCTTATTTTTATAAAGAGTTTAAATGGGACCTAATACTAATATTTACCTAATATTTTAAGTTTCATAAGGGAGGAGAGAGTAAGATAGTAGGATAGGTAAGTGAAATATTATTTATATAAAAAGTAAATATGAGCAATAAAACACAAAACATAAAATCGTACAAAATAATATATCCACAGATATATTCATACATTCTGCCTAATCGCGATCAAAACAAAGGTTCACAAAAGATTGGATATACCGAAAGAAAAAATGTAGATGAAAGAATAAAAGAACAAGTAAAAACAGCTGCCTTTACTGAAGCATACAATAAATTATGGAGTGCTCCTGCTTTTTTTGAAGACAATAAAGAAAGTTTTACCGATAAAGATTTCCATAATTTCCTTGTGAAAAATAACATCATTAAAAGAGATGATTTAGGTACCGAATGGTTTTACTTTAATGGATTTCCTGAAAAATCGAAGATTCTTTTTGATTTATTTCGCAGAGAAAGTTTTTCCGCTCTGCAAAATAATAAAGGAAAAGTTGACTACACCCTACGATTTGAACAAGAGGAAGCCGTACAAAAAGCTCTTAAGTATTTTAATAATCATGAAAAGAGTGAATTCCTTTGGAACGCTAAGCCTCGCTTCGGTAAAACCTTGGCTAGTTACGATTTAGCGAAACGATTGGAAGCAAATAAAGTACTCATTGTAACTAATAGGCCTGCCATTGCCAACTCTTGGTTTGATGATTATGAGAAATTTATCGATGGTTATGCCTTTATATCCGAAACTTCCTCATTAAGTAATAGGCCTATCATTACAAGAGAACAACACATCAAACAAAATCCCCTCAAACCACAAATTACTTTTCTCTCCTTACAAGACTTAAAAGGCTCTAAATACTTTGGTGGAAATTATGAAAAACTACGCTGGATAGCAGACCTAGAATGGGATTTATTGATTATCGATGAAGCTCACGAAGGAGTAGATACCACAAGAACAGATGCTGCTTTTGACGTAATAAAACGAAAACACACACTTCACCTTTCTGGAACACCATTCAAGGCATTAGCAAATGAAAAATTCCCTCAAGAAGCCATTTTCAACTGGACTTATCTGGATGAACAACAGATGAAACATATTGAACTAGAAGAAGGTGAAACAGGTGAACATACAAATTTACCAGACCTTAGATTATTTACCTATCGTATTTCTCAAATGATAACCGATCAAGTAAATAAAGGAGTAGAGATTAATGACGAAACCCATGATTATGCATTTGATCTCAATGAATTTTTTAGAGCAAAGAATAGAAGATTTGTTTATGAAGAAGAGGTGAAAGCTTTTTTAAGAAACCTTTCTACTAACAAAAAATATCCTTTCTCTACTCCTGAGTTGAGAGAGGAACTTAAACATACCTTTTGGTATGTGGGCAATAGAGTGGAATCTGTAAAAGCACTTGAAACACTACTTAAAAAAGACCCTATTTTTAAAGATTATAAGGTAATTATTGCCGCGGGCGATGGTAGAACTTTTGAAGAAGAAGATAGAGATTTTAAGGCTAATGAATCTTCATTTGAAAAAGTAAAAAAAGCTATTGCAGAAAATGATAAAACCATTACTCTTTCCTGTGGTCAATTAACCACTGGTGTAACCATTAAGGAATGGACTGCTGTTCTCATGCTAACCGATATTAAATCTCCATCTCTATATATGCAAGCTGCTTTTAGGGCTCAAAACCCATTCAAAAGACTAAAAAATGGAAAGCTACTTATTAAAAAATCTGCTTACCTGTTTGATTTTGCCCCTACTCGAGTGCTAGAAATTTACGATGATTTTGCCAATGGACTAAACCCAAAAGCAGTAAGTGGAGAAATCACCGAAAAAGACAGAGAAGAAAACATCCAAGAGCTACTCAATTTTTTCCCAGTTATATCTGAAGATGTGAATGGAGAAATGATTGAGTTAGATGCCAATCAAGTACTTACGTTCCCTAATGCTTTAGCTGCCACTGAAATTGTCAATGCTCGTTTCATGACCAATCTCTTATTTAATGACAGTTTAAAAGGCGTTTTTAATTTCCCAAAAGAAGTAGAAGAAATCTTAGACAAACTACCAGAAGAGAAAAACAAACGCATTAGACAAACAAAAAACAAGCTGGGCCTTGATGATGCCAAGGAAACAAACAAAAACAAAACAAAAAACACCAACCAGAACACGGAAATTATCCTTGGTGAAAAAATTTACCAAGCCAATATTAAAAGAGAGGTTGAGAATTCATTAAGTCAAGATAAACAACAGATTAACACTAATGAATTAGTTGAAAAGGTAAACCAAGTAGTAGAACCATTAATTGCAAAATACGGAGCGATTTATAAAGCAACCCAAGCAGAAACCAAAGAAGTTGCCAAACAAATTCAAGAACAAGTTAAAGAAATTGCAGCAGAATATAATTCTTCCCAAATCAAGGATAGTGAAGCACTGAAACAAAAAATAATCGACACCATTGAGCTTGATTTTGTAACCAACAAAGTAACCCAAAAAGAAGAGGAAAAGGTAGAAAAAGTTCAAAAGACCAAAGAAGAGGAAATCAAAGACCGACTCCGCTCTTTTACCCGCACCATCCCGATGTTTATTATGGCTAATGATTCTAAGAAAGAAATTACTATCGATAATTTTGATACCGAGATTGATGACAAGGACTTCTTAGAAATAACTAACATTACTAAAGAAGAGTTCCACAAACTACGCGACGGTTTTGATTATGAAGAAAATGGAAAAAGAAAAACCTTCCATGGGGTATTTAATAAATATCGATTCAATGCTTCTATTGCAGAGTTTAGACTTAAAAAAGAGCAATTAGCCAATTATTTTACGGCTAAGGAAGATATTTTCGAACTCATTCCCAACCAAAAAAACAATCAAATTTTCACCCCAAAAAAGGTGGTGCAAATGATGATCAATAATTTAGAAGAACATGCTCCTGATTTATTTACCAGAACCGACAGCACCTTTATAGACCTGTATATGAAATCAGGAATGTATATTACAGAAATTGTTAAAAAACTCTTTCACAATACTAGAGATCAATATAAAAGCGATAAAAACTGCCTAAAACATATTTTAGAAAACCAAGTATTCGGACTTTCACCCACACCTATTTTGCAAGGTATCACCCAATCGTATATCTTTGGCTTTGATACGGAAAATAAGATTTCTCGTCAGAATTTTATTCAGCACGATCTCACTCCGGAAGCAAAAGAAAACAAAGCAAAAGAAAAATTACAAGAACTATTTAAGTTAAAAGAAAATATGAAATTTGATGCAGTAGTAGGTAATCCTCCTTATCAAATAATGGATGGATCAGGAGGACAAGGCTCAAGTGCAAAACCAATTTACAATTTTTTTGTAAATTCAGCTAAAAGATTAAATCCTAACACCATCTCTATTATTATTCCTACAAGATGGTTTGCAGGTGGAAAAGGTCTAGATAGATTTAGACAAACAATGCTTAATGATATTAATATTGCTGAACTACACGACTTTCTTGACCCTAATTTAATCTTTCCAAATACTAACATTAGGGGAGGCGTATGCTTTTTTATCTGGAATAATAATTATAATAACACACTAAATCCAACTAAAATTTATACATATACTAAAAGCTTGACTCCCTTAATTTCTAAAAGAAATTTAAAGTCAGACAACATAGATATATTCATAAGACATACAGTTGCAGTAGATATTCTAAATAAAATCATTAAAACAAAAGAATTCAAAAGTTTTGAAAACCATGTTTCTTCTAGAAAGCCCTTTGGATTAGATAGTACATTTATTGGATCTTCACATTTTAAAACAAATAAAAAAGGACTTAAAAACCCTATAACATGTTATGCTAGACGACAAACTAAAGGTTATATAGAAAAAGACAACTACAATTTCGACAAAATATTACTTAAGAGCTATAAAGTTTTAGCTCCTTTTGCAAACAACATAGGTACAGAATTAAATGATGACAACTTAAACGCATTTTTAGCAGAGCCAAATTCTGTTTGTACAGAAACATACATTATTTTAGGTATTAATCTTAGATTAGACAAGAATTCAGCAAAAAATGTGATAAGTTATTTCAAAACAAAATTTGCTAGATTTCTACATAGCTTAGCAAAATCAAATCAAAATGGAACATCAAAAACTTACAAGTTTGTTCCACTACAAGATTTTACAACTAACTCCGATATTGACTGGACAAAATCCATCCCAGAAATAGACCTTCAACT
>Ga0172377_10003158_pt1 | contig 16894 bp, 14 predicted proteins | sample Pumphouse3metaG_FD_119749 | JGI IMG/M metagenome (GOLD analysis project Ga0172377, IMG submission 119749) | Leachate microbial communities from a municipal landfill in Southern Ontario, Canada - Pumphouse #3 metaG | ecosystem: Engineered > Solid waste > Landfill > Unclassified | place: Canada...
AGCCATAATGGATCCTTTCGGCAACGCCGCCCATACCGCTCTTTCCTTCCCCGTCATAGGCGAGGATGTGCTCATTACAGGCGCGGGTCTGATAGGTTCGATGGCCGTAGCTATCTGCCGCTTTGCGGGAGCAAGGCACATCGTCGTGACGGACATAAGCGAATACAGGCTTGACATCGCAAGGAAAATGGGCGCTACCAGAGCGATAAATCCTATGAAGACCTCTATCGCCGACGTAAAAAAAGAGCTCGGAATGGTCGGGTTCGATGTCGGGCTTGAGATGAGCGGATCGCCGGCGGCATTCAGCGACATGATCGCGAATATGTACAACGGCTCAAAGATCGCGCTTCTCGGCATCCTTCCGTCAACAACCCAGGTGAGCTGGAGCGACATTATCTTTAAGGCTCTCACGCTTAAAGGAATATACGGAAGGGAGATGTTCGAGACCTGGTATAAAATGGAGCAGATGCTTATTGCCGGTCTTGACCTGAGCCCGATCATAACCCACCATTTCAAGGTTGACGACTTCCAGAAAGGCTTCGATGTCATGGAAACGGGCGAAAGCGGAAAAGTAATTCTTGAGTGGGAATAAACAGTGGCTCTGATAGTGCAGAAATACGGCGGAAGCAGCCTCGCTACGCCTGAACTGATAAAAAAAATTGCGGGAAGGATCGTTGAAAGACACGATTCCGGCGACAGGCTGGTGATAGTCGTTTCGGCGATGGGGAAGACTACGAACGCGCTCGAAGCTAAAGCTCTGGCAGTTTCGGACAACCCCACGCCGAGAGAGATGGACATGCTCATCTCTATCGGGGAAAGGGAATCGATATCGCTTATGGCGATCGCCGTCAACTCAATGCGCCCCGGTCTCGCTGTATCCTTCACCGGCTCCCAGATCGGGCTTATCACGGATAATAACCACAGGAACGCCCGGATACTGGAGATAAAAGGCGACAGGCTCGTAGATGCCCTGAACGGCGGAAAGATACCTATCATAGCCGGGTTTCAGGGCGTGAGCACGGAGAAGGAGATCACGACGCTCGGCAGGGGCGGCTCGGACACCACCGCCGTGGCGGTGGCTGCGGCGCTGGGCGCAGACATGTGCGAGATATACTCCGATGTGGTCGGAGTTTACAGCGCCGACCCCGGGATCTGCGACGATCCGGTCATGATAAAAGAACTTGATTATGACACGATGCTGACGATATCGTCCCTCGGCGCGAAAGTTCTAAAAGATTCAGCCGTCGAATACGCCAAAAGACTGGGCGTCAGCATAACGACCGGAATGAGCTGGACCGGGGAAACAGGAACGGTAATATCGGGCAAAGGTTCGCTCAATAACGATAAATTCGTTTCGCTCGTTTACAACGACAAACTGAGTTATGGTACTTTTGGTTCAGAGGAAGTTCTTCCGGAAGACATTTCGTCTTTAAGATTCTATCAGAAATGCGGCGGTTCTGCACTTTCCGTTTTCGACCGGAGCCCCCTTTCCGGCGAAGAAAAATGTTTCTCTCTTGCCGTAACGGGCTCAGGTATTAAGAGCGAACCTGATAAACTCCGCAGGATGTACGAGCTGCTCTCGGATCCGGCACCGGTACTGGGTTTTAACCTGACCGATATTAAATTCGAAATATTCTTGAAATATCCCGCGGAAACCGACCGGATCAGGGCCGTTCATTCTCTTTTTTTTGACCGAAATTAGGCAAATTTTCACTTGCAAGAAAGTTTAGATTCCTTATATTACTTAACTTAATAATATTAAAGTCAAAGTATATGGAAACCGGCTATGAGTGAATTAAATAAAGTGGAAAATCAATTCAAGGAAAAGATCAAAAGTTTTCTGAATCAGAATTCTTTCAACACTTGGATAAAACCGGTGAAAGTGGTCAATATTGAAGGTGAGGTCGTTTCTTTCCAGGTGCCGTCAAAGATCCACATCGACTATATAAGGGGCCAGTACAGGTCAGTTTTTGAAAAAACGCTTAAAGATATCCTCGGTAATGAGAACATAAGCATTAAGTTCCTGATCGATTCCGATACTGATTTCAGCTTTGAGACGAAGCAGGAAACGGGAACTGTCGTCAAAAAGGCGAAAGATCTCCATAAGGGCAGAGTTGCTCCCTATAAAGAAACGTCCCTGAACCCCAAATATACTTTTGAGAACTTCGTTATGGGTAACGGCAACGAGACTGCTTATGTATCATCTCTTCAGGTAGCCCAGAACATCAGGAACACCCAGTATAACCCGCTGCTTATTTTCGGCGGCGTGGGTCTTGGGAAAACCCACCTTGTTTCGGCTATCGGAAACCATGCTTTCAACCATGATCCGGGAATGAAAATACTTTATATGACTTCAGATATTTTTGTGTTCCAGATAATAAATCACATCAAGAACAAAACTATCGACGAGTATAAAGCTTATTTGAGAACAAAAGACCTTATTATTATAGACGATATTCAGTTCTTCGCAAAAAAAGACAAGAGCATGGAAGAGCTTTTCCATATCTTCAATTATATATACAACAGCGGCGGACAGATAGTTCTTACCTCCGATTTCCACCCTAACGAGATACATGAACTTGACGACAGGCTCAAGTCCAGATTTAAAATGGGTCTTATTACCGATGTCAGACCGCCGGACCTTGAAACAAGGGCCGCAATAATAAGACTTAAAGCGGAAGAGATAAATTTCACTCTGGAAGATGATATAGTAATGTTCATCGCAAACAATATCAACACGAATGTCCGTGATCTTGAAGGAGCCGTAAAAAAACTGTATTTCTATTATTCTCATTTCAATAAAGAGATCTCAATAAACAAAGCAAAAGAAATACTGAAAGAACTTATCACTTCCAAAAAGTCGTCCCTGAATATTGATAAGATCCAGGATATCGTATCTGAATTTTTCTCTATACCTAAAGACCTTCTGATAAAGAAAACGCGTACAAAAGAGGTAGCAGAGGCAAGAGCGGTTGCAATGTATCTTTGCACAACTCAGCTGAAATCAACAACGACAAGTATCGGCGTTCATTTCGGCAACAGGGAGCATAGTACGGTTTCCCACGCCGCCGCAAAAATACAGAAAAAATTAAGCGCTAAAGATCCGGAAACTACAAAAATGATAGATGAAATTCTGAATGTGATCAACTTATCCACTTGTTAACATACGGGGTTTGTGAATAAGAATTTTAGGGGTTTATGAACATTGAAAACGGAAGATATGAACAGTATAAATAAAAAATATAAACATGTATCTCCAAAAATAAACGGTATTTTCAACACTGCTCACATATCGACAGAGCTAATACTAATAATAGGTTTGTTTATAATAAATTAACTCTTAAAAGAAGGAGAAGGGGAATGATATTTTCCACACTCAAATCAAATCTTATGAATCAGCTTTCGCTGATCAATCCGATACTTCCGTCACACAGTGCAAAACCTATAACGGAATGTATCATTCTTTCGCTGCAGGACAATGAACTCACCGTAACGGCGACAGACATTTCTGTGACACTTGTTAATAAAGTGGAAGTGAACGGTGTGGAGAACGGAACTGTAGTGGTGCACGGAAAAAAATTCATCAACATCATTAAAAGCCTTCCGGATGTAGTTCTTACAGTTAAAAAAGACGGCGGAATGGTAAAGATCATATCGAATAATATCAAATTCGAGCTGGCGGTAACAGAGGATTATGAGGATTTCCCTGCAACACCCAAAAGTCTTTCCGGAAATTTCATCGCCATTGATACACTTAAACTTAAAACATACATTGAAAAGACCGTGTTCACTGTATCGCCTGACCAGTTAAGAGCTGTATTGACCGGGGTTCTGTTCTCGATAAAACTTAATCAGCTGACAATGGTGGCTACCGATAGTGTAAGACTTGTAAAACTGGACGACAAGAGCGTAAGGTATGAAGGGGAAGATACGGATATGATACTTCCGGCTAAATCTCTCCAGATAGTTTCAAATGCTATCGATAAGAATGAGGAGTGTGTGATCTACTTTGAAGAGAATTATGTAGAGTTCAGATTCGGGTCGGTAGTTATCTTCTCAAGACTTATAAACGGAAAATATCCGGCTTACCAGGCTATAATACCCGCAAATAATCAGCTTAAGGCAAAATTTGATAAATCATCAACTATTTCGGCACTTGGAAGGGTTTCGTTAGCTTGTAATCCCGTAACAAAACTCATAAAATTCAATTTTGATAAAGGGCAGCTTCTGATAAACACGGAAGACAGTAATTCTTCATCAAAAGCCGAAGAGAGTATTCCTATGGATTATTCGGGAGAGAAACTGCTGATAGGTTTTAATTCTTCAAAGATCATAGAACTTCTTAAAAATCTCAATACGGATATGGTTTTAATGGAGATCAATAACGGTAAAAAACCGGTTATTATAAAACCGTTCGAATCTGCGGAATCTTATGAATTAATGATGCTTCTCATGCCTTCGTCCGTAGATAATTCTTAAGGACGCTGAAATAGATGAAACTCAAAAAGATACAGCTTAAGAATTTCAGAAATTACGAAACGCTGGAACTGGAATTTTCTAAAAATATCATATGTTTCACGGGCCTCAACGGTCAGGGTAAAACAAATATTGCAGAAGCTGTTTCGGTGCTTGGTCTACTTTCGAGTTTCAGGACCGTGAGTTATTCAGAGATGATAAAGTTCGGCGAGAGCGGATTTTATATCAGCGGAGAATTTGTCAACAACAGCGGAAGAGATATTGAAGTGGTTATAAGTTTTGACGGGAAAATAAAAAAAATAATGTATCAGAACAAGAGAATAACAAGATTTTCGGAAATGTGGGGAAAGATCCCCATAGTTTACCTTATTCCGGATGAAAGCCTGATAACCACGGGGCCGCCGGCGTCCAGACGAGATTTCTTCGACAGAATGATCTCGCTGACAGATGCGGATTATCTGCATCTTCTTAACGAATACATTTCGGTCATTAAACAGAAGAATAAAGTCCTTTCGGAAATAAAGGAAGGGAGACCGCAGGCAGCGGAACTGATCGGCATTTACAATTCAAAAATAGCTGCTGACGGGAATGGGATCTTTGAAAAAAGAACGGAATTTATAAAAAAATTCCTTCCGTATTTTACCGAAATTCTTGAATTTATTTCAGACGGTCTGTATTCGGGCGGCATAAATTATGAAACAATAATGGATATGCACGATTACGGAACAAGCCTTACCGGGCTTTTGAAAGAACAAAAGGATCAGGAGATCAGGAGGGGAGTATCTGTGATCGGTCCGCATAAGGACGATTTTGATTTTCTGATAAACGGACGGTCTTTAAGAAAATACGGCTCGAAGGGTCAGCATAAAATTTTCCTTGTAGCCTTAAAACTTGCCGGGACCGAATATATAAAATCCATTACAGACGAATATCCAATTTTCGTACTTGATGACCTTTACTCGGAAATCGATGAATTCAAAAGCCTGAAAGTGGCAAAAATACTCGATAAGGACATCCAGACTTTCATAACGACGAGCAACAGCAGAATAATTGACCAGCTTGATAAGAAAGTTTCTCAGCTTTTCAGTGTGGAAAACGGCAAATGTACGGCGGTATTTTAGATATGAAAAAAAGACCCGATCATACCTATAACGCACCAAGACGGATACCCGGACTGAATTCCGTGCTTAACAGCCTGGTTTCAACAACGCCAGAACTGTCAAAGCTCGGGGTCGTATTAAGAGTGCTGAAAGCCTGGAATGAAACTGTTGGGGAAAAACTTGGAAAGGTCACAAGGGTAATAAAATATGAGAACGAAGTTCTTTTCGTCCGTGTAACAAGCTCGGTCTGGAGGAACGAATTCTACCACATTGAAGATGAGATAAAAACAAAGCTCAGAGGGAAACTCGGAAGCATAAAAATAAAAAAGATAGTATTCTTATAGACCGGAGGAAAAAGGAATGAATGAATTTGAAGAAGTGAACAAAGAAACCTACTCGGCAGACACAATTACAGTACTAAAGGGTTTGGAGGCTGTCCGAATGAGACCCGCCATGTACATCGGGGATATCGGAACGAGAGGCCTACACCATCTTGTGAATGAGGTGGTTGACAACTCGATCGACGAAGCGCTGGCCGGGCACTGTACAAGGGTCGATGTTGAGATAACACAGGACGGGGGTATCTCTGTTCTGGACAACGGAAGGGGTATACCTGTTGACCTTCACAAGGAAGAAAACAAACCGGGCGTCGAAGTTGCGATGACAATACTTCATGCTGGCGGTAAGTTCGATAAAGGTAATTATAAGGTTTCAGGCGGTCTCCACGGGGTTGGTGTTTCCTGTGTAAATGCGCTGTCAAAACAAATGATCACGGAAGTATATAAGCACGGAAAGCATTACAGGATCGAATTCGAAAAAGGAAAAACAGTAAAAAATCTCGAGATCGTTGGAGAATCGAACATAAGAGGAACAAGGCAGACTTTTTATCCGGATCCCGAGATATTCGAGACGACTGTCTATAATTACGAAACTATAGCCCACAGGCTTAGAGTTCTTGCGTTCCTCAACAAAGGCCTGCTGATAACTTTAAAAGACAACAGACAGTCTTCCGTAAAAGAGGACGGAACATTACCTTCAGACGAGTTCATCTACGAAGGAGGCCTTGTCGAGTTCGTTAAATACATTGACGAGAACAAAAAAAGCATCGGCGAACCCATATACATCGAAAAGACAATAGATGATTACCCGCTTGAAGTTGCGCTGTCATGGAATGATACATACAGAGAGAATATCGAATCTTATGTCAATAATATCCACACCATTGAAGGCGGAACCCACGAGGAGGGCTTTAAATCCGCGCTTACCAGGGTCATAAATAAATACGCTCTCGACTCAAAAATATTTAAAAATGACAAAATGAAACTTTCGGGCAGCGACGTCAGGGAGGGTCTGACGGCTGTTATTTCGATCAAGGTCATGGAACCGCAGTTCGAGGGTCAGACAAAAACCAAGCTGGGGAACGGCGAGATCACGGGTATAGTCCAGTCGGTAGTTTATGAGAAACTTCTCGAGTGGATGGACGAGAATCCCAGGATCGCCAGGATGATCGTGGACAAATGTACCGAAGCTCTAAGGGCGAGAGAAGCCGCAAGAAAAGCTAAGGATATGATCAGAAGAAAGTCAGCTTTTGAGGGCGGATCGATGCCGGCAAAACTGTACGACTGCATGAAGGGTACCAACCCGATGGACTGCGAGCTGTTCATTGTCGAGGGGGATTCCGCGGGCGGATCCGCCGTTGACGGAAGAGATATAAAATATCAGGCTATTCTGCCTTTAAGAGGAAAGATCCTCAATGTGGAAAAAGCCAGACTTGACAAAATGCTCGCCAACGAAGAGATAAAAAGTCTTATAAACGCCATCGGTACCGGTATAGGCGAGAACGAAGCCGACTACCCGAACGGAACGAATAATGAAGGTAACGGCGGGGGCGGCGACGGTTTTGCTCTTGAAAAGCTCCGCTACGGTAAAATAATATGTATGGCGGATGCCGATGTTGACGGTGCGCATATCAGCACGCTGCTGCTCACTTTCTTCTTCAGGTATATGCCGGAACTTATTAAAAGGGGGCATGTTTTTATAGCTATGCCGCCTCTTTACAAGGTCTCCAAAGGCAAAGTATCTCATTATGTTTACCCCGGCAATGAAGAGCTTAAAGACAGCCTTGTCGCCGAGCTGGGCGGAGAGGACGGAAAAGGTGTTCAGGTACAGAGATATAAAGGTTTGGGAGAGATGAACCCCGAGCAGCTTAAGGACACAACACTCGATCCGGAGAAAAGGGTCATAAAAAAGATCAATATCGAAGATGCCGTCGAAGCTGACAGAATATTTACCATGCTTATGGGCGATGAAGTGCCGCCGAGAAAGGATTTTATAATCGAAAGGTGTCATTTCGCACAGAACATTGATGCATGACGGTTACGAAATAAAAAAGGCCGGTGTCCGCAGTATAAGCGACATTGCGAAGATACATGTTGGCTGCTGGAGGACAACCTATAGAGGGATAGTGCCTGACGAAAAACTGGACGGGATGAGCCTTGAAAAAAGCGCAGCGAAGTGGAAGGAATTTTTCTTCCGGGATAAGAACAAACCGTCTGCAGGTACTGTTCTGCTGGCAAAAAAAGATAAGGAAACAGTAGGTTTCTGCGCCGGCGGGGAGGTAAGAAGATTTTCTAAACGGACTCAAGGGTATAAAGGGGAGATCAAAGCCGTTTATATTCTTAAAGAGCATCAGAGAAAGGGTATCGGAAGAAAATTTTTAAAGCATTTTGAAGAAATATTTCTAAAAAAGAAAATTTTTTCGTATATTATTTGGGTGCTTAAGGATAATCCCTCAAAAGAATTTTATAGAAGAATGGGAGGGAAACTCTTAACCACAAAGACTTACGAGATAGGCGGCAGTAAACTAAAAGGCCTGTGTTTCGGGTTCAGGATAGAAAACGGGGAATAAAGATGAATTTTAAACAGAAAGTGATCAATACGATTAAAATGAAAGGCTCGGCCGTGTGTGTCGGACTTGATGTTGAACTTGGAAAGCTGCCTCAGATACTGAAAAATGAAAAAGATCCGGTTCTTAAATTCAACAAAGAGATAATCGCGGCGACCAAAGAATATTCTGCGGCATACAAACCTAACCTCGCCTTCTATGAGCAGTTCGGCACCAAAGGGTTTGAATATTTTGAGAAAACGCTTGAACTGATGGGTGATGACGTGCTTAAGATAGCGGACGCAAAGAGGGGTGACATTGGCAACACCTCAAAAAAATATGCTAAAGCTTTTTTCGAGACTTTCAACTGCGATGCGGTAACGGTAAGCCCTTATATGGGCGAAGATTCAGTCACCCCGTTCCTTGAAAGAGAGGATAAGGGCGTTTTTATACTGGCGCTGACCTCCAACAAGGGTTCGTTCGATTTCCAGATGCAGAAAATGCCTGACGGAAGATATCTTTACGAGATCGTAATAGAAAAGATCAGCTCATGGAATATAAATAAGAACTGCGGCCTTGTTGTAGGCGCGACACATCCCCAAATGTTCGAAGGGATAAGACATCTGGCTCCCGATATGCCTTACCTGATACCGGGGATAGGAGCGCAGGGGGGGGATCTTGAGAATACCGTAAAGTACGGGTTCGTGAAAGACGAGGTGCTTGCTCTTGTAAATTCGTCAAGAGGGATAATATTTGCCTCAGACGGTCCTGATTTTGCGGAAAGGGCCGGTGAAGAGGCTAAAAAATTAAGGGATATGATAAACAGTTATATGTAAAGGGCCGGTAACGAATGAGTAATCTGAAAAAACTGCTTGACTCAAATTTTCTCGAATATGCGAACTATGTCGTGAAGGACAGAGCCATACCTGACATGAGGGACGGACTTAAGCCTGTCCAGAGAAGGGTGCTTTTCTCGATGTTCCGCATGGATGACGGCAGATTTAACAAGGTGGCCAATATTGTCGGGCACACGATGCAGTTCCACCCGCACGGGGACAGTTCGATCGGGGACGCGCTGGTCGGTATTGCCTCAAAAAATTATTTTATTGAAACCCAGGGCAATTTCGGCAATATAGTGACAGGAGACAACGCGGCCGCGCCAAGGTACATCGAGGCCCGTCTGACCCCGCTTGCCAAAGAGGTCCTCTTCAACAAAGAGATCACAAAATTTACGGATTCGTACGACCGGAGAAATCAGGAACCGGTCGCCCTGCCGGCAAAGATACCCGTGCTTCTGCTTCTGGGAGTTGAAGGTATAGCTGTGGGAATGTCGACAAAAATACTGCCGCACAATTTTAACGAGGTGCTTCAGGCTCAGATAGATTATCTTGAGGGCAGGGAATTCAGGCTCTATCCGGATTTCATTCAGGGCGGCATAGTTGATGCGGGTGAGTACGCAGACGGCAACGGGAAGGTCAGGGTCAGGGCTGTTATTGAAGCGCCGACAGACAAAAAACTCGTAATAAAAGAAATCCCCTACGGAACAACGACGGAGTCTTTGATAGCTTCAGTGGAGAAAGCTTCCAAATCCGGTAAGATAAAGATAGCGTCGATAAACGATTACACAACCTCGGAAGTCGAAATAGAAATAAATCTCGCTAGAGGGTACAATTCGGATGAGGCGATCTCTGCTCTCTATGCATTCTCGGAATGTGAAAAAAGCATTTCCGTTTCTCTTCTCGTTATAAATGATAAAGTTCCTGTGATCTCTACTGTCACCGATATAATCAGACAGGCGACGGACGATCTTAAGGAGTACCTCAAAACCGAGCTTGAAATAAAACTCAACCAGCTTAAAGAAAAGTTTCTGGCCAGGACACTTGCGCAGATCTTCGTCGAGGAAAGGATATATAAAAAGATCGAAGAGCTCAAGAATTATACGATGATCCTGAACGCCGTGAAAGACTCTTTCATACACTTTGAATCAGAATTTTACAGAGAGGTCACCTATGACGATGTTGAAAAACTTCTGCTTCTGCCGATAAAGAAAATTTCAAGGTTCGATATCGATAAAAACAAAAAAGAATTAAAAGAGATAGAAAAAGAGATAAAACAGGTCGGCAAAAACCTGGGCAGGATGAAAGATTATACAGTTGACTATATAAGTGAACTGATAGCCAAATACGGCGAAAGTCACCCCAGGCGTACAAAGATAGAAAGCATCGAAACGCTTCTGGCAAAGGATGCGGCGATTGAGAACTTAAAACTTCATTATGACAGATCGACCGGGTACCTGGGAACGAATGTCAAATCTGATGAATACACGATGGTGAGTGAATTTTCACATGTCCTATTAATGTTCAAGAACGGCATGCATAAAGTGATAAAAGTGCATGAGAAGGAGTTCATCGGCAAAGGTCTGCAGTATTTTGATGCTACGAACAGGCTTGAAGGCGTGATTTTCTCTCTAATTTACCGGGATAAAAAAACGAACTGGTGTTATTTAAAAAGGTTCAACGAGATAAAGTATATTCTGGATAAAGAGTACAGGTATTATCCGGAAGGCTGCAGGCTGGAATACTTTACGAAAAGGACGGACCTTCATTTCATCTGCGAGTTCGAAGCGTCGAAAAAAATGAGAAATTTTTCTGCGGAATTCGATCTTTCAGACTATAAGGTCAAAGGTCTTAGTGCGAACGGCGTGAGAATATCCAGCAAGAACATCGTTAAGATAAGGGCGGAGAAAGAGGAAAAAGATGAAGTGAAACTCCAGCCGGATCTTTTTGAACAGACGGCGGATGACGAAGGCGATCCAAAATAAACGGGGGCGGGTTATGAAAAAAATATTATTATCTCTGATCTTTACAGCGGTTTTCTGCTGTTACAGTCAGTCGGCATTCGACGACGGCAGCAGTGAATTCACAGGATTCGGAGGAGACCTGATAGACAGCAGCGAAGGTATGCCCATTGAATTTCAGGGGACAGAAGGAACATCTGCGCCTTCTCCTGACAACGGTCAGACGGCTGAAGAAATTATAAACGTCGGTGAGGTCCAGGATCAGATAGAGGTTGTCGAACCGGTTGAGAACCTGCCGGATATCAGCGAAAAACTGCCGGAACTGCTCAATAATATATTCGACGGAAGAAATGTTAAAACCGAAGAACTTCTTGGAGGCGACGACCCTGAGATACAGGGCTACATTTCTAACCTTCAGCAGTCGCCGTTCAACGGGGATATTATCAGTTTTGAAGTGAGCGTGCCCGGAGACGAATCCGTAAGGCTTTTTTTATATAATATGGAATCTGAGTTTCTTTTTCAGATATCACCAGTTGAGGATTACGAGCAGAATATAAAGATGATACCTTTTCCTGTAAAAGACAGGGGCGTGAGCTGGCATCCTTCAAAAAATGCGCTGGTTTTTTACTCTAATGGTTACGAGAACAGGGAACAGATTTTCATAGCAAAAATAACAGATCCTTATTTTATTGAGGAAGTGCCTGTAATTATTCAGAGAATCGAGTTTGAAGAGCCAAAAAGAACCGTCAATCACTGCCTTTATGCAGATTTTAATTCTACTGGAGAAGACCTTTATTTTACTGTCAGGATCGAAAAGGAGAATATAAAGGAAAAATACAATAGGTACTTAAATATTGCAGTAGCTGAAGACATCTTCAAATATGAGCCGGACGGTTTCAGTGATGTAAAATATAAAGTACTCTTCAATAGAAAATTCGATCAGATCAAGCCTGTATCTTCACCTTCAGATCCTGATGTCATAGCCTTTTTAAGCTTCAGCGATGAATTTAAGGAAAATTACGGTTATGCAAAATACTCTCTGGTGGTCTATAACCTCAAAACCGGCAAATCGTCTCTTATAGACAAACTGACCGGATACAGAGATTACCCTTACCAGTGGGGACCGTCGGGGAAAAGGCTGTATTACTGCGCGGCACTGCCTATACAGAAGACCCCGAACGCCTTCAGGGAAAAGAGGATGAATATTATCAATCTTCAGGTAGCGGAAATGAAATTCGGTAATGACGGGTCCATTAGATCAAGGATCGTTGAAAATTCGAGCTCGCCCTATATAATGGGTGATGTTGCAACGAAAGATCAGGGCATATCATTTGTTTCAGATGACCTTCTGCTTATGGCAAAATACGACCCTTATGAATCGATCTTCCTTGTCGATATGGAAAAATGGAGTAAAAATGACGGATTTTATATAAAACAGCTTCCGATTTCTGACGATACGGATTTCCCTGTACTCGGTAAAAAATCTTTCATATTTCTAAAATATCAGTATTTTAACATGCCTGATAACACTATTAAGACGGTAAGTACAGTTAATGCGATACCTTACGAACCTGAAGTGGATGAAGAAGCATTGAGAAGAAAGAAAGAAAGAAGAGCCAAAAAGAAGGCTGAAAGAAGTATTGAAAGCGGCGAATAGAAATGCGGGCGGAAATTTTTCCGCCCTTTTTTTTAGTGGCTTCCGCCGTAGGCCATTTTGATAAGATGGTCCAGGGTTAAAAGTATTTCGTTCATATATTCATCAACGGCCCTGACGCTGCCCGGAAGAGCATAGATCAGGGTCTTTTCTTTTATTCCGGCGACGCTTCTTGAAAGGAGCGCGTTGGGTATGGTCTGACCGTACTTGATCCTGATGTGGTCCATGATTCCCGGAATCAGCTTGTCGCAGAACCCGGTCACGGCTTCGGGCGTGATATCTCTCGGGCCTATGCCGGTCCCGCCTGTTGTAAAAATAATGTCGGCATATTCGGAAACGGCTTTTTCCAGAGATCTCTGCAGCGATTCCTTATCGTCCGGCATTATCTCTGAAGTTATTTCGTTCCCGGTATCCTTGTAATGTTCTTCAAGCCTTTCTTTTATCTTCGGGCCGCTCTTATCTTCGTAAACACCTCTGTAGGCACGGTCGCTTAAGGTAATTATGTGTATCTTCAGCGGTTTTTTAATGTACTCGACCGAGTCCCCGACAGAGATCATGCCGGTTTTTATGACTTTGCAGAACATGCCTTCGTCGAACATGATGTTCCAGCCTGTTTCTTTTAAAACCGGGCTGTCGTAATAATGAGGTTCCTTGCCTATCTGCGTAACTTCGACTACGGCATTGTTCAGAACGAACCTGTCGCCGAGCCTTACTTCCTTGATATCCGTCGCACTGATAAGAACATTAGTCGCAAATTCGCCCGATCTTGTTTTCCTGCCCGTTTCTTTCTCGAATTTCTTAACGCTTTCATCCGAAAGTATAGTGATCTGCCTGTGCCAGTCTCCGGCGTGCGAATCTCCTTTTATCCCTGTCCCGATGATCTCAGCCTTATCGACGGAATGTTTGGCGATCCCTCTTTTTTCTGAAATATTTATCTGTTTTATAGTGATCATATCATTCTCCTTTTTCAAAAATGAACTAAATATTTTCCTTAGTCTTTTTAACAAGTTTTACATCGGAGATCACCATTTTTTTATCGACAGCCTTGCACATATCGTAAATAGTCAGAAGCGCGACATTTACGGCAGTAAGAGCTTCCATCTCGATCCCGGTTTTTCCTATGCATCTCGCAAAGCTTTTCACAATAACGCCGTCTTTAGTAAGTTCGGTCGTCACATCGAGCTTCGTTATGTTCAAAGGATGACAGAGCGGTATCAGTTCTGAAGTTCTTTTTCCCCCCATTATTCCGGCTATCTGAGCGGTCGTTAAGACATCGCCTTTTTTATTTTTATTCTCGATAATTAGTTCTATCGCCAGTGTGCTCAGCTTTATCTTGCCCTCTGCTTCGGCGGTTCTGATCATGTCGGGCTTATCGCCCACATCGACCATGTTCGCCCTGCCCTGTTCGTCAACATGCGAAAATTTCATTCTATCCTCCCACATTATAAAATTCATGAGATCTGCTTAAAGTACCCTTCTGCGGCTTTGACTCTACAGCGAGCCTGATCGCCTCGCATGCGCCGTACTGCCTGACGGAAAAGCCGATGTCCGAGAACAGGCAGGGCAGAACATCGCCCTTTGCAGAGAGCCTGATCCTGTTGCAGATCGAGCAGTCGCCGCCGATGCCGCCGTCAACCACCCAGAACTCGCCGGTATCGAGGTTCATTGTCCTGATAAATCTCGCATCAAGCCCTTTCTCTTTAGCATAAGCCGCCACTTCAAGCGCATTCGGCTCGTTCCGGGTCTTTTCGACCACGCAGTTCAGTTTTATTTTGTCATATCCGCACTTTATGGCCTCATCGATCCCCTCAAGAACCTGCGGCAGAAAATCCCGTCTCGATATAGCTTTGAATTTTTCCCTGTCTAAAGTGTCGAGGCTTATGTTCAGGCGCATCAGGCCGGCATCCTTCAAGAGTTTTGCGAACTGCTTCAAAAGCACCGCGTTGGTGGTCATGGAAAGATCCTTTACACCGTCGATTTCCTTTATCATGCGCACAAGGTCAACGATGCCTTTTCTGACAAGCGGCTCCCCGCCCGTCAGCCTCACTTTGTTTATGCCCATCGAAACCGCGCACCTTACAAAATCAGCGATCTCCTCAAAGCTCAAAAGATCGGAATGGCTCAAACACTCAACCCCCTCTTCAGGCATACAGTAAACGCATCTCAGATTGCATCTGTCCGTTACTGATATTCTCAGGTAAGTGATCTCTCTGTTAAATCTGTCTTTCATAATTCTCCTTTCCATGTCCGGGAGGCCGGCAGCTTTCGCCGTAACCGACCCTGTCGGCTTAGCGCCCGTGGAAAAATATCTTTAGGGCAGAAGAGCTTCGGAGTTTTTAGGCAGGTAATCTACGAAGAAATAATAACATAGGCAAAAAAAAAGATATTTTTCTACTTGACATTAATCATAGTATTAAATAAATTTTGAACAGTCAAATAGTGAGAAATGAAGAGAGAAAGTCCGCCAAACTCGTTCTCTATTTGTTTTTCCGTAATTTTTTTAAGACAGTAATAATACATACAGGAGAGGTTATGATCAAAGTTTCAAGAATGTTTCTGCTGCTGGTGTTTTTAGCCGCAGCGGCAAAGCTCTCGTCAGCGACATACTTTGTAAGCACAACGGGAGACGATCTTAACGACGGCCTTTCGTGGACTACCGCTTTCGGTTCAGTCCAAAAAGGTATAAACGAAGCCAACTCTGACGGAGGAGGCGAGGTCTGGGTCGCTCAGGGGACCTATTATCCGACTGGATACATAAGTGACGCTGAAGGTCAGAGAGATGCGACTGACGGAGATTACTACAAATCGTTCTCGATGTACGCCGGCGTCGATGTGTACGGCGGTTTCTTCGGAGATGAGGCGACCAAGGAAGCGAGACAGAAAAACAGTGCAGACGCCTGGGAATTTACTTATCCTACTATCCTCGACGGCCAGAATACTTCATACCATGTTGTCTGGTTCTGCACGAACGGGTTCCATGATGAAAGTTATGAAGGTATAACGGCCAAATTACCGAATTCGCTGACTTTAAAGGCAATACTGGACGGATTTACCGTTACCGGCGGCTTCGCTAACTATCCGGGCAACATTGAGAACGCTACAGCGCCCAGAAATAATATAGGCCACTTCTCAGGCGGAGGTGTAGCTCTTACCGGACTGGGAGAGGTCAACAACTGTATTGTTCAGGCCAATAAAGCCAAACATTCCGGCGCGGGCGTAAGCATGCAGTTCAATGCGGTATTGTATAATTCTCTTGTCCAGAACAATGAAGCTATCGGCGCACATTTTGTCGCTAAAGTGTGGATTATCACAGTGGCTGATTTCTGGAGAGCCGACGGCGCGGGTATTTCTGCAAGAGGAAACAGTACTGACGGCAGACCTCTGATAGATAATTGTAAAATTCACAATAATCTGGCACAGGCAAATAACAATTATCCGGGCACTCCTACTTTTGTAGGAAATCATAATCTCGGCGGCGGTGTAGCACTATATTTTGCCGATCTAACCAATTCTATGGTCTCTTCCAACAATATTAAAAAAGCTCCTTATGACAGCGGTTACGGCGGAACCGATTCGGGACCATCCTGCGGCGGGGGTATTTATCTTTATGCTAACGGAACGATCGTGAACTGCGAAGTGACCGATAACGGATTCGTTGACAATGATGCTCAGAACGGCGCGGGAATTTTCGTTGAAGATTATACCGAGCACGCGGGGGCATGGACCGATATACTCGTTAAAGACTGCTATATCTACTCCAACAGAGCGGGCGGTGCGATCGCCAATGATGCCCACTATTCTCAGATCGAGAACTGTATTGTGGCGAACAATGCCGGAAACGGAGTTTACGGTTACGGTAACTGTAATAACGCCAGAACTTTTAACAGCCTTATCTACAACAACTCCGGAGCAGGCTGGACAAACGCGACGAATTCCACCAACAACAGCAACTGGCTTATAAATTCGACCGTAGCTAAAAACGG
>Ga0172377_10003160_pt1 | contig 16890 bp, 11 predicted proteins | sample Pumphouse3metaG_FD_119749 | JGI IMG/M metagenome (GOLD analysis project Ga0172377, IMG submission 119749) | Leachate microbial communities from a municipal landfill in Southern Ontario, Canada - Pumphouse #3 metaG | ecosystem: Engineered > Solid waste > Landfill > Unclassified | place: Canada...
AATAGAAAAGGAAGAGAAGCAGGATGAGTTTAAAAAGGGATTACGCACTTGGACAAACCTCTATGCTTTCTTAGCACAGATTATGCCTTTCACTGATACCGAATTTGAGAAGTTTTATGCTTATGCCAAGCTATTGCAAACAAGATTACCAAGAAGAAATCTCTCCGATGCTGTACATTTGGATGATGAGCTGGCTCTTGAATATTATCGTCTGCAAAAGATAAAAGAGGGTGCAATTGTTCTTGAAAAAGGTGAGGAGGGTGAATTAAGCGGAACTTCTGAAGCAGGACTTAAAAGACCTAAAAAGGAAGAAGCTCACCTTTCAGAAATAATCGATGTGCTTAATGAGAGATTCGGAACCGAATTTGATGAAGCAGACCGGCTATTCTTTGATCAGATAGAAGCTGAGCTCATGGAGGATGAAACTCTGCAAAAACAGGCAAAAGTAAACAGATTAGACACTTTTAAATTTGCCTTTGACGATAACTTCATTGATGTACTAATTAGCAGGGTAGAGCAGAACAGCGAGATCGTAGATAAGATTCTTACCAATAAAGCATTTGGTGATTGGGTGAAGGATTTTTATATGAAAAGGACGTATGCGAGGTTGAATGGGTGATATGGTTGTGACGGTTGAAGGGATAGTTCAATGGGAATAATGTGTAACACTGGATACTTTTTTCAGTGATTTAGAAGATTATATCCTTGAAAATGAAAAAATATAAAGTTGCTATCAGTGAAATTCTCTCTAAATATCCATCGGCTTGTCGTTAAACAATGCAACAGATTCATCTTTATCCTTCAGAGCAAGGGAAAATAGCAATGGCAATTAGTGCTCTCAGAACAATAAATATTATATTTGCATTTATATATTAGTTAAATCATCATAACTATGAAGTCAACAAAAATATATCCAGATTCAGATAGTCAGTATGATCAGTTGAAAAATCTTCTCGAAGAGATGAAGCAAAAGAGATTTTCATACAATGTTTGAGGTAGTTTGGGAAAAGAATGCTCGAGACGTATTTGCCGAAGTTCTGAAATACTGGGTAAAACACAACAAATCTAACTGTTATTCCATAAAAATATTTGAAGAGGTATTGAACCGCTATAATTTTGCTAACATAAATCAATCAATAAATAATACAACAATGAAACAAACTGTTAAACAATTTCTCTTTTTATTCATGCTGTCTATCTTCTGCTCACCGTTATGGGCGCAAAATAATTGGGACGGAGCATGGAACGATGTATCAATAACTCAGATTAACAGGGAAGAAGCACATACCCTGGCAATTCCTTTTGCTTCTGAAGAAGATGTGATTCATAAAAGTATTGAGGAGTCGCCCTACTTTCTTTCATTAAACGGAACATGGAAATTTATGTGGGTTCCCGATCCTGAGACAAAACCTGAAGGTTTTCAGGAAAACAACTTCGACACGAGTGAATGGGATGATATTACAGTCCCTTCAGTATGGCAACTGTATGGTGTCAGAAACGGCAAAAAATGGGATCAGCCGCTCTATGTAAACGTAAGATATCCATTCACTTATGATGAGGATTACAGTGTGATGGCCGACCGCCCGCAAGAGTGGACCTATAACAATGATATGAAGAACCCTGTAGGCAGTTACAAAAGAGATTTCTCTCTTCCGGCAGATTGGGAAAAAAGAGACATCTATGTACGCTTCAACGGTGCCGGTCCCGGTTATTACTTATGGGTGAACGGCAAGCAGGTAGGTTATTCAGAAGACTCTTATCTGCCATCTGAATTTAACATAACGCCTTATGTGAAGCCCGGAAAGAACACCATTTCAGTACAGATATATAGATTTACCAGCGGATCGTTCCTCGAGTGTCAGGATTTCTGGCGTTTCAGCGGCATCAACCGGGATGTATTTCTTTGGTCGGCACCAAAAACACAAATCAGGGATTATTTCTTTCGCACCGACCTGGATGATGAGTACAGGGATGCTAAAGTGACGCTTGATATCGAACTGACGGGCAAAAAGCTTAAAAGAGGCAATATAACTGCTAAGTTAGTAGACTCTAATCTACAAGTGGTGGCAGAGAGTGAGATAAGCAATCCTGTTTTGGGAGTTAACACTATTGAGATGGAGGTTGATAATCCCGACAAATGGAGTGCTGAGACTCCAAATCTCTACAACCTTATTCTGACCCTTAACGATGGAAAGAACACAATCGATATAAGAGGTGGAAAAGTGGGCTTTAAAGAGGTTGGAATTGGCAGTAGGGGTGAGCTGCTGATAAATGGTAAGCGTATGGTTTTTCATGGTGTTAACAGGCATGATCATAGTCAGATAGGAGGCCGCACCGTGACTAAGGAAGAGATGGAGAATGATGTAAAAACAATGAAAAGACTCAATATAAACGCTGTACGTACATCTCATTATCCCAACAACCCATACTTTTATGAGTTATGCAACAAGTATGGTCTATATGTGTTGGCAGAAGCTAATGTAGAGACTCACGCTAACATGGGGCTTTCAAGCGTGGAACTGTTTCGCAAGCCCATGGTAGAACGCAATCACAACCATGTAAAGTGGATGCGTAACAACGTTTCAATCTTTATGTGGTCTTATGGTAATGAGTCGGGTGGGGGCAACAACTTTGAATCTGTAGAGAAAGCGATCAAAGCACTTGATAACACACGTCTGACACATTATGAGGGCAACAGCGAGTGGAGCGATGTGAGCAGCACCATGTATGGCAACTACGATCATATAAAATTCATTGGCGAATCTCGTCTGAATGAAACCTCTCCACGCCCTCATATACAGTGTGAAAACAGCCATGCCATGGGTAACGCTATGGGTAATGTTAGAGAAATGTTTAATCTATATGAGAAATACCCGTCACTAACAGGTGAGTTTATATGGGACTGGAAAGATCAGAGTCTTTTAATGCCGATTCCAGGTGCGACAAATGAGTTTTTCTGGGCTTATGGTGGTGATTTCAACGACCATCCGAATGATGGTACTTTCTGTACGAACGGACTTATCTTTGCAGATTTCACCCTATCGGCAAAATCATATAACACAAAAAAAATATACCAGCCGATTGATTTTTCGCTTAATGAAGATGGAACAGCCTTTTTGTTGAAAAGCAAGTTGGATTTTAAGAGCACAGAAGATCTGGCTATATACTACACTTTGCTTGAGGACGGCAAAAAGATTAAAACCGAAAAGCTTGATGTAGTGCTTTTACCGGGAGAGATAAAAGAGGTGGTGATTAATGAGAATGCACTGATGACAAAGAAGGATGCTGAATATTTTATACGCTTCAATGTATATCAGAAAGAGGCCAGATGGTGGGCAGAGGCGGGCTACGAAGTGGCAACGGAGCAGCTGCAGTTGCAAGATGCGGTAAAGCCTACTTACGAAATTCCTGCTACAGGGGGACTTTCCTTCACAGAGAATGGCGATGAAATAAAAATTTCAGGTAACACATTTGAAGCACTGTTCAGCAAGAAAGAGGGTACCCTTGTAAGCTATATAAGCAATGACAGGCAGCTGATAAGCAGTCCCCTTGCACTGAACCTGTTCAGACTGCCCACAGAGAATGATGTAGCACAGTCAGGGGGCTGGGACGAGATGGGTATCAGAGAATTGACCGTAGATGCAGGCAGCTGGGATGTAAATGTCTCTGATGCGGGAAGTTATGCAGACCTTCAGATTACTAACCGGTACAATGCTAAAGGATCAAACATCTACCGAGTCGACTTTGCTTTTAAGGTATTAAGTGACGGAACAATTTTTGTGAACACATTCTTTGAGCCGAAATTAAAGATGAGTGTTCTCCCAAGAATCGGATATCGTTTGGAGATGCCTGAGAACTTCGAGCAACTGACATGGTTTGGTCGTGGTCCGTGGGAGTCTTATGCCGATCGTAAAGAGGCCGCTCTTGAAGGAGTATACAACAGCACTGTTACAGATCAGTGGGAGAGATATGTACTTCCACAGGAGACAGGAAATAAAGAGGATGTCAGATGGATGAGTATTACCGCAGATGATGGAGTAGGATTGCTATTTGTAGCACCGGAAAGGATGTCGGCTTCAGCCACTCACTATTGTCCTGAAGATATCTATCAAAACAGGAACAACAGAAAGCGACACCCCCATGAAGTGCCGTTTACTGAGAGAACTATAGTCAACCTTGATGCCGTAATGCGTGGTCTGGGTAACGCCAGCTGCGGTCCCGATGTTATGGATCAGTACGAGTTAAGGGCAGAAAGCACGCCATTTCAGTTTATCATAATGCCAATAACTGCAGCAATGGATAATAACCGACTCTCTGAAAAAGCAAGAGTAGAGAGTCCCGTTTGTCAGCCCGTTGTAATTTCGCAGGAGAAGGATGGACTGATTAGAATGACAACTGCCACATCCGACGGCAATATTTACTATAGTGTTAATGAGAGTCCTTTCACCCTTTTCACTACGCCGTTTGCTTTACCCGAAGGGGGAAATATTAAAGCCTACAGCAGTGCTGAAGGTTTACACAAAAGCATAACAACTGAGGTGGACCTGTTGATGTTTATCGACAAATCTGAATGGAAGGTGATCGATTACTCGAGCCAGGCAGCGGGTGATGAAGCTTACAAAGCTATTGATAATGACGAAACAACCAAATGGCACACACCATACAACAGGCCGGAGCCGAGACATCCCCACACAATTGCGGTGGATATGCACGAAACCTATTTGGTGGAGGAGTTTATCTACACGCCAAGGACCGACGGACTAAATGGAAATATCAGAGATTTTGATCTTTATCTCAGCAACGACCCTGACAATTGGGGTGATCCGGTTGTTAGCGGAAGATTCGAGAGAGGTCCATCAACAAAGCGAGTAAAGCTTGAGGAAGGAATCAGTGCACGCTATTTTAAGTTAGTAGCTAAATCTGAGGTAAACGGCAGAGCATGGACATCAGCCGCAGAGTTGGGCATCGTAGCCTCTTCGAAAGAGTAGTTGAATGACTTTTATCAAAAAAATCACCTGCAGATTCTTTTGCAGGTGCTTTTTTTGTGGGATTAATGAGAATGTTTTTGACACTAAAAAACAGGTGCATAGATCATCTCAGAAGGTATCAGAAGTGCATGCGGAGAAGATTTCTTAGTAATTGTAAGAGTAGATATTATCGAGGGTCGCATCGGTGGACCACCCGAAAGTGAATCCATTGCTTTTGCCAGAATGATGGAAAAGTCTGGCACCGACTCGATTAATGTTTCTGCCGGTACTTATGCCGCACATGTAAATATACCTGTTGGTTTGGTCGGTCGCCTTTCCACGCCTCATTTATTGGAGGATTTGTTAGATCGTGGCGAATGTGATTATTTGTGTTTGGGACGTGCAAGTATTGCTGATCCGTTCTATCCAAAGAAACTTAGTTCCATGCATTCCGAATCTTCCCGGTTTTGATCAGCCGAATGTATATCAGACAAATGATGTGTTGGTTGGCAAATATCAATTAGGTAATAGTGCTCTCGTTATTGGTGGTGGTATGATTGGTTGTGAAACTGCTGAATTTGCACTTGATTACTGCGAAAAAGTAGCCATAATTGAACAATTAAATTTGAGGGCTATGATAATATTGTCGTTGCAGTAGGCTCAAAAACAGTTGAGAACTTTGAAGACAAGGAAAAACTTGCCAAGGAAGTTTACACAATTGGTGACGCAAAGAAATCGCGTTCTGCTTTAGAAGCAATATACGAAGCTGCACGGGTTGCTATTAAAATCTAAACTCTGTTTATGTTTTAACGGAAACAATACAAGTTAAATTGCTGTGTTGAAAGGAAAAAGAGAGTGAATCGGAATGTGATTCCACTCTCTTTTTTGATATGAAAATTAATAGAATTATAATCATACTTGTAATCATACTAAATAAATAAGATTATTGTAGATATACTTATAATAATTCGTATATTTGCATAGAATTATAATCATAACTATAATAATATGACAAAGCTCCCTAAAGTATTACACAATAGAGATACTTATATAGACAGGATTAAACCATATATCCGGACTCCAATAATTAAGGTGATGGTAGGGCACAGGCGTGTTGGTAAAAGTTTTATCCTTTATCAGCTTATCGACTTGATAAGGAAAGAAGAAAAAAATGCCAACATTATTTATATCAATAAAGAAGATATAAAATTTGATTCCATATTATCGTATAGGGATCTTTATGATTATATAGCTGAAAGGTTACTTAGTGATAGTAGGAATTACATATTCATTGATGAAATTCAGGAAATTGAGGACTTCAAAAAGGCAATTAGGTCACTTGCACTTGACGACAATAATGATATTTATATAACCGGCAGTAATTCTGAGATGTTTTCAGGCGATTTGGCGAACGAACTTGGAGGACGTTATGTTGAGTTCAGGATATACAGTCTCTCATACTTGGAGTTCCTTAATTTCCACAGTTTACCTAATGATGATGAATCATTGGAAAAATACACTCACTTTGGTGGATTGCCATATTTAATACATCTACCCTTAAATGAAGCTGTAGTAATGGAGTATATTAGTAGTGTTTATTCTACAATAGTTCTCAGAGATGTAGTTTCAAGAAAAAATATTAGAAACACTGCATTCCTTGAACAGCTGATTCGTTTTTTGGCAAATAATGTCGGGAGTCTTTTTTCATCGAAAAGTATTAGTGATTTTTTAAAGAATCAGAAAGTTAATATATCTCCTAATCAGGTTTCTGAATATGCTGACTCGCTTACCGAGGCCTTTGTAGTACATCGCATTGGCAGGTATGATATTGTTGGCAAGAGATTATTTGAAAGGGGAGAAAAGTATTTTTTTGAAAATATGGGTATCCGAAATGTAGTGGCAGGGTACAAGCCTCAGGATAGAGCAAAACGATTAGAGAATTTGGTTTGCAATCACTTATTATATTGTGGTTATGATGTTAAGGTTGGAGCTATGAACACTGAAGAAATTGATTTTGTATGCACTCGTGGTGGTGAAACTCTTTATATTCAGGTCTGTGCAGAATTGACGTCTACCAGCACTATTGAACGTGAATTTGGCAATTTGTTAAAGATAAAAGATAACTACCCAAAAGTTGTTGTGTCTGGAGAACGATCCTTTGAAAGTAGTTATGAGGGAATAGAACATATTTATATTCGGGATTTTTTATCTTCAATGTTGAACTTCAGTGTTCTTTCTAATTAACAATTTTCTAAATGAAAGTTCATCTTACGACATTTAACGCAAAATATATTCACACATCTATGGCTCTCCGTTGGCTTTATGTAGTAAACGAAGGGCGATTTGATCTGTCGTTTAGTGAATACACTATCAAGGAGAGTGTGTCTGTAATTGCAGATAATATTGCAACGGAGGGATATGATGTGGTAGGGATTAGTGTTTCGATATGGAATGTGGCACAAAGTCGTGAGTTGGCAGGTACATTAAAAAAGCAAAATCCAAATATTACAATAATCTTAGGTGGACCTGAGGTGAGCTACGAGCCTCGGTTTTTTATTGATAATTGGGATATTGACTATGTGGTAAGTGGCGAAGGTGAGTTTGTGTTTGGGCAGTTGCTGGATGCTTTGCAAAAGGGCGGAGAGGTGAATTTGGAGAGTGTTTCATCAAAATCCGGGATTAGTGATAAGCCTGCTCAGGCAGATATTAATGAGCTTATAAAATATCCATCTCCATATCAGTTGGTAAGTGATAATAGTGAGCGGAAAAACAGGATGGCTTATTTTGAAACCTCAAGAGGATGCCCATTTTCTTGTCAGTATTGTCTGTCGTCGTTGGAAAAGGGGGTGAGATATTTTCCACATAAATATGTTATGGATAATCTAAGCTATCTTATTAATAGCGACGTGAAACAGATTAAGTTTTTAGATCGTACTTTTAATCTTAATAAAAAACACACCTCGGCACTGTTTGATTTTCTTATTGATAATCACAGACCCAATCTTAGTTGCCAGTTTGAAATATATGCCGACTTGATGAATGATGAATCAATAAAGTATCTGAACACGAATGTGCCACGAGACTATTTTAGATTTGAGATAGGTATTCAATCTACTCATGAGCCAACAAATATTGCAGTGCAAAGACGACAGGATTTTCCTCTCTTGTCGGGCAATATTGAGAAATTGATGAAAGGAGATGTTATTGATCTTCATTTGGACCTTATTGCAGGCTTGCCTTTTGAGACGTTTGACAGATTCAGGAAGTCTTTTAATGATGTTTTTCGTTTGCGTGCAAAGGAGGTGCAGCTGGGTTTCCTGAAATTGCTGAGGGGTACAAATCTTCGGCGCGATGCTGATGTTTATGGTTATGTATATGATGAGGAAGCACCTTATGAAATTATCTCGGGCAACGATATTTCAAGTGAAGAGTTAGACAGAATAAGAGATGCTGAGGATGTTCTTGAGAAATTTTGGAACAGCGGACGATTTGCTGCTACCATGAATTTTTTATTTGATGGGGTGTATTATGACCGATACTTTGAGTTCTTTGATGAGTTGGGTCAATACTCCAAAGCAAATAATCTGCCACGAATGGGTTATCAACTTGAGGATTTGTTCCGCTTTCTGAATCAGTTTCTTGAAACTAAGGGTATAGATGCTTCTGAGATGCTTCGTGATGATTATTACTCCAATTTTAATATAAGACCAACCGGATATTGGACTGAAGATATTTGTAAAACTGAGCGCAAAAAGCTTCTCTATGCAATTGGGCAGGATAATGATTATCTGCGTAAGCATAACTTAACACGGAAGATTATTGAAAAGCAAACTGCAATAAATCCTCTTAAGGGCGGAGGCTATATGTTGACAATATTTTTTGAGAACAAAAAAGAGAAAAAGCAGTTAGAGTATGTTTAGGTATGAACGAAACGAAACTACAAGTGTTTTAACTATTAATATGTTCCAATTAATTCATTGATATTATAAAGAAAATGGGTGTAATAAAAAGTATACTGGATACTGACCTTTATAAATTTACAACAAGCTACGCTTACTCGAAGCTTTTTCCACGTGCGTATGGTGAATTTGAATTTGTCGATAGAAGCAATGGCGACTATCCCGAAGGTTTTGACATCTTGTTGAAAAAGGAGATTGAGAGTATGTCTTCTTTGAAGCTTTCACAAAGTGAAGAGGATTTTATAAAGCGTCAGATGCCATATCTGCCACCTACATATATTGATTTTCTGAAAGGGTTCAGATTTAATCCTGCAGAGGTTGATATAAGTCTTGAGAACCGTAAACTGCATATTAGAGCTACGGGGCTACTTTACAGAGTGACGCTTTGGGAAACACCTATTCTTGCAACGGTGTCGGAACTGTTTTTCAGGGAGATGGGTAAATATCCTGATAGGGAATACATGGAGGATGCTGCCATTGACAAAGCTATGAGAATGAAGGAGCATGATATTACATTTTCACTTTTTGGAATGCGCCGCAGGTTTAGTTTTGAGGTGGAAGACAGAGTAACGGAGCTACTAAAGCAGCATGCAGGAAAGAGTCTGTATGGTACCAGCAACGTTTATATGGCTTACAAGCATAACCTGAGTGTTTCAGGTACACATCCGCACGAATGGGTACAGTTTCACGGATCGATATATGGGTATAAAATGGCTAATTATATTTCGATGGAGGATTGGATTAACGTTTTTGACGGTGATCTTGGAACGGTGCTAACTGATACTTACACAACAGATGTTTTCCTAAGAAATTTCAGTAAAAAACATGCGGCTCTGTTCACGAGCCTCAGGCATGACAGCGGTGATCCTTTTCTTTTTATAGATAAAGTTATTCACAGATATGAGGAATTGCGTATAAACCCAAGGATGAAGTATCTTGTTTTCTCTGATAGTCTGAATGTTGATAAAGCAATAGATATTAAGAATTATTGTGGTGATCGAATTGGGGCTACTTTCGGGATTGGTACAAATCTGACAAACGATGTCTCGGATAACATCAAAAGCATGAATATTGTCATGAAACTTTTCAGGTGCAAAATGACCGCTAAAGAGGATTGGCAGGAGTGTGTGAAATTGTCAGATGTGGAAGGTAAACACACTGGCAGCGAAAAGGAGATTGAGCTGGTTAAACAGACTTTGGGGTTGTAGTTTTATTTACAGCTCTTTCCTGTATTCACTTTTATTTCCTGCATCGTCAGTAGCGGTGAAAATGAGTGTGAGTTTTTCCCCTTTGGGAAGCCTGGAATCATCAAAGTTGTAAGTATAAACAGATGATTTTAAGTCGTGTGTGAACAGTACAAACTTACCATTTATCTCACCTCTGAATGATGCAATTCCGCTTTTATTATCAGTGAGCCTTATTCTGATGCGACGCTGACTTGACCAGTTTTCTGGAGATATAGGAGTTATTACAGGTGGTTGAGTATCTGCTGAAATTGCGTAATAATCTCCCAGCTCCCTTACAGAAGCAGAAACGCCGCCATTGTTGTATTTTCCTCCAATCCAGCTTTCAGAGCCGTTTTCGGTAATCTTTATGATGCCATAGTTATTTCTATTGCTAAGCGTATCACTGTTTAGCTTAATCCATATATCAGCGCTATTGTGAAGTGGAACAGGATTGTCGTGCAAATGATGAATATTTGAATAGTAATTACTGCTTTTTTGATGATCATACCTGAAGCAGAGGTCGTGGTATAAATTGCCTGTTGGAATATTGATAGTGAAGCCCATTTCGATATGAGAGTTATTCATTTTCCATGCCATCCAGTTTTCACAAGTATCAGGCTTTTCCAGAGGCTGTGGTTTTCCGTTGACAGTGAATTTATAGCTTAAAGTGTTTCCATAATGATCCTCAAGTTCATATCGCAAGTTGTACTCTCTCTCTTCATTTATATCAATAAATCCTTTATTTACAGTTTCATAGAAGGGTAGGGAGTTGCCTGGTTCAACAAACGATTTCATGAAAAAAGATCGTCTTTTTCTCCAATCCACAAAATCGATAAAGGAGTTTAACATTCTTGTTTCAGAGAAAGAAAAGCGGTTTATCGTGCTGCTGAATACCCGTGTATTGTCAACAAACAGGCGGATATACTTAACACCATAGATGTTATTCTGATCATTCATAAGGTCATAAGCCTTTACGCCAACACCAATACGCCCCCATGCGTTGATGGTTCTGCCTAATCCAAGAGGATTGCCATTGCCATCCTTGTTGATGTTCAGTCTGATAGGGTTATAACTGCCGTTGACAACTCCTTTTGTTTTGACAGGGTAAAAAGCAATACCTCTTAAGTCCGGTTTACGCGTATCCGGAATAGCTGCAATAAAATCAAGAGCATCGAGTGGTTCCTCATTTTTTGTATCACGTATTTCGAAATGGAGATGTGGTCCGCCTGAACTTCCGGTGTTGCCGCTCAAGGCAATCTGCTGACCGCGTTTTACAGGAAACATATCTGATTCAGGGTATATATTGACGCTGAAGTTTTCAAATTCGTATTGTTTCTCTTTCACATAATCGGCTATCTCTTTAGAAAAACTGTTGAGATGGGCATAAACACTTGTGTGACCTGTTGATGGGTGATCCAAATAAAGAGCGAGTCCATATCCCCCGGGCGATACGCTAATTCTTGAAACGTATCCATCCTCAACAGCTAAAACAGGTTTATTAACTGCCTGTTGAGTCTTAAAATCGGTGCCTGAATGAAAATGATTATTTCTTAGTTCACCAAACCCTCCGCTAAGTGCAGGGGGTATCGTTAAGGGATTTCTGTAAAGCTGTGAATAAGATGATAGAGTAGAAAAAAGAAAAATTAAAACTGAAATATATCGTAAATTCCTAAAAGTCATTATTTGTGGTTTTGCTTATTAAAACATTGATAATATCTTTGGCGACTTCTTTTTTAGATTTAAGGTCGTATGATATTTTATTGCCATCACGTGAAAAAATTGTTACCTTATTTGTATCCTTACCAAAACCGGCACCCTCATCTGTTAGAGAGTTTAGCACGATATAGTCAAGGTTTTTCTTTTTCATCTTCTTTGTTGCATTTGCCTCCTCGTCATTAGTTTCCAGTGCAAACCCAATCAGAACCTGATCATCTCTTTTAATTTTACCAAGAGAAGCAGCAATATCAGGGTTGGGGATAAGTTCAATAGTAAGATTAGCTTTTTCGTTTCTTTTAATCTTTTTTTCTTCCTGATGTAAAGGACGAAAGTCTGCAACTGCCGCTGATAATATTGCTGCATCCATTTTAGGAAACAGAATCATAGAAGCTTGGTACATCTCTTCGGCTGATTCCACATTAATTGTTTGAATATTTTTGTGAGATGCGGTGAGGTTTACCGGACCGATAATCAGTTTTACTTCTGCACCTCGTGAAGCACACTCCTCAGCCAGAGCGATACCCATTTTTCCGGATGAGTAATTTCCTATAAATCTCACCGGATCTATTCGTTCATAAGTAGGACCTGCGGTTATCAGGATTTTTTTTTTCTCAAGGTCGCCTCTTTGTCCTGTTGTATTTTCCTTATTAAAAAACTCCTCCAGGATTGCAACTATATTTTCAGGTTCTTCCATTCTGCCTTTTCCTTCGAGATGACTGGCTAATTCACCTGTGCCGGGTTCAATAATATGCACTCCGTCGTCAATAAGTTTCTGTATATTGCGTTGAGTGGTAACATGTCTGAACATATCAAGATCCATTGCAGGGGCTGCAAATACAGGAGCTTTCATTGAAAGATATGTTGTGATCAGCATATTATCGGCTATGCCGTTAGCCATTTTACCTAGGGTAGATGCTGTAGCCGGTGCAATAATCATCAGATCTGCCCATAATCCGAGATCCACATGGCTGTGCCAGGTGCCGTCACCCGTAGCAAAAAAATCACTTATCACCGGTTTTCCTGATAGAGCCGACAGTGTTACCGGGGTTATAAACTCTTTGCCGGCAGGTGTGATAACGATTTGCACCTCAGCTCCCTGTTTTATAAGAAGTCTGGTGAGTATGGCAGATTTATAGGCTGCAATACTTCCTGTTATACCTAAAACTATATGTTTTCCTTTAAGTGACATAACTGCATTTTTTATGTATCACAAATATAGATTAAATATTTTGCTACAACAAACAGACTGTTAGAATAACTAAAATATAATACTTGTTAAGGGTTTTAATGTTAATGATATATAATATACTGAAATCATTTGGTACTTTGTATTGCATAATACCTTGCTTAAAGTATATTTGCATCATAAAATCGAACTTTTACAAAATTAAATCATTTGAATATATGAATATAGAGAATACACAAAGTCAAATGCGAAAAGGAGTATTGGAGTATTGTATTCTTTCAATAATAAAAAAAGGAGAAGCCTATCCAGGCGATATAATTGAAGAGATGAAGAACGCCGGGTTACAGCTTTTGGAAGGTACACTATATCCACTTCTCAACAGGCTTAAAAATGCCGGAGTGTTGAGCTATCACTGGGTTGAAAGTACATCCGGTCCCCCAAGAAAATATTTTAGTCTGACTGAAAAAGGTGTCCGGTTTTATAAACTTCTTGAGACTACATGGAATGAATTGGCAACCGGTGTAGAGACTTTAACACGTAATGTATCAGATGATATAAATAATGTAATAGAGGATGTTACAGAAATTGTTGAAGAGGAAAAGATAGAAGAGATAGAAGAGAGCGAAGTGAGAGAATCTGATGATTATGGAGATGAATAAATCCGAATACTTGCAAAAAATATATATAAGCGTATGAAAAAGGTAATCAATATTAATTTTCAGGGACAAGTTATCGCAATTGAAGAAACTGCTTACGAAATATTAAAACAATATATCGAAAGCCTTAAAAACTATTTTTCACGTGAACAGGATGGTGATGAGATAGTTAATGATATCGAAAACCGTATTGCAGAGTTATTCGGTAACAGATTGAAATTAGGAATCAATTGTATTACTGATGAGGATGTTGAGACAATTATTAACAATATTGGAAGACCGGAAGATTTTGATACAGATTATGAGGAGAGTGTAGTGTCTGAACCAAAACAAACTAAAAGTGAGGATTCATATTATTCACAACAGGATTCAACAGAAAAACCGCGTTCGCTATTCAGGAATTCAAATGATTTGATAATTGGAGGTGTTTGTAGCGGATTAGCAAATTATTTTAAAACAGATCCCACCTGGATCAGATTAATATTTGTGCTATTTTTCGGTATCTTGTTTTGGGTATATATAATTCTTTGGATTGTTCTTAAGTCACAGCCACTTGAATCTAACGTGTCTAAAAGATTATACAGGAATCCTAATGACAGGTATATAGCAGGTGTTTGTGGTGGAATAGCAGCCTATTTTAAAATTGATTCGTGGATTCCGAGACTTGTTTTCTTGTTGCCTCTTTTTGTAAATGTATTTGGAATGATATCATTCTTCCCGCTTAATCATTTCTTTAGAGATGTGGATTTCAACTGGAATATTAATGGTAGTGTGTTTTTGCTTTATATAGTCTTATGGATAATAGTGCCTGAAGCTAAGAGTGTTAAACAGAAGTTGGAAATGATGGGTGAAGAGGAGTATATAAAAACTATAAGGGATAAAGTGAATGATAATGTTACAAGTTCTAAAACAAGAACTGAGGCAGAACACGTATCATTAGAAAATAATCCCGGTAAGGCTTTTACACAAATGCCCCCAGAGCCTCCAAGAAATGATATACGCTCTGCAGGAACAGCAAAATCAGAAAGATCTGGTTGTTTAAATGCATTGCTGATATTACTGAAAATTGTGTTTTTTACTTTCGCCGGTATATTTGCATTAGTATTAATAGCTGTCTTTTTTGGACTTATTTTTGCAGGTACACAGCTTATACCTCTTAAATCACTATTTATAGATCCGGGCTACGAAAGCAACCTTTTGATTGCGTCATTAGTCGCACTTACAGTTGTCCCGGTTGTGGCAATTGTAATTTGGATTATTAGACGTGTGATTAAGGCTAAATCACGTCCTGTAATTGGCGTCATTGCCTCTGTATTATGGTTTTCAGGTGTAGTGATGACCGGAATTCTGGCATCGGAAGTTGCTGATAAATTCAGAGTAGAGAGTTCCAGTGAAGAGTCAATTGAAATAGTACCTTCAGCTTCAGGCAAGCTATATGTGGAAATGAAGCCTTACAGAGATGATTATGCAGAATTTAAATTTGGTTATGGTGTTGGATCTGAATATGGTATTGGATATGAAATTGATAAACTTCCATTTACTAACATAAACGAGGATTCTTTACTTTTTAATTCAATTAATCTGCAAATTAGACAGAGCTCTGATTCTCTTTTCCATGTTAGAAAAATTACTGCTACTTACGGAAAGGATCTTAGGGAAGGAAAAAAAGATATTGAAGAGTTCAGATACGATATAGTACAGAAAGATTCTGTACTCTGGTTGCCTGAATTTCTTCTGGTTCCTATTGAACAAGGTTTTAGAAATCAGAGCGTAACTGTTGAAGTGTCGGTACCTGCAGGAAAATCTGTTGAGGTGAGCGATGTTTTGCAGGATTTCAGAAATAATGAGCCACCTTCTGTTGCTAGGAAAAGAATAAGAAGCTATTCAAGCTCATATACACCGGTAACATTATAACTTTTCATTATAACTTTCATTGTGAATAGAGAAGGCTGTCTGTTGAAGATAGCTTTCTTTTTTTAATAAAATCCTGAAAATATTGGTTACAGTTTGAAAAATCCTGTATCTTTGCATCCGCAAAACAGAATTTTTGTGAAATCGTTCTTTATTACATTTTAAATGCCCGGATGGCGGAATTGGCAGACGCGCTAGTTTCAGGGACTAGTGTTGGCAACAACGTGCAGGTTCGACCCCTGTTCCGGGCACCCTATTAAGCGCAGGTGGTGAAATTGGTATACACGCTACTTTGAGGGGGTAGTGCCGGCAACGGCGTGTGAGTTCGACTCTCATCCTGCGCACTCTATAATTGCAAGGTGTTTGTTTTCAGCGAGTTCTCCGCTATGTATTTACAACAGTACATGAAAAAGTGCATAAATATCGAGATATGAAAACAAATTTCTCATCTCCAAAACTTTGAGAAGGACAGATCTCCTACAATTTGTAAGTTTATTTCTATTATACTGAATGAAAATATTAACCTCGGAACAGATTCGGAATGTAGATGCCGAAACAATCAAACGAGAATCAATATCTTCGCTTGAGTTGATGATGCGAGCATCTACTGCTTTTTATCATTGGTTTATTGATAAATATTCAAGTAAAAATACATCTGTACTTATTTTTTCCGGAGTAGGGAATAATGGTGGTGACGGTCTTGTTATTGCACGCTTGCTTCACAAATCGGGTTACAATGTGAAAGTGTGTGTGGTGGAATATAGTGGTCGGTACACTGAAGATTGCGCACATAATATCCGAAGAGTTAAAGCAGAGAATATTTCCTTCAGTAAGATTACCAATGAAAATCAGATTCCTGATATTCGAAAATATGATGTTGTTATAGATGCTATATTCGGGACCGGACTTTCGAGAGATATCAGTGGAATTGCTGAAACAGTTATAAAGCGTATAAATGAAAGCGGTAAAACAGTTTTAAGTATTGATGTTCCCAGTGGGCTTTTTATGGAAAAGGAGACAGTATTCGCTGTTAAAGCTACTGAAACGGTTACATTTCAAATTCCAAAACTGGCTTTATTCCTCCCTGAAAACCACATATATACTGGTAGTGTAACAATCATTAATATCGGATTAAATGAACAGGCAATTTCAGAAACTGAGAGTAATATTTACTACACTGAGAAGCATGAAATCAGGAAATTACTGAAACCTCTTACAAGATTTGCTCATAAGGGTACTGAAGGTCATGCTCTTATTGTTGGGGGGAGT
>Ga0172377_10003162_pt1 | contig 16886 bp, 14 predicted proteins | sample Pumphouse3metaG_FD_119749 | JGI IMG/M metagenome (GOLD analysis project Ga0172377, IMG submission 119749) | Leachate microbial communities from a municipal landfill in Southern Ontario, Canada - Pumphouse #3 metaG | ecosystem: Engineered > Solid waste > Landfill > Unclassified | place: Canada...
AGTGGTATCATCTCTGCGACACGTTGGGCTTGCTCGTTTGGCAGGATATGCCCTCAGGCGGAGTTGTCAAACCACGTGGCTTGGGCACCTTCCCGCTGATGCTCCGTCCGACAAAAGCGGATGACACGAAGAAACATGCCTTTCTTGGCAGTGATGACCGCACCTACCGGCTTGAGTTCCTTGCCGAACTCAGAGGAATGATCCGCATGTTGTACAACTGCCCGTGTGTGGAGATGTGGACGTTGTTCTCCTGTGGGCTGGGCCAGTTTGACTCCACACGGCTACAGGCTCAAGTCAAGGCGTTGGATGGTTCCCGGTTGGTCAATCCCGCAGACGGAGTGTATGACCAGGGTTCGGGAGATGTGCATGCGGTGCACCTTCCCTCGCTGAAATACCGCATGCGGCCAGATGCACACCGACGCGCCTTGGTGATCTCTGATTTCGGAGGATTCTCCATCGGCGCAAAGACAGGCTTCGCGTATCATGCCGTCAGCAATGAAACGGCGTACAACCAGGCTTTGGTCTCCTTGTACCAGAATGTGGTGGCACCCGCGAAACAACAAGGATTGGCCGGGTGTGTCTACACCCAGTTCCATGATACGGAAACGGAATCGGATGGGTTGGTGTCGTACGACCGCAAACAGGTGAAGGTCACACCTGAGACCGCATCAATGATCCGATCGTTGCTTTTTCAGGACGGTCAGGAACGGAATACGGAAGATACGGTAGCTCAACAGAACCACCAGACATCCCGTCAAGCCTAACGCACAGGTAATGCCAAAGTTGCGCCATGTGGAGCCCTCTCCCCACCACAACGGTGTGATGGTCCGGTAGACGATGCAGAGGACGGCCAGCGGGAGATTGGCAAGAAGAATTTTTCCCAATGCTTTCCCCAACCTGGTATCGTTGGTGATGGCATACACATCACGCACCGAGAACATCATCAGAGCCAACGCCACCAGGAACCCGATGTTCCCTGCAATGGCAAGAGAGACGACGGTATAGCCAAGGTGAAGGAAAAGCCAGGAGCAGAATATGTCAATTCCGGTCTGGATTGCCGTCAGGATCAATACCAAACGATACCGGTCCACACTGTAACAGCATTTCTGGAAAAACCCATACCATGCGATGAACGGCATTCCCCAGAGAAAGGCGCGCACTACGCGAGATGTAAGCAACGCAACCTCTGCGGTGAATGCGCCACTTTGGAGAATGGTACTGACGCATTCCTGGGAGAGCGTTCCGATGACCAGCGAGGAAGGGATCAAAAAGGTCGCAAGGTACTCCAGGCCTTTCCCCATTTCATCGGTAAGGCTCGCTCTGTCTCCTCTCGCCCAGGAACCGCTCATCAATGGAAAATAGACGGTGGAGATGGCGGTGAGGAAAATCCCATAGGGAGTCTGCCAGAAAATCGTCGCGTTGCTCAACGCCGTGACGGATCCTTCCGCCATCATCGATGCGAAACTGAATGAAACCTGTTGTCCGATGATCTGGATCACCGAAGCGCCGATGACGATCACCCACCGATGGATGACTTGTCCGAACGTTCCATCCGGTGGCCGGAAAGAGAACCGGATCCGGTAGCCCATGTGATGGATGGCGATGATGCTGTATCCCAACTGCAGGAAGCCCCCGATCATCACCGACCAGCCCATGGCCTGCGGCGTCCGCCCATACCACACGCCGAAGATTACGGCAAAGGAGAACAGAAGCGGCGAAAAGGATGCGGCGAAGAACCGCTGGTGGCACTGCAGCATGCTGTTGGTGATGGTGGACAGGCTGATGGCTCCCAGGAATACCATGAAAAACGGAAGAAGGCTCCCTCCCAGAAGCACCCCTTCCTTGGGGAAATCCGATACCGCCTGGATCACCGCGCTTCCCGTCCATCGGGCCATGAGGACAAGCATGACGAACAACACCGTCTGCCAGGTGAACAACAGGTTGAGCAATGAATTGGTTTCTTTGCGGCGTTCCTCGTCGATCAACCGGGAGAACACCGGTACGTAGGCCGATGACATCGCGCCTTCGGCGAACAGCTTGCGGAAGTTGTTGGGGATGTTGTACGTGAAGTTGATGACATCCCCCACCATGCCGGATCCATACACCGATCCGATCACCTTCGCCTTGACGATGCCCAGGAGCCTGCTCGCCAAGGTGAGGATCATTACGGTCAGGCTGTGGCGCTCATCCTTCGGTTTTTTGGGAGAAGCGCTCAAGGTAATCCTTCTTGAATTGGGTGAACCGGTCTTCGGCGATGGCCGTTCGGACCCGCTCCATCAAGCGATGGAAATAGGCAAGGTTGTGTTCGGTTGCCAGCATCCCGCCAAGCATCTCATTGCATTTCACCAGATGGTGCATGTAACCACGGGTGTATTCCCTGCAACAAGTGCAGTCACAGTCAGGATCCACCGGAATCATCTGTTCTGCGAATTTGGCCTTTTTCAGCGTCAGAACCCCATCATCGGTAAAGACGGCGCCGTTACGCGCCATGCGGGTTGCCAGAACGCAATCAAACAGGTCGATGCCGTTCTCAACCGCTTCCAGGATATAATCGGGGCTCCCGATGCCCATCACATACCGTGGCTTTTCCTTGGTGACGCAGGAAGCCGTGTAAGCAAGCATGTGGCGGAATGTCTCCGGCGTCTCACCGACGGAAAGCCCGCCGATGGCAACTCCCGGGAAATCCATCCCGCTGATCGTCTCCGCGCTGATCTTCCTCAGGTCCTCATAGAAATTCCCTTGTACGATTCCAAACAGATTGCCAGGAAACGACTTCCCCAGTTCCTGTTTGCGTTTCAGCGCCCGCTCTGCCCATGCGTGGGTGATCTCCATCGCCTTGACGGCGTTGCGGTACGGAATATCCGGCTCGGTGCACACATCCAGGCACATGGCGATGTCACTGCCAATGACCGATTGGATGTCTACCACCTTTTCCGGCGTGAAGACATGGCGGGAACCATCGATATGGCTTTGGAACTTCACGCCGTCCTGTTCAATCTTTCTCAAACCGGAGAGGGAGAATACCTGGAACCCGCCACTGTCCGTCAGGATGTTCCCGTCCCAGTTGCAGAAGCGATGCAGACCTCCATACGTCTTCAGAACCTCGGTGCCCGGACGAAGGTACAAGTGATAGGTGTTTGCCAAGATCAGGTTGTACCCGATCTTCCGAAGCGTATCATGATAAATCCCTTTGACCGTGCCGTTGGTCCCCACCGGCATGAACGCCGGAGTGACCACATCCCCATGGGGAAGATGCACCCGTCCCAGACGGGCTGCACTGTGGGCGTCCTGATGCGTCAATGTGTAGATGCTATCCATGTGTCCATCCAAATACCAAGCGTTGCAAGACTGCGATACATCCTATCACAATCATCGGAATTACCATACCCCAAAGCGCCGGAATCACGCCCTGCCGGGCAAGGAGCAACGTCAGCATCTGCGTGACGTAGTAGATCACGGCAATGCAGACGGACATGATGATGGTAAGCAAAAGGACATTCTTCTTGAACCGGTACGAGATGGTGCATGCGATGAACAGCATGACCAGAGGCGTCAGGCACCCAAGAATCCGTTGGATGTAGTCGATCCGATAGCTGGTCCAAGCGCTTCCGTTGGTCTCTTTCATCCGCTCCAGGAACGTACGCGCAGCGGAAAGCTCCATTGTCTTGACATCTTCACTGTTATCCCGGAACAAGTCAGGCTTCATCGTGATCTTCGGATCCTGGTACGTCGCCTGGCGTGAGATGGATAACCGCATCCCGTCGTACGTCACGGTGGTCACCGTACTGTCTGTGAATACCCAGAGGTTCCGTTCCGCATCCCACCGCGCGGAAGGAGCCTCCACCTTGGTCTTCACCCTTCCTTTTTCATCCTGGACCAGCAACGTGACGCGGGAAAGCGTGTGGCTCCGGTCATCATATTTGCGTGCGTGGATCACATACCGTTCTTCGCGGTCGCTCAGCGTGATGTTCCTGCTGTCCCTGGTGGAGGAAAGCCCCAGATACTGTTCCAACATCGCCGTCCGCTGTTTTTCCATGGGAATGGCGATCTTCTCCTGCAATCCAAACTGCATCATGCAGCAAAGCATCCCCAGTGCCAATACCGGCAGGGCAATTGCTCTCCCACTGAACCCCGCATTGTACAGACAGATCAACTCATTGTTGGCCGTCAATTGGCTGAAGGTGAATGCTGCGGCAAATAAGAGCGAAGGCGCCAACGACTGGATCAGCGCTGTCGGGACATACAGCAACGCGGAAAGCAGGATTACCGGAAACGGCACGGCGTTGCTGACGAAGCCGTCCAGGTTGGTGAACAGTTGGACGGAGACCAACATCAACGTGCAGAGCAGCATGGTCACCAGAGCGGTCTTTACCACTGACCCGACGACGTACCGATGGACCACTTTCATCGCTTCGCCACCTTGAGCAACAACAGTCCCAAACAGAACAGGATCATGTCCGGCATCCAGATGAACACCCAGGGATCCATCGGGGTCTCGAAGATTTGCAGTTGCGCGAAAAACAGCAGGTACCAGTAGGCGACGGAACTGAGCATCGCCACGGCGAAACCGACCAACCGTCCGTGACGGATCCGCAGGTACGCCATGGGGAACGTCAGGAATACCAGGAGAAAGCATGCCAGGGAAAGGGCGAACTTCTTCTGCAGTTCCGCGCGATAGTACTGGTAGTAAAACGCGATGGGAGGAGCGTTTTTTCGCTGTTGGTACTCCTTCCATCCGGAATTGAATTCCTCAGGTGACGTTGTGGTGGCAAGACTCCCCCATTGCCGTCTGAGACGGTTCTGCCAGGATGCCCTGTCCTGCAGAAGGCCTTGTTGTTTCTCTTTGCTTTTCGCTTGAAGCTCGTGGATGGAAAGCTGGCTGGGGAGCGTGTTGGAAATCTGGGGAACCTGGGAAGAAAAATCCAAGGACAGATACGCTTCCTTTGCGGTAACGATACTCCAGGAATCCCGCTTCTGCGGATCGGTCATCAGAATGGTCGGTTGGTCAACCGTCATGCCATAGACAAACGACGTGGGATCCTCCCAACGGATGGTCGCCTTGGGGGACGTGAGCGCCTCCTGCTCCTGTCCTTGCTCTCCGGTGGTGAACATCACCAGGTCGTGGACGGTAGAGCCTTCCGCCTGTCCGATGGAAAGGACGCGGTCGCCGATGGTATTGGAAGCGTAGCTGGACAGTTCCAACGTGGGAAGATCTTTCATCATCTCCACGTACAGGTCCTTGTATGCCCGGCTGCTGGCGGGCAGCAGACGATCGGCTGTCACCAGGGTCAGCGCGGAAAGCGCCAAGGCAAACACGCAGATCGGAGCGAACACCTGTTTCATGCTGATGCCGTTGGATCTCATGGCAAGAATCTCACCGGTGGTGGAGAATTCTCCGATCACCATGGCGGATGCCGTCAATGAACTGAACGGAAACGTATACAACAGGAATTGAGGAATGGCAAGGACCACCAAGTGGAAAACGTTTCCCAAGGAAACGTTCTTCACCAATACCTTTTGGGCGATCAACAGGATCTGGTTGATGAAAAAGATGAAGAAAAAGAACGCGAACGCGACAAGGAGGCTGGAGAGATACTCACGCCCCACATATCGGTGCACCAATCGGTAACGTCCGCCCACCATCTCACACTCCTGTGGAACCAAACCCTCCTGAACCCCGTTCCGTTTCGTCCAGGCTCTCCACACATTGGAAGGATGCTTTGGTGTAGGTTGCGAACACCATCTGTGCGATGCGATCCCCATCATGGACGAGGAACGGCGCTTTGCCGTGATTGATCAACAACACGCACACCTCACCACGATAATCCGCGTCAATCGTTCCGGGACTGTTCAGTACCGTCACGCCAGAACGGAACGCCAAACCGCTCCGTGGCCTGACCTGTGCCTCATATCCAGGAGGCAACGCGATGGCGATTCCCGTAGGGACTTTCGCATACTCACCCGCGGGAATCTCCAGAACGCCATCAGGAAGGGATGCGCACAGGTCGCACCCGGCGCTTCCTTCCGTCTGGAAGAGCGGGGCTTTCGCCCCGGCCCGTAAAAGACGATATCGGACAACCATCACTTCTTCTGTTGTTCGATCGCGTCAATGTAGGAAAGATTCAAGCGGTTCTGCCGATCGATCTCGATCAGCTTCACCGGCACCTGCTGTCCGACCTTCAGCACATCCTCCACATGCTCCACACGTTTGCGTGAAAGCTTGGAAATGTGGCAGAGACCTTCCTTGCCAGGCAGAATCTCGATGAATGCGCCGAAATCCATGATGCGCTTCACCGTACCCTGATAAATCCGCCCTACTTCCGGTTCCTCGACGATGGCTCCCACCAGTTCCTTGGCTTTCTGGGCCGTGGCGCTGTTCGGAGCGTAGATGGTAATCGTACCATCATCATCAATGTTCACCTCCGCACCGCTCTGCTGGGCGATCGCCTTGATCGTCTTGCCACCAGTGCCGATCACCGCGCCGATCTTCTCCTCGTCCACTTTCATGGTAAGGATCTTCGGAGCGTACGGGCTGATCTCAGCGCGCGGTCCGGGCAGGCACTTCGTCATGATGCCCAGGATGTGCAGACGGCCACGTTTTGCCTGATCCAACGCCTGGTGCATCAGTTCGGGAGTGACGCCAGCGATCTTGATGTCCATCTGGAACGCGGTGATTCCGCTTTCCGTTCCGGCAACCTTGAAGTCCATGTCACCCATGTGATCTTCTTCGCCGCAGATATCAGAGAGGATACGATAGTTCTCGTAATGCTCGCCTTCGGTGATCAAGCCCATGGCGATGCCGGCGACCGGCTTCTCAATGGGAACACCCGCGTCCATCAACGAAAGGCATCCGCCACAGACGGAAGCCATGGAAGACGAACCATTGGATTCCATGATGTCGGAAACCACACGCGTGGTGTACGGGAACTTGTCCTTGCCCGGATAGACGGCCTGCAGGGCGCGCTGGGCAAGATGGCCATGGCCGATCTCACGTCTGCCAAGGGTCAGTTTGCCGGTTTCACCAACACAGTACGGCGGGAAGTTGTAGTGCAGCATGAAGTTGGAGAAACTCTTCGCTCCATCGATGTTGTCGTACATCTGCTCATCCTGCTCGGTTCCCAGCGTCGTGGTGGCGAGGCTCTGCGTCTCACCACGGGTGAACAGCGCCGAACCATGGGCGCGCTGCAGCACACCCACTTCGCAGGTGATCGGTCTGATCTCATCCAGATGACGTCCGTCGATACGGATGCCGTCCTTCAGGATGGATTCACGAAGCGTGTCGCGCTCCAGATCAAGGATCATCGTGGCAAGCTGTTCCGGACGCTTGGAATCAACCGCAACCAGATCGGCGTATTTCTCCACCATCTGAACGCGGACGGCGTCAATAGCCTCTACTCTGTTCTGTTTGCCTTTGGTGAACGTAGCGGTCTTTACCAGCGGCGCGGCTTCCTTCTTGATCGGCTCAAGCCAGGACAGATCCGTCTTGGCTTCCAACACGGGGAGCTTCTGCTTTCCCGCGATCTTCTGCAATTCCATCTGTATTTCGCACAGCTCTCTGATCACCGGCTGGGCAGTGTTGATCGCTTCGATCATCTGCTCTTCACTGACCTGCTTGGCTCCACCCTCAACCATGGTGATGCCATCATGGGTGCCGGCGACAACAATGTCCAGCGTGGAGGCGGCAATCTGGGAGAAGGTCGGGTTGACGATGTATTTCCCCTCCACCATGGCGACACGGACTGCGGCGATCGGACCGCCGAACGGAATGTCACTGATCGTGACCGCAGCGCTCGCTGCGTTGATGGCAACCACATCCGGTGTGTTGTTCTGGTCCGCGGAAACAACCGTCGGGACCACCTGAATCTCACGGCCGAACGCCGGATCAAACAGAGGCCGCATCGGACGGTCAATCAAACGGGACACCAGGATCTCTTTGTCTTTCGGCTTTGATTCCCTTTTCAGGAATCCGCCGGGGATCTTGCCGGCGGCATAGTATTTTTCGTTGTACTCTACGGAAAGCGGGACATAGTCCAGCGGTTCCGTCGGCGCAGCGCCACAGCAAACCGTCGCGATGACCGCGCACCCGTCATAGGTGGCGAACACCGCCCCGTTTGCCTGTTTGGCGATCCGTCCGGTTTCGAACACCAGATCGTGCTCACCAATCTTCATTGAAACTTTCTTAACTTCCATAACTTCCTACTTCTTTCTTTGTTCTTTGTGCTTCTAACGATCAGATCCTGCGAAACAACACAAAAACCGGCTATGGGTTGGAATAGCCGGAGCGTGTATATCCTGGGATGCGATTTCCACCTATTTTCTCAAACTGAGATCTGCGATCAGCTGACGATAACCTTCAAGGTCCGTCCTTGCCAGATACTTCAGCAAGCTTCTCCGCTGGCCTACCAATGTCAGCAAACCGCGCTTGCCGTTGGTGTCCTTCGGATTGTTCTTGAAATGGGTCTGCAGGTCATTGATCCTCGCCGTCATCAGCGCGATCTGTACCTTGGTCGAACCCGTGTTCTTCTCGTCACCACCAAACTTGGTGATGATCTCTTGTTTCTGCTCTTTGGTAATCATGTGCCACTCCTCTTCAGCAAGTCGAGCGTCTTGATCCTCACGGTACCGCTTAACGTAGATTTCCATGGAACCATCAGCGTGTCGCCGTCCAACCGCACGACCACATCTGATGCCGAGCCATCAGAATACTCCAGCTTCGCCTGATACGTTCCTGCCAACGGCAGAATCTGCTCAAACGAACCCGTTCGGTACCACAGGCAATCGTCATGGATTCTTAACGAATATCGTGTCAAGTCCAAGCCATATGGCCTGCCGAGCATCTCCTGGACTTGTTCCAGGTCGCCCTCGGTGAGCTTTTTTCGAACCAGCGTGCTACTGATGACCTCTCCATCGTCCAACCGAACCGGTGAAGGAATCACCACCTGACACTCAGGGTCGCGTTGGTGCAGGTATTCCTGCAGCTCTCCAGGTCCGGCACACGAAGCCGGCGTACCGCAGCGGAAATCTTCACCAACCACCATCATCTTGACCGTACAAATCATATGGACAAGGTTCAGGAACTCACTCGCAGACAGTTTACTGAAATCAGCGGAAAAGTCAATGACAACGAGGTTGTCCACCTCCATCTTTCTCAACGTTTCCTCAAATTGCTGGTCGGTAAGCAATTTTCCATGGATATCCTCCTCACTGGTGAGGTATTTGGGGTTGCGGTTGAACGTGATGACCATCGACTGCCATCCATGGGCTTTGGCCGCCTGGACGCAGGTGTTGATGATCATCTGGTGGCCTCGATGCAAACCATCGAACACACCGATGCAGATGGACATTGGCACTTGGCTCAAAATGGGAAATTCAACCAGATGCATGAAATCGGCTCGTTTCATCATTCATTCCCTCGTATCTGGCAGACGATTTTTCGTCTGCGTACATCAACGACATACCGAAGCATGCCATCCTTATCATACACGATGCCCCACTTCGGGGAAAGCGTTGCATCCCCTCCAAACAGATGGGAAGGAATCGTTCCGTTGTCCATCCATTTGGTGTCCGATGAATCAATCTGGAATTTTTCCGTCTGGGGAAGCCGGAGCAGCAATTCCCCCCGCTTTCCAATCATATCGCCCAGTCCCTTGGTATCTTCGGCGCTGACCGCCTCATCCAAGCGATACGGTCCGACGGCGGTTCGTTGGAGAAACGAAAGGCTGGCGCAGGAGCCACAGGCATGCCCGAGATCCCGTGCAATGGAACGGATATACGTGCCTTTGCTTACCAGAAGTTCACAATCAAGATCCCTGCCATCATACGCTGTCACCTTGAACTCGTGGATTGTCACCGGCCGGCTCTCCATCTCCACCGTCACGCCTTGACGTGCAAGGACACTGGCCCGCTGTCCGGCGACGTGAATCGCCGAATAGACAGGAGGCGCCTGAAGAATTGGTCCCAGAAACTGTTTGTTGATCATCTCGTTGATCGTTTCCAACGATGGGGGATCCGCTTGTTTCACCACCTCTCCGGTAGGATCCAGCGTATCTGTTTCCGAACCAAAACGGATCACGGCGTGATACCGTTTGTCAAGGCCGAGAAACAGCGGATTAAGCCGCGTCATGGAACCGGTCAACACCACAAGCAAACCCTGGGCGAACTTGTCCAGGGTCCCGGTATGTCCGACCTTGCGGTCAATACTCCGTTTGATGGCGCCCAACGAAACGAAACTGGTCACTCCGCTGGGTTTGTCCACCAACAAGACTGAAGCGTTACTTCCCATCGGTCAATGAATCAATCAGGCGATTGACCTTCTCCCCTTCCACCAATGAGGAATCCATCTTGAACGTCAGCACCGGCGTGTTTTTCGTACGAAGGAACGCGCCGACTTTCTTCTGGATGAAACCATGGGCGGACTGCAACGCCGCCACACTCTTCTCCAGTTGCTCCCGTGGCAACGGAGAGGAGATGAAGACGGTGGCGTAGGCGTTGTCCACGGAAAGCTCCACACGGGTGACGGAACAAAGCGTGGACAGGTTAGGATGCTTGATCTCGCCTTTGACGATCATCATGCTGATCGCCTGCATCAGGCGGGACTCAAGCCGTTCCTGACTGTACTGGCTCATGATTTCTTCTCCTGCTCTGCGGCAACCGGCCCTTTGCCATCGTCCAGCTTGCGGGCTACCTTCTCCATCTCAACCGCCTCCAGCACGTCTCCGACCTGCAGATCCTGGAAATTCTCCAGTCCGATACCGCATTCGAAACCTTCGGCGACTTCCTTGGCGTCATCCTTGAACCGCTTCAGCGAAGAGAGTTTGATCAACTCCTTGCTGACCTGGATGTTGTCCCGCACCACACGGAAGAAGCAATCCCGGGTGATCTTCCCACTGGTGACCATACAACCGGCAATGGTGCCGATCTTGGGCACATGGAACGTCTCCCGAACTTCCGCCGTACCGACATCCACCTCTTTGGTGATCGGGCTGAGCATGCCTTCCATGGCAAGCTTCACGTCGTCAACCACATCGTAGATGATATTGTACTTGCGGATCTCCACCTTTTCTTCGGCGGCAAGGGCAAGCGCACGTGGCGTCGGGCGGACATTGAAACCGATGACCAAGGCATCCGAAGCGGCCGCCAACGAGATATCGCTCTCGATGATGGCGCCAGCCGCGGCGCGGATCACTTCCAGTTTGATCTCCGGTGTGGAGAGCTTCTCCAACGCGCCCTGCAACGCTTCGACAGAACCCTGCAAATCGCCTTTGATGACGATGTTCAGCGTCTTGATGTTGCCCTCGGCGATCTTTTCGCCCAGGTTGGCCAACGTCACCTTGTTCGGGTTGTTCGCCGAAGCGCCCAGCCGTTCCAGTTCCTGCCGTTTCGTACCAATCGTTCTTGCCTGTTTCTCGTCTTCCGTCACTTGGAACGGATCACCAGCGTTGGGGACATCGGAAAGACCGATGATCTCCACCGGCGTGGACGGCCCTGCTTCCTGGATCCGCTGTCCCTTGTCATTGAAGATGGCACGGGCACGGCCCGGATAAATGCCGGCTACGTAGTAATCCCCGACATGCAGCGTCCCTTTTTGGATCAGCAACGTGGCGACGATGCCCCGTCCCTGGTCGATGCGGGATTCCAACACCCTGCCTTCGGCACGACAGGACGGATTGGCCTTCAGCTCCATCATCTCCGCCTGGAGCAGAATGGTATCCAACAGTTCGTCGATTCCCTGTTTCTTCAACGCGGAAATACGGCAGTACAGCGTCTGGCCACCCCATTCTTCGGGGATCAAGCCAATGTCAGAGAGCTGCTGCATGACACGTTCCGGATTCGCTTCGGGGAGATCACACTTGTTGATCGCCACGATGATGGGGACCTTGGCCGCCTTTGCGTGGTCGATGGCTTCCCGTGTCTGGGCCATCACCCCATCATTGGCGGCGACAACCAAGACGACGATATCCGTCACTTGAGCACCACGGGCACGCATCATGGAGAATGCCGCATGACCCGGAGTATCCAGGAAGACGATGTCCCCTTTCTCAGGGATCGTAACCTTGTAGGCGCCGATGTGCTGGGTGATCCCACCATATTCGCCTTCGGCGACATGCGTCGAACGAATGGCATCCAACAGTTTGGTCTTGCCATGGTCGACGTGCCCCATGACGGTGACGATCGGAGCCCGGGGAACCATCAGTTCCGGAGAATCCGGCGTGTTTTCGATCAACGTCTCATCGTACAAGGAGACCTTGTGCACCTGGCATCCATATTCTCCGGCGATGATGGCGGCCGTATCATAGTCGATCGACTGGTTGATCGTCACCATCATCCCCATCTTGAACAGTTTGGCGATGATGTCACTCGCTTTGAGGTTCATCTTCTTGGCGAGATCGGCAATGACGATGGAATCCATGATGTCGATGGACTTGGGAACCGCGGCGAGCTTGGCCGCCTCCTGCTCCTTGCGGCGCTGGATCTGAAATTCCTTCTCTTCCTCGGCGTCACGTTTCTTGTAATCCTCACGCTTTCGGAAGTTCTTTTTCGGCGTGCGCGCCTGCTCGCTCCCCAACTCGTTCATGCCACCGGCAGGCCGGCCACCACCCTGTCCGGGTCTGCCGCCAAATCCAGGCCGGTTACCAAATCCCGGTCTGCCCGCCCCTGGACGGAACCCGCCCTGGCCGTACGGCTTGCTCCCGTAGTTGTTGCCATACTGGCGCGGCTGATACCCACCCTGCCCGTTACCGTACTGTCGCGGTTGATATCCGCCTTGGCCATTGTTTCCATAGGGACGCGGCTGGTATCCCCCTTGGTTATTGTTGCCATATTGGCGCGGTTGATATCCGCCTTGGCCGTTGTTCCCATAGGAACGCGGTTGGTATCCACCCTGTCCTTGGGGACGGTTGCCATACGGGCGGTTCTGGTAGGAACCATACCCGCGTTGCACCGGTTTGCCACCGACGACACCGACCTGACGGGGGCCGACGGAAGGTACGACGCTCTCGCCCTGTGCGGCGCCAGGATTCTGGCTCTGCCACTGGGCATGATCCTTCACTGACTGTCCCTGCCCCGGAACCGGCGGCAGGTTGGTCGGATGAATGATCATTGGTCCGTTGTGCAGCGGTGAATTGGGGACTTGCCGGTTCGTGCGACGCACCACCTGCACCGCCGGTTTCTGCACCGACGGTTGCGCGGGATTTGCCGCCTGCTGTTCAACAGGGGTCTCCTTCGGGGATTGCGGTTCCGCCACGGAAGGAGCAGGTACCGGTTTTTTTGCAACCACGACCTTCTTCTTCACAATGATGATCTTCCGCTTTTCAGGAGCCTTCTGTTCGGCTGGCTGTTCTTTCTGTTCACCTGGTGTCACCACGTGCTTGATCAACGTAACTTGGGACTTCGTATCTTCCATTCTACCCTCTCTCAGATTCCCTTACTCTTCCACAAAGGAGAGACCCGTTCCGCAGTTCGGGCACACCGTCATGTCCGGTGTAACCGGTTTTCCACAGTTCGGACACACATACTGAGGCTGCGCCCCATCCGCATCTTCCTCGACGATATCAACGTTCTCGTTGATCGTATCGCGGATCTGCTGGATCTCCTCGTCAGAGAAATCACCATACGACTTCAGATCATCGTCGGTGAGATTGATGAATTCCTCGACACTGTAAATGTCATGGAACTGCAATTTCTTCAAAAGCATCGGATCAAGCGGCAGTTCGGAAAGCGCCACTTCATCATCCGCGACACCGCTTTCACGTTCCGAAGCAGGAACTTCCGGAGCGGAAGCTTCAGGCTGTACCGGCTCGCTCTGGCCAAAGATACTCTCCGCCTTGTTTCTGGCTTCGCTGGCGATATCCATCTCCTGGAACTGCGCCGGTGTCTTCACATCGATCTGCCAGTCGCAGAGCTTGTTGGCAAGCCGGACATTCAAACCTTGTTTCCCGATGGCAAGGGAAAGCTGGCTCTCATCCACAATGGCAACCGCCTGGAAAATATTCTTGTCAACGATCACCACATCCTCAACCTGAGCGGGGCTCAAGGCGTTCTTGATGTAGACGACCGGGTTGGGATCGTAGCGGAGGATATCAATCTTCTCCCCTTCGATCTCCGCCATGATCGTCTGAATGCGGTTTCCTTTCAGACCGACACAGGCACCGACGGGATCAATGTCCTCGCTTCTGCTCGCAACGGCGACCTTTGTCCGGTAACCGGCTTCACGAACGATGTTGACGATCTCGATCTGGTTCTGGGCGATCTCAGGGATCTCCATTTCAAAGAGCTTCCGCACCAACTCAGGGCTGGTACGGGACAAGGTGACACGCAGTCCGCGTTCCGCCTTTTCCACCGAATCCACATAACATTTGATTTTGTCGTTGGATTCATAGGATTCCCGAGGACTCTGGTTCCTCCGGGGAAGAATCCCTTCCGTCGTACCAATATCCACCATGATGTCGCCATTGAGCAGTTGCCGGCGGTAATAGCCGATAATGATCTGATGTTCCTTGGTCTTGTACTCATTGTACAAGGTATCCTTGGTGATGTCACGGAAGTTCTGGCGAGCGGTCTGCTTTGCGCTTTGCACGGAAAGCCGGTTGAACTGTGACGTATCGACAGGAATCAAAAGTTCATCACCGATCTCACAGTCAGGCCGGATTTTTCTGGCCTCTTCAAGTGGTATCTCCGTCACTTCGCTGTACCAGTTGTCCTCATCCACCACTTTCTTACGGGCAAGCACATCAACGGAACGATGGTCATCGGAAAACTGGATCTCACAGTTGTCCATTGTTCCGTACTTGCTCTTGTAGGCGGCTCTGAGAATGTTCTCGATCGTGTTGAGCACCAAATCTTCGGAGATGCCTTTCTCTTCCATCAACGCTTTCACCGCGTCGCCCAAATCAACTGCCATGGTCAATTTCCTCCCAACGATAGTCCAACTTTGCTTTCTGAATCTGCGGCAAAGCAACGCTCACGTCCGTTTCGTCCTTTCCATCCCCGATGGTGCACCGGGTGAGCGACAGGGTATTCCCGTCCCATCCCGCGATGTCCCCACGGAGATACTCCGCTCGTCCGCTGTCATACACACGGACGGTCCGTCCAACGAAAAGGCTGAACTCAAAGGGATCCTTGATCACTCTGAGCAGTCCGGGCGTGGACACTTCCATGTACAGATCACGGAGCGGACCGGCCGCTGCTTCCGCCACGGGGTAGATGGCATGATACGCGCGTTCACAATCAGCGCTGTCCGCCTCTTTGCCTGCCCCGGTGATGAACACTTCCAACTTCACCTGGTTTCCATGCATCGTCTGATGAATCTCAACGATTCTCAGGCCAAGTGGTTCCAACAGTGGCTCGTAGAAAGTGAAAAGCGGGTTGTCCTGTAGTGTGCTTTTTTCCATATGGTCTCTTTTCTATAAAAAAGGGATGCGCCTTTCAGCGATCCCCTTGCGAACGTATTGTAGGTTGTTCCATCTCCGTCTGTCAACCATGCAGGGTGAATTTCACCGTATGTCTCTGATCAATCAACAAATCCCGGGGTATCGCCTCGTCGTCATACCACGCCTCCCCCTCCTGATTATCCGTAGGATCGGCGATCCATTGGCTTCGATTTGTTTCTTTCGAAGGCGCCAGAAGCAACGTACAGCACAGCCGCATCGGATCCAGGTTTCCAAAGTAATGATCCCACCGCTCCGTGGCTCCATCCCGATACGCCGAGCCGCCGAAAGAACAATCGGCATACCGTTCGGGAAGGCCGGGAATGGAAAAACGAGCCCAGTCATGGTTGGAAATGCCCTGTGGGGTGACATACATGCCTCCCATCCATCCCGCCTTGATGCCGCTTGCCCGGCACAAATTGATGAAAAGCGCCGCTTGGATGCCGCAATCCCCCCGACGCATCGACGCGCCGTACTCGGCAAGGTTGGGGATCGTCTGGTACGAGGGCATGTAGGCATAGGAGACATGCGTGGTGATGTACCGGTAGATCAACCGCGCCCGGGTGATCGGATTGGGCTCGTCCCCGACAATGTTCTTTGCGAGATCTTCCAGATACCGACTCCGCACCAGGTAAGGAACCTGGTCCTTTCCATGCCACCAGGAAGGTTTGGCCAGCTTCTCCAGCTGGTCCATCGGGTGGTAGTCCATTGCAATGGTGTATCCGTATTCGATCCAGAATTCTTTGTTGGGAGTTGGCACTCCTCGAAAGTGTGCGCACCGACGATCCGAGGACGTGGCGTCCACCCCTACCAGCTCCCCGCTTTGCCTGAGAATCTTCAGTTGCTTGATGAAGGGACATCGCACCGGAACCGGAAGATCGACGGATACGGTCTTTCCCTCCCTGATCGCTTCCTCCTTCAGGGAAAATCCGATGTGCACCACCACATCCGCTTCCCCCCTGCCCCGTTGTTTCATCCGGGCGATCATCTCATCCCGCAGGGCGATGTCCGTCTTGCGCTCTTCCGTAGGGACATCCTTCCTCAGGGTATCCAGAAACCTGCGATGATAGTGGATCGCCCCATCCACCAAGGAGAATGGAATGATCCCTTGGGTGCGAAGTTGCTCTAAATCCTTCATCGTCGCATCAGGGCGTATCGTCCGCAAGAGGGAAAGAGCCTCTGTTCCATCGTACGGGAAATCATGAGTCCGCAGTTCCAGCAGATGGTCTTCCAGTTCCAACCGGTTGCGCTCAAGGTCATCCACCTTGTCATGGGAAAGAAGATACGCGATCTCCTCCCTGGCTTTGGTGACGTATCCCGCTTGGGAAAGAAGCCGGACATCCTCTCGAAGAGGATAGACAAGACTGTCAAGATCATTCGGTTGCATGGCATCACCTTAGTGGAAATCGGATCATGATGCAAGGACGATCGCATACACTGGCAGAGGAATCCGAAGCTGGA
>Ga0172377_10003164_pt1 | contig 16879 bp, 9 predicted proteins | sample Pumphouse3metaG_FD_119749 | JGI IMG/M metagenome (GOLD analysis project Ga0172377, IMG submission 119749) | Leachate microbial communities from a municipal landfill in Southern Ontario, Canada - Pumphouse #3 metaG | ecosystem: Engineered > Solid waste > Landfill > Unclassified | place: Canada...
GAAATAGGTGCAGCAGGCAAAAATCCCGAATCCGGTGAATCCTGGGGAGTGCATGATGCAAAAACAAATAACAAGAGAACCGCGGTTCCCGTGGACTTAAAAAAATTCATGATGGGTGTTGTTTGTAAATGAATACCTTGAAACCAAAAGTAACAAAAAATCTTATGGAAAGCCAATTCCCGTGAGGATATCCGTTGGTTTTGGAGGAAGACTCTGGTTTTTGACGATTTTTCCGACGATTATTTCCGTCGGTTTTTTCGACAATCCTTGGAAATCATTTGCTGAACTTGTAAATTTACGTATCTCTTTCTACTAAACATTTACAGGAGAATTTTGTGGCTACGTCATGTTTTGGAGGGATGAGTATATATTTTTGATCGCTAAACCTTAAGATTATTTCTGCTTCATTAGCTTGCTAAAAGAGCGGCATTACCGTTAGTTAGGACAGATAAACTCAAAATAATTCATATGATTGTTATTCATCAGTTAAATATCGCCAATGCAGAATAAACATGGATAGTGCAAGAAATGAAAAAATGCATATGATGATCGGTCTGGTAGATGCAGATCTATTAGATAATGGCACAAGACATCCTAATCTTGTGCTCTTAAAAATTGCTGGATTTCTGAGCGATAATAAAGTCCCTTTCCAACTTATCCTTGATTCTAAAGCTGATATTTCCAAGTACGATAGAATTTATATCTCACGTGTGTTTACATTTACTTCAATGCCTGAGTTCTACACAAGTACTATCGGAACTCCGATGGAGAATAAGTTAGCACTTGGCGGAACGGGATTCTATGCAGACGAGACAGACATCAAAGTTTTCACAACTAGAAGAGTCGAGGACATGTCCCGTTTAGAGCGTGATGCATTTCTCAATAGCCTGCAAAATAAGAGAGGGGGAGCAAATAAATACGGAATTGATATGTCTCGACAAATGCCTTATTATCATTTATACGATAGTTTTATTGCTAGTCAATTGCAGTTGGGATTTAATGTAGATAAGTATAAGGATTATCAAAAATATTCAATAGGCTTTCTAACCAGAGGGTGTGTTAGACATTGTCCATTTTGTGTTAACAAACTAGAAACAACTATTCATTCATATTCTAAGTTAGATTGGTTCGTCGATAACGAAAAAGATGAAAAAGGACATCTTTTAAGGCCATATATTTACTTGTGGGATGATAATTTCTTAGCATCAGATAGATCTGTATGGAAACCACTATTGCAGCAGCTAATAGATAGCGGCCGTCCTTTTCAGTTTCGTCAGGGATTGGATGAACGAATGCTTGTTCATAGTCCATACGGAGAGGAGATGGCCCAAATGCTATCACGGTCGAAGTATCATGGAGATTTTATATTTGCATTTGATAATTGGCAAGATCGAGAAACTATAGAGAAAGCTCTCAAGATTTGGAAACGTTATAATCCTAAAAAGAATACTAAATTCTACTTGTTTTGTGGCTTTATGCAAAAACGCGATAATCTAGACAAGTTTTATCGTGATATTTGGGAACTCTTCCATAGGATAAAGATTCTTATGCAATATTGTTGTGTGGGTTACGTAATGAGACATCAAGATTATAAAAATGCGCCGGTATCCAATTTATACATACAGATTGCTCGATGGTGTAACCAACACCAATTTTACAAAAAGATGTCTTTTTGGGAATTTTCATATAGGAATCAGTCATATTGGGAAGAAACAACTCTACCGCCAAGTGGACGCCCTCAATTAATGTCATTTAGCCAGTTTGAACAGGATCTTGCGGATGGCTATTATAAAAGGATAAAGATGTGCTTGCCTCTGAAGACAATTATGGATGTTCTAGACATGTTCCCAGATCGAAAAGACGAACTTCTTGAAATGTTCAATTATAAGATGTCAGATTTGATAGATCCACGACTGTGGAATTAATCGAAATAGTTTTTATCATGCCAATAATCAACCACGCACGATACGACAATAAGAGTGATCTTGAAGTCCTCATTGTCCAAAATGATGGGACCCCTCTTCATGGGGAGATTGACATGTTTAGAAGGATTTATAAGGATTGTGAAAATAGTCCCTTTACTTGGCATTTTTGGCATGACAAACGTCTCAACGTGTCTGTCAAAAGGCAAGCAGAGATACAAATTGATTTTCTTCTTGTATGCCAAAAAGGCGTAGTCGTTGTTGAAGTGAAGGGTGGTAAGGTCGGTATGGTTGAAGGGAATTTTTATTATGAAATCAACTACGAACGAGAATTTATGCTACGGACGCCATTTGATCAGGCTAGAGATTACATGCAAGCGTTGATAGATAATAAAATAATAAGTTCTTCTCAATTGTTCATAGATACTGTTTGTGCGTTTCCTCATTCTTCTTTGGAACATACAAGCATTAATAGTAATGCGGATTTAGGGTATAAATTATGGTCAAAATCTAAGCAAGAAGATTCGTCTGCTTCTTTCGCTGACTTTTGTATAGAGGTGCTAGAATATGATAAGCTCAGAAGGTCGAGATTATTTAACAATCTTTCTCCCGAGGAAGTTAATGTCGCGATCAGCTCTTTGCTGAATTCCTTTGAGGATCGAGCTAGAAATCCCTATTCTGAGCATAGTATTGAATCAATCCTTGAAAGGCTGAATGTTGATAATTTCAGTGTGTTTAATAGCCTTCAAAAAAACGAACGTCTATTCATTGAAGGTGGCCCGGGCACGGGGAAAACAACTATTGCAAAAGCTTACATTGATAAGTATCATACTCTAAAAGGACTGTATATATGTTGGAATGTTCTTCTTGAGGCAAAGATCAAAAATTATCTTGGTCGAGAAGGCTTTGTCAATTGCGAAGTCGCACAATTCGCCTACTTCATTTATTCGCTGGAGCATCAGTTAAACGAAACACATATCCCATTAGAAGATATTTCATCTGGTGCTGCCCAGGGGAAAATACGCGATCTTATCGCAAAGGTTAGATCAAGAAACGGGTTTTGCCCTTATGATTATGTTATCATAGATGAAGCACAAGATGTGCTTGACAAAGGCGCAATTAGCATAATAGATGGCTTATCTTCTATTACTTCTGATGGAATTCTTTCTGGTCGATATCTCGTTTTTTATGATGTTGAACAAGGGTATAATCATACTAATAGGCGAATAGAAGATATTTTGAATTCATTGTATCCCAATGGAGCTCATTTTCTCCTTGATGTTAACAAGAGGGTACCTACTAATAAGGAGATTATCTCTTTCGCAAATATGCTATTGGAGGAGAAAAACATAAGTGAAATTCTTCAAGAAATCGAAGTGTCTGGCTACGATTTTGTTAAAGTATCTTATTTTGATGGAGCAAAGTCACTAGTGAAGTATATAGGTGGGATTAAGCAAGAGATTAGTGAGTATTCTTTATCATGGGATGACTTTGTCGTTCTTGCGGATTCAAGTACCAAAAAACTCCCAGCAGGATCTAACGAATCATTTTATGATAGGATTGCAACAATAGATGGAATAAAAGACTTGAACTCTCATAATATATGTGTGGATACCGGTGAACTTCAATTTACATCAATCTTAACGTATAAAGGGTTGGAATGTAAGCATGTAATATTGATCCTCAATGGAAGGACAAGTATTAATCAACTGGAGGTGTATATCGGGATGACTAGAGCAATAGTTGATCTTCAGATATTGATTCTCAGATAAAATGATAAACGGCGGATTAGAAATATTAATGCACCAGGAATCTATGACCTTCCCTAAGGTCTGTTCTGCTATGTATCACTCTCAAACTGAGACTGGGCGTGAGTTTCTTTGCACTGTCGACAATATCATTGAAGAGTGTTTATCATATTCGCCCAATTGCGAGGGCGATATATCACTCCATATTGTTAATATCCCTGGATGTCCTTCTTGGGCCAGAGAGTTGCTTGCTCGATATTTGCTCCATAAGATTTCTTTTTTGAATGATTCTTCCATTGTATCTTATGCAAAAAGGAAGAGTAAGGAGCAATTGGAGTTACCCATGGGTGTTAGAGCGTCATCTCGTCTTGGCAAACAGATATTCAGAGAATGGATGTATTACAGGAAAATAGTAAATCTTTTTTCAGATATTCAATATTCGAAAGAACGATCAGCAAAATCGCTATTTGTCCTTTCGGAGAATGATATCAAGACTCAAAAAAATGATAAAAATCCATGGCTCTCAAAACTATATTCCAGAGATATTTCTTCTGATGCTTCCGCTATTGTAACAACTGCCATGACGGCGTATGACATAGAAGAACAAATTGCGGATTTGGAAGAAGAAGATATTCCTCATATTGAAAATGTTTTCATATTTCACAATCCGAAAAAAGGGAAAATTACATACTCATTCAATGTTGAACAAATTAATCGTCTCAATCAATATGGGATGGGTATAAAAAATATTTTTGTATTCTCCATTTCTGAGCGTCACTTTAGGTTATATTATACAATTGATAATGTTAAGTGCCGTTTGCTATCTGAACTCTTAAAAAAAGAAGTTAAGAGTTTTGACGCTTTTGATGGTTTTATCTCATTTACTCAAGAAGAATCAGACTTTCTATTTGGGCGTCAGCCACAAAGATGCACTTATATAATTGATTCTCCGGAAAGAGATTTCTTTACAGTTGAACTTGATTCGTTCTTTGATCAAATTCAGCATAATTATCGAATTAAAAATGAGTTAAGTCTTGCTTTCACAGAAGAATCTCAGCGAATATTTGTTAAAATACTAAAAGATGAAGAGGGCTATATCCCTAGCGATATTTTGTCTGCGTTTTTCTCATATTATGTATCTATATGGCTGAGCACAATAATTCCAGCTATTGAAAAGTTTATTTCTGATTCTCATTCTATTGCATTTATTCTCCCGAAAGCTTGCGACTGGGCTAAGGCACAACTAAAGATGTATTTTAGTAGAGATGGCCGCCGTATTGATTTAAAGTTTATTGATGATCTGAAGGATGGCATCAAAGTAGACAAAATAATTTTTCTCATTTATAGGTACACAGATAAGATTTATAAATCATACCCTAATTCCTTTGACCCTTTGCCTATTTCACAGGGACAACAGTCATTAACTATTATTAACAGGCTCACTCATAATAAGTACTATGAATGGAATAAGCATTTTTATGATCGAGACTTTAATGGTTTATTATATAGTGATTTTAGGCGGGCGAAATTAGGATGGAAAAAGTGTGTTTACCAAAGGCCATTGACCCCAAAAATATGGTCGAACATTGAAGAGGCTGAAGTTGATGAAAGGCATTATGAAGCTGATAAATGCACTGTTATTTATTCATCCGGTAAAGAAAAGGAATATTTTGCCAGTACAAAAGTATTATTCATAGATAACGAACAGAAATATAGAATTTCACAGTTAAAGGATATCTCCGAGTCTGAAATAAAACAGATATTGGTATTAGATGAGTTAGTTGAGATGATCAGAGAATCTTTATTGTCTAAGACTAAAGATAATCCTCAGGCAGAGGACTTTATTAGAAAAGATCCTAAATATGGATTGTCTGATGATGAGATTAAATCTTCGATTGAGCTATGGAAGTATCTGCTTCTTCGAGAAGTTAATAATAAAGGGCTTAAAACAGTGTACCAAGAAATATTTCTGGCAAATCCAGAGATCTCTCTTAATGGTTTTTCCAGATGGGTTGATATGGATTATCCAATGATTTTGCCACGAAGCCGCAGTAGCCAAAATGCATTATTAACCTATTTGGGCTTTTCAATAGGTTCACCTTATCACCGCATTATTTTAACGAAGAAGTTGCTGAATATAAACTATTCAAGAACGCTCAATAGCCAAATAGAATCTCTTCTTCAGTCTCTCCTCACTAAGCCATTAGAAACAAAAGAAGATTATGGCCGGTTGTGTGAGAATAATTCCGACATACTAACAATTCTTGAGGTAAATAATGTCGTTGATGCGAATGCGCTAAAAGATCTTCTTGAAATAAAGTTGAAATCGATTAATAATATAATATATGATCAAGACTAAAAGAAATTCTCTGGAACTTTTTCTTCGGGAGCAAATGCTCGGTCCGGGGGCATGCATGAAACATTTTGTTCTTCGGCAACATGACGGCACAATTACTGGTCTTGATAGCGAAGAAGTCCTCAATACGACGCCGGGATCCGTATATAGTACCGGCATTCTGTTCCCCCAGAGAATAGACAAAACCACTCAGACTGGTCTAGCACAAAAGCTGAATAAAAGTATTGACGAGAATGTTTCAGCTAATGCTATTGAAGAAAATGATAATGATGGAGAAGGTCTTGAAGAAATACTTAATCGCTCTCAATCAGATGAGGAAGATGTCTTCTCTTTAAGTCAGCGTTTCCCCACGACAATTGGGATTTCTTGCTGTCTTGACAAAGTTGGATTATTCAACAATTACGATATTAAAATCACAGTATCTGGAAGATATTATTGGAAAATCCCCAAAAGCGATTATACAAATATTATTATTCGTGTTTCGGACGCGCCATCATTTGATATATTATTCTCACGGTTTAAGGAAAAACTCTCTTCATATTTTGTTTTTAACGAAGATGGCCTTTCTCTGCGCCATGACATCGAGAAAGAAGGAGCTTCAATAAAAGATAGTTTATTAGAGATTAATCAGCTTTTTTGTAAGGAGGTTGCACAAAAGGAGAACGGTTCGCTTGATGAAGAATACCTCGCCATTGGTGATAGTTATAGGTATTTAAAATCATATAAAGAGAGACTGTGGAGAAAACTAAGATTTGTAAAAGATGGAATCACCATCTCTGAAGAGGAACGCAATGATGTGCTCAAAACGATAGAAAAGATTGAAAATTATGAGACTTTTCTCTCTTATTTTGATGACGCATTGAGTATCTGTAGTGCAAAATCATTTGGTTATTGGATCTCAGATACATTTTGCAAAACGGTTGACTTATCTGATGTAGATTTGAATTCAAGTGGCTCGAAAATAATCTTTTCTCCACGAAAAATTGGGTCCTTGAAAGATATTGTTTGTTATGATATTGATGGCTCTGGAACAACGGCGTCATTATCTTTGTGGGTGCAAGTAATGAATGGTTTGAATGAATCTTCCGGAAAAAAGTATTTAAAAATACAAGTGGAAAATACATCATCTCCATTTGAAGAAGATGAATCTCATTATTTTTCTATTGTAACAGAGAAAGTTAATCAGAGAAGTTTTTTTGGAATTGAAGTTAAAATTGAAAGTCCTTGGTTATGCCCGTATCAAGATCATTTTAGCCGTGAAATTCAAGGTGACATTGAACAGCTTAATTACCTTTATAGGTCTCTAGAAGATTACGGTATAGGTCATTTATGCTCTGTTAATTGGAAGGTAACTAATGATGAAAAGTGGGTAAAATCTGAGTTTCTTCCTTCATATGAAACCCCTGATGTCGAAGCTGTCCCTAGAGATAAACAATCATTTATCTTCGACAAGGGAAAATACATCCCTAAGCCATTATTATCATCTGATAAGCCATTGCAATTTAAGTGGCTTTCGACGTTCTCTGATGCGTTAAATGGTGAGATTGTTTCTGCATTATACTCTTTTGTCGATTCTTACAAAGTCTGGATAGAGAAATACAAAATAAAGGTTTCATCTCAATTTAGTAACGAAAAAAGGCTCGGTGAGAATGTAATCAATGATTGCTTGAAAGATTATGAAAGAATGCGTTCAAATATCGAGTTGCTTCTTGATGGCTGTGAACAAAATATTCTTTCATTTAGAATAATGAATTCTGCCATGTTTATGCAGTTGTGGCATGGCAAGAATAAACACGATCGTAAATCTTCGATGGCTTTTTATCGAGAAGCAAATGACCATCTGTTTGGAGATTTTCCTGCAACATGGAGACCGTTCCAGTTGGCTTTTATTCTTCTGAATCTTGACGGCATTATTCAACGTCCAGATGATGCTACTTGGTCAAGGCGTAATGAGGTTGTTGATCTTGTTTGGTTCCCAACAGGAGGAGGAAAGACGGAGGCTTACTTGGGTATTATTGCTTTAGCAATTATCCATAGAAGGAGAAATGAGTCTAATTCTGGAGGAACAACTGCAATAATGCGTTATACACTAAGACTTTTAGCCACACAACAGTTCCAGAGGGCAATGCGAGTTATCCTAGCACTTGAACAAATTAGACAATGGGATGAATACTCTTTGGGGGATGAGTCGATATCTATAGGATTGTATGTTGGTGACAGTTCTCTTCCAAACAAAGCTTCAGATCTATATAATGAATGCCTAAAATGGAATGAATTGGGACCAGATGGACGAAGAAAAGAGTCCAGGATACCAATAGACAGATGTCCCTTCTGCGGCCGTCCTTTAAAATATGTTAAAGAAGGCACCTCTGCCGCTCCCAAAATTAAATTTAGATGTGATAATATTAGGTGTGAATTCTCAAATGAGATTCCAGTTAAATTATGCGATGAGTATATTTATGAGCAGCCTCCAACATTGTTGTTCGGTACTGTGGATAAATTTGCTGCACTAGGGCATAAAGTGTCAACGGCGTCTCAAAAAGTGAATCAAGATTCTCGCCGCATTTTTGGTAAAGGACTAAATAATTTCCCGCCATCACTTATAATTCAGGATGAATTACATCTTCTATTAGGCCCATTAGGCTCTGCTGTAAGTTTGTTTGAATGTGCAATAGATCAGTTGTGTTCGTATGATGCGCATACGTCTACAGGAGAGAAATATAAAGTACGGCCTAAAATCATCTCGTCAACTGCGACTACAAGAAACACAAACTTACAAATCAAAGCCTTGTATGATAGAGATGTCAATATTTTCCCAAAATCAGGAATAGACTATGACGATTCCTTTTTTTCTTTCTACAAACGTGAAAAAGAATTGTTTGAATCTGAAACACACTTTGTCTCAAAGAGAAAGTACCTTGGGATTCTTCCGACCGGAAGGACGCAGATGACTACTCAGATGCGATTAGTTGCGACAATGTTTGTCCATCGAGCGCTATTTGAATTAGAATATCATGACTCTTTATCTGATAAAGATGTTGAAGAAACCTTTGACTATTATCATTCAATTATCGATTATTTTAATAGTCTCAAGGAAGTAGGAAAGACAGATGCTCAGTTCTTCACTGAATTTACGAAATATACGCGACGACTTTTTAAGCGTGTCTTGAGAAACAGTAATATGTTGGAGTGTCTGTATTGCTATGATTCGTCATTTAAAAAGTCAGAGTTGACAGGCAGACTCTCTGGTTCAGAAGTGGTAAAGGAATTATCTAAGGTGGGAGAGCACTGGAAAGCAAATCTGCGGTTCCCGACGAAGCAATCTAGCGATGGTAAGTGGATTCCTGGTAGTACTCCTCCTGACATGATCCTTGCAACTAATATGATCTCAGTCGGTTTGGATGTTGATAGGTTTAATACGATTATTATGAATTCCATGCCAAGGAACGTCGCCGAATACATTCAAGCAAGCAGTCGTGTTGCTAGAAGCAAACAAGGATTGGTCGTTACACTTCATAATCCTTTTAGAATGCGCGATCTGTCACATTTTGAGAGATTTATAGAATTCCACGAAAAATTATACTATTATGTTGAACCTATTTCTATTACGCCATTCTCAAAGAAATCGATTGAACGTTATTTGCCACTTTATCTTGCTACGATGATCCGTCATAACTATCCATTTTTGGCTAATCCAGAGGATGCTGCTTCATTAACCCCTGAGGTGCGAAATAAACTTCGAATAGATCTTTGCTCGTATTTCAAAGAACGACTTACTCGTTCTGGCCAGTTGGATGAATATTTAAGAGAATTACTTACTCCTGAACTAGAGACTAATATCGAATCTTTTATTGACCAATCACTTAGTGGATGGATGGAATTGGTTAATGGCCAGTCTATTGGTGGTTATAAACTCAGGTATTCTGGTTCTGAGTATGTCAATAAGTTTGGGGAAACTCAATGGAAAAACTTATTTATTTGTCTTGATTCATTTCAGGACGATAATTCTACCAATGCATGGGCTGTCCCGATATCATTAAGGACTGTTGAGTCAGAGGCCGTGATTAGTGTAAAAGAGTTATAATATGGAGATTAATAAAGATAAGCAATATAATCAAGGTGTAGGCAAATTTAAAGTGTTGTCTTCTAATGCTGGTGTCGGATCAATAATAACAATCAAGTCGGGTTTTTTTATCATGCCTCAAACAGTGTCATTTTGGGGATTTGTTAAGGCCGTTAATAAGCAAATTGAAAATTTCAGTGAGAGAGATCCAAAAGAAATAGCTAAGAAAGCTGGGGTTGATATTATTGATGACCCTCGATTTGTGAAATTCCTAAAAAAAGACCAAGAGATTCCTAATCTGCTTATGTTAATAGATGTTCCTCATCTCTCATTGAGCGAGTGGAATTATCCTCAATTTAAAGAACATCATCTATATAAACGAAACAAGGAGCTAACGGGTAGTGAGCTTACTCCTGATCATTTCAGCATTCCGGCAATCCATTTCCCCAGATGGTTCTATAGCCGAAAGGAAAAATTGTTTATGCCATATTCAGAATGGAAGCGATTATGGAAAGAAAAAAGGTGTAATGGAGGAGATATGACATTCTTTGCACCACCTCGAGATCCATATTCAAAGACTAACAGGACCTTTATTGATAATGGTCAGACCAAAGATATATACGAACCTCTAGTTCAAATACCAATTCTATTAATATGTAAGAATGGACATATATCTGACATCCCATGGTATGAGCTATTCTGTGCTGGAATTGAAGGGCATAAACAAGATCTATCAAATGAAAAAGGATTTGAGTTATTTAACTATCCTTGCCAAGACTGTGAAAAGGGTGGAAGGCACCAATTGCAATGGATAGAGAATCGAAATAATTCTGAAAGTTGGGGAATTCTCAAGTGTAAGAAATGCGGGAAGACATATGGACTTGAAGGTATTATGAACATTAAGCCATTCTGTATGGCAGAAACACCGTGGAACGGGGTGGAGACTCATTCTGAACAACCTTGCAAAGATCAAGTTAACAATATGAGTCGTGGAATAATGCAAATGGCACTGGTTACAAGTAATAGTATTTATTATGCTAATTCTTTTAGCAGCCTATACATTCCACCATATTATTTAGAAGAATCTATTTTGCCGCAATATGTTCAGAGAGCATTAGACCTTCTTAATAACAAATGGTTTCCTAAAGCTCAGAACACTACTCCAGATATTTCAAAGGAAGATTATATCAACAGTATCGACATAGTCAGCAAAGCTGACGATTCTGATATAGAATTAACTAACGAAGAAGCAGGAATAATAAAGGCACATTTCTTGCAGGTTGAGGAATATCAGGGCGATACATATGAAAAATATCGTTTTGACGAGTATATGGTGTTTTCTACAAATAGCCATTCTCGGCCAAATATTGATAAACTAGAGTTTAATGATATCGAGTTGCCAACAAGCCTTAAACCTTATTTCGCAAAAATTCAACAGGTAAATACTCTCTCAATGACCCTTACTCAGTTAGGCTTTAATCGAGTCTCAATTCCTGTTCCTAAACGGGTATATGGTACTGTAATTAGGGAAAAAGGACAGCTCATCTATAATGGGCCTGTTGAGCGAGTATATTCTTTACCGGCCAATCAAAGTTTTGGTGAAGGAATCTTCTTTGAATTTAAAAATGATCATGTAAAAGAATGGGCTGAAAAGCACAAAGAACAATTTGATAAAAGGTATAATCAACCAGAGGGTGAAATCGGTAAGGATATCAAAGATGAAATGAATCAATATGGTGCTCCTGTGTTCTATCTATTGCATACGTTTTCTCACATTATTTTAAAAGAACTTGAATTTTCTTGTGGATATCCGACGGCAAGTCTTCAAGAACGTTTGTACTATTCTGATAGAATGTGTGGAGTATTAATTTATACCACCGATGGAGCGGAAGGCAGCATGGGAGGTTTGGTTTGGCAAGGACAGCCTAGATTAATTGAAAAGATCATCTCTTCAGCACTACTGAATGGCACAGAATGCTCTTCAGATCCTTTGTGCTGGGAAAATGAAGATCAACTTAACTTAGCGGCATGTTTTTCATGTTGTCTTGTATCAGAGACTTCCTGTGAAAAAAGAAATATGGGGCTTGATCGACGTGCCCTGATTGATCCTTATTTTGGGTTCTTTAAAGAACTTGTATAGTGTTTTAAATACCGGTTAATCGATCACCAAAATTGACAAAGAGTCACTCCTAAATGCTGTTCTCAATTGGAACGAGAAGTGACATAAGCCGCTAAAAACCAGAATTTTATGCACCATTTGTTGTGCTTATTTTTTATTGATTTTGTCCGCTTTATTCATTTGTTCAATATCTTTTGATTGCTTCATTAATTCATCAATTTTTAAATTTGGTTCATTAATGTTTTTTCTCAAATCATTTAACTGAAATATGATTGTATCAATTTTTACCTTGTTAGAATCTACGTTTTTTATTAAAACTGAATAAGAAAATAAGTAAATTAAAGAAGCTATTACAACAATTACACTTATTGCTCCATAAAAGAGTTTATTAAATAAATCTATATTGACTTTGTTGTTAAGTTTATTTTCAATTTCTGTTCGCAAATTATCCCTAGAATCAGTAATTTTTTCAGAAACATTTGAGATTTCATCTTTTAACTTTTCGTATCTCGAATTAAAAGAGTCATTTAAATGTAAGTATAAACTTGTGGTTTGCCCTTGATTAGATAATATTGAGGTAGAATTTATTGATTGCTGTTCAAATTCTGTTGGGGCAGAATCAGAAATGGTAGAGCCACTCTCAATATCAATCCTTTGATTTAAGCGACCTAAACTTGCTTTTAGGTCATATTCTTCCTGATGTTGAATGGGAGCAGGTTGCTTTATTCTTTTTTTACCTTTGTTTCTGCTCATGTTAAAAATCTTTCAGTTTTTCATATAAAGATTTCTCTACAGCAAGTGATGCAGTTAAGACATCCTTTATTTTATTCTCTTTAACTTCGGATTCATTAATACTTAACAAAAAATTGTCTGTATCTATTCCTATACCAACAGAATTGTTTCTTTCATCGAAAGGAAATTGTTTCTTTAAGAAGTCATCATTCTCTTTGATTGGTCCAATAATATACATTCCGTTATTATAATTAATTCTTAACATTAAATCATTTGTAGGAAATTCTTCAAGAAATGTTGTCGTTGGGAATGATTTTTTGAAACTTTCAAGAATTGAATCAAATTTCTGTGATTTTACTTTGTATGTTCCTTGAATTCTACATCCTATTCTTGTTAATGGACTAATTCCAATAATTTTATTTAATTCCGAATAAATTTTTTGAAATTTTGAGAAAAAACTATCAATAGAGTCAATTTTTGTACAAATAAAAGCTAACCTATTTAAGTCAATAATAATTTGATTTCTAACTTTTGAAGGTTCATTATTGTCTTTTATAGAAACAACTGCATTTCCTATTTCCCAATGAATTTTTGGAAATAAATTTAAAGATTCAATTGAACTAATAATAGAACCTTTGATGTCAAATATTTTAGGTGAAGGTTTAAACCTTAACTCTATAACAATTTTTCGGTTTAATATTAAACCAGTATTTATATTGTCTTTCATATTCAAATGATTTTTTTGTTTGTATTCATCTCAAAATTAAGCACAACTTGAATATTGCTTCAATAAATCCATACATACCCTCAAATCTGGGGATATAGAAGCTGATATATGGTGAGTTATATGCCTCGAAATATTGATGTCAGAATGCCTTGTCTTGCTATGGTATAAGGCAAGGGGAAGAACTGAAATCTTAAATTGGAAAATGTCTAAAAAACCGACGTTATGTACGGACATCAGAACATTGCAATTAATTATGGAACAGGGGACTATGTAAAGGTATTATTATTTTCCAATAATCACAAAGCCTGTGTGCGTATTAACGTCATATTTGCGGGCTCCAAATGGGCAAGAATTTACGGGAGAAGGGAGCTTTTTTGTTCGGCTTTTCGATTCCTAGTACGTCTCATTTTGGCGGAGTGAAGGGCGTTCTTTGTTACAGATAATTGTAATAAAGAATGTCATGAGAAAAATTATTATTTTTTGTTTTTTAGTCTTGTTTGTGGGGTGCGAAAAAGAGCCATTTTTGACAGTTACTCCTTCAACCGTAGATTTCACAGCTGGCGGAGGGAAGCAAACGTTTTCAATATCATGCAATAACGATTGGAACGCGGTGTTGTCCGGCAATACTTTTCTGACGCTATCTGCTACACAAGGAGTTGAAGGGGTGGTGGATGTTGCATTAACGGCATTGGAGAACAAGGATGTCAAAGACAGGAGTGCTACGGTTACGGTATCGTCCGCCGGTTTATCAAAAATCATTGAAATTGAACAGGCCGGGGCTGCGCCTTCAATTTCTCTGGATAAAACAAATGTTCAGGTAGCGGTAGAAGGGGATGCGTTTTCTCTTAATGTCGCAACCAATGGTGCTTCCTGGACCATGGGCGATGTGCCGGATTGGATGACTTTTTCTCCGGTAAATGGAACAGGAAACACTGCTGTAAACGTAAGTGTGAAGAAAAATTCCATGGCTGTGGAAAGGGAGGCTGCAGTGGAATTTTTTGCCGAGTCGGCCACTGCGCAATTAAAAGTTAAACAGTCTGCTGCTCCTCCTACAATATCATTATCAATAACTGAAAAAAAATGTAGGTTTTCTGAAGATTCAGTAGATGTCGTTGTGACCACTAACGGACTGGATTGGAAAATGGATCAGACCGTAGATTGGGTTTCATTTGATAAGACATCGGGAAGCAGTGGGGAATCGTTGAATATCCAAGTTCAGAAGAATTTGTCCCGGGATGATAGAATGGGTGCCATTGTTTTTGCTTCCGGAAGCAGTACGGCAACTTTAACTGTTCAACAAGATTCTTTCTACAGGGCCGTGGAAATCACATATGCTTACCTGAGGGATCCGAATTCGGTGGGCGGGTGTGATGCCGTTGTGACTTATTCCAACCTTAGTGATAAGACAATCAAGTATTTCATTTGGAGAGGTTATGCGCTAAACGCCGTGGGTGATAAGGTGATGTGTACCGTTCGTGACAGTTATTACTTTGCCGGCAAGGACACCGGCCCCTATGAACCGGGAGAAACTCTTTGCGGGGGGAAGTGGGGTACAATGATTTATAATTATTCTGCCCGAAAACTTGTGATATATGAAATTTCCATAGAATATATGGAAGGGTCCATTATTTTATATGAAGGAGAAGATGAAGTGAATTTGCTGATCAAGGAAGGATACAATGGAGAACGTTTACCCTTTGACGGGTGGGACTCCCCTCCAAAACCAAATGGTGTTATCCCCTTGAATTGAGTCTTCTATAAACAAAGCGCCTTTGGGCGCTTTGTTTGTGATTTTGGGTAACTTCAATATAGCAGTGGGTTTCTGCCAGGTCCTTGCTCGCTGTAGCCTTGTTGCCAAAACTATGTACTCCTAAATGCAGTTCTCACATGCGGGTGCGTGGATTGAAACGCTGACCTTTGTAAATATTTTTTGTTTTTGGTTTACAAAATCATATATTTGTATTGAAATGTAAACCAAAAAGTTTAACCATGAAGGAGATTTTTAGCAAACGACTTAAAATTGCCAGAACTCTGGCAGCACTTTCTCAAGACCAGCTGGTTGAGAAAATGGGAAATATTGTGTCTAAAAATGCTATATCCAAATACGAAAAATGCGAAATGATGGCCGATAGTAACGTCTTACTGGCATTGTCAAAAGCCCTAAATGTTAAACCCGATTATTTTTTCCGCCCGTTTACCGTTGAAATTGATAAGGTGGAGTTTCGCAAAAAACATAAGCTTTCTGTAAAGAAGGTAAATGCCATCAAACAAAACGTAACCGATTTTGTAGAACGTTATATAGAAGTAGAACAATTTTTAAACATCACCTCCGCTTTCGTTAATCCGGTTAAAAACATAGACATTTCCACCATACAAGACATTGATAAAGCGGCATCAATTGTTCGCTCCAAATGGGAATTGGGTTTAAATGCGCTTCCAAATGTAATCGACCTTCTGGAAGATAATGAGATAAAAGTAGTTGAATTAGATGCTTTTGAGGAATTTGATGGATTTTCAGGCTGGGCAGACGGCAAGATTCCAATTATTGTAATTAATAAGAATTATCCTTTAGAACGAAAGCGATTAACTGCCTTACACGAATTAGGACATCTTATTCTGAAATTAAATGAGGCAATCCCGGAAAGGGATAAAGAAAGACTTTGCTTTCAATTTGCTGGTGCTATGTTGATACCTGAACCTACCTTTAAATCTGAAATAGGTGATGTGCGTACTAATTTTTCAATACCTGAATTAATTGCCATTAAAGAAACTTACGGTATTTCAATACAGGCAATTATGGCAAGGGCAAAAGACTTGGGCATTATTTCCGAGTCACATTTTATTCAATTCCGAAAATGGATTAGCCAAAACCGTACTGAAGAAGGCTTGGGCAATTATAAAGGTAGTGAACATACCTTTCGCTTTAAACAATTAATTTATAGGGCTGCAGCCGAAGAAGTAATTTCGTTGAGCAAGGCCGCCAATTTGTCGAATCAGAAATTAGCCCAATTTCGCGAAGAATTTGTAGCCTTGTGAAAATAATTGTCAACGATGCAAACATATTAATAGACTTAGTGGACTTGAAAATCCTACCTTACTTCTTTCAGCTAGAATTTGAATTTCACACCACCGCTATTATTCTAGATGAACTTTTTGACGAGCAGCAGAAAGCCCTGTTCCCCTACATAGAAACACGCCAGTTAAGCGTTGAC
>Ga0172377_10003165_pt1 | contig 16879 bp, 16 predicted proteins | sample Pumphouse3metaG_FD_119749 | JGI IMG/M metagenome (GOLD analysis project Ga0172377, IMG submission 119749) | Leachate microbial communities from a municipal landfill in Southern Ontario, Canada - Pumphouse #3 metaG | ecosystem: Engineered > Solid waste > Landfill > Unclassified | place: Canada...
GGTGCCGCATGCACTAAATTGCCTTTATAACTACTTATCTGACCCGAGCAATGATTTAAAACACACCCATTTACTTGCTTTTGGCGGCACATTGCCCATGATCGCGCTACCGGTATTTAAGGCTTGGCTCAAGCTTAAAGCCGTAGTTATGCTGCGCGGAAATGATTTTGATTTAAGCGTTTTTACACCAAATAAACGGCCGCTGCTGTTAGACGCTGTTATCGCCTCCGATGCTGTTTCTGTGCTTAGCAGCGAAGCCCGAGACAAGCTTGAACTGATGTTCCCCATGGCAAATGCCGTTAAAATTTGTAATGGCATATCTTGCGAAAATTGGTTTTACGATCCCTCAGATTTGGTCGCGGCAGAGGCTTTCAGACGTGATAATTTCAGACTTGGCCGCGCAACAATCGGAATAATCGGGCAAATCAAAGAAAAGAAAGGCGTTGTGTTTTTTTTGGAAAACATGCTCAAATCAGGCTTTAATGAAAAGTTCAGCCTTATCGTTGTGGGAGATGTTGAAAAGAGCGTTAATGATTGGATAAAAGAGCGGGAAGAGTTTTTTGATATCGTATTTCTGCCCTTCATGGATCGTTTCGAACTGTTACGAGTTTATCCCGCGTGCGACTTTGTGGCGTTGCCCTCACATTACGACGGAATGCCGAATGTGTTGTTAGAGGCAGGGGCATTGGGCGTTCCTATGATTGCCGCACAGACAGGCGGTATAGCAGAGGTTTTGCCGGCTGCCCAGGCATCGCTTACCTTTTTCCCCGGAAACGCGGCCGGATGCATAGAAGCTTTGGCTGTAGCAGCGGCGATGAGCAAAGAAGACCGCGATAGGGTAGGTAAAATTTTGCAAAAGCATATTTGTGAAGAATTTTCCGCTGAAATCGAAATACAGAGCTATTGCGACCTGTTTAAAAGTTTATAAAGGAAAAATAATATGAGTTCGTTCAGAATCAAAAGTTTTGCAATGATTTTTTTGTTGGCGGTTACTGTTTTCGTGATATTAGGCTGTGGCGGCGATACGCCGAAATCCGGCGGGAACAACGAGCAAGCAGAGCGGTCAGCACAGGCTGAAGAGGAAGCAAATGCTGTCAGAGGCAAAACATTTGATGACGCCGAGAGTGAACAAGCAGAAAATGGCGAGCAAACCGTAGTTTTTAAATCGGCTGACGGTAAAGCGCTATTAATATTTAAAAAATACGCCGATCACGATAAAATCGCGCTTAACGACAATGGCACAATGCGAGTTTTTAAAGGGCGCTCGAACAAGCCCGGCAATTTTAAGTATAAAGAAACGGCCGCAGATAACAGCGATAAACAGCTGATAGCGGAAGTTAAAAGAAAAAGCGACAGCTTTAAGCTTTTTGATGATTCTGATAAACTGCTCTGGAAGGTTAAAATAAACGAAGATAAGGTCAAAATTAGCGATAACGAAGAAAACAAAAATGCTTTCGAAATTGTTAAATCATCGCCTGAGAGGTCCAAAATCAGAGACCGCAAGGCCAAGAACATCGGTGATGTGAAGTTTTACCCCGATAACGGAAAACTTAAAGTTAAAAACGAACAAAATGAAGAAGTGATAATAACCAAAGACTCAAAAAATGTTGTGGCGCCCGGAATAGTGCTGTTTACCGAAATACCGGCAGATCTTAGAGCAATTATTATTAACGAACTGCTGAGATACTGATCTTGAAATCTCTTTGCTACTGCATGGGCGGCGGGTTAGGGCATATTTATAGGCATCTTGCACTTTGGAAAAGCCTCGGCCCCTATGTTATAACAAATTGCGAGGCGGTCAGAAGCGGGAAGATTAAGCTCGACGGGGCAGGGTGTTTTATGCCCGAAAATAAAGACTGCGCTGACAGCACGCATTTAAAAAAATGGGTATATGGGGTTATTGATGAGATTAAACCCGATAAAATAATAATAGACGCTTTTCCGGCCGGTGTGCTGGGCGAATTGAGAGATTTAAGCGCAGACTTCGGGATAGAATGCGAATACACGGCGCGAATACTTAAGTTTGCCGATTATATGAAGCGGGTGAACGGCGGTTTGCCAAAGTTTACAAAAGTGAACTTAGCCGAAAGGATAGGCGAAGAGCAATATGCATGGATACAATCTATGGGGGCTGACCTGACGACGGTGCGACCAATCTACCCAAAGATGGGGGCTCCAATCGTCGAATTGCCAAAACAATGTTTGCTGGTGGTCCATTCGGGAAAACTAAGCGAAGTTAAACAGCTGGTGAGATTTGCAGAAAAAATCGCCGAAACCGAAAATATTGATAAAAATATTGTAATTATAGGCCAAGAAAAGGACATTAGCGATGTTTTTAGCTACCAATGCCACGATTTAATTGACGCGCATCACCTATTTGAAACAGCTTTTGCGGTGTTTTCGGGAGCCGGCTACAACACAATGCGCCAAATGAGCGAAAAAAGTAAACCATTTTGTTATTCCCTTTGCACGCCCATTAGATGATCAGTTTTTGCGAGTTAAAATGTTCGGTAATTTATGGCCAAGTATAAGAAAAGTCTGAGGCTCCATAGCCGATATCGCTCGGGCTGGTAAAATCGGTTCTGATTTTTCCGTTGCCGCTGCCCGGCATAAGCTGCGAGAGGGGCTCACCGATTATAGGCCATTTTCTGATTTCTTCGCGTTTTTCTACTGACCAATCAATTATCTCAAGCATGGTTTGCACGCCTTGAGGTATTTGCACGCCGTTTTTGCCCAAGTCTGACAAAATTTCGCCATAGGTGCCCAAATTTTGATACAACGGCAGTAAAATTTTTGTGGTTAAAATTAATGTCTCTTGTAAATTGGTGCCCGCATCATTGGCCAGATTGTTCATGTCTTTTAAAAAGCCCGCTGCAATGCCAACTTGAGCTGTCTTTTCTCTTAAAAAACCAATCCCAAATTTTGCGTCAAATTTGCCCGCTGCTTTTTTTGCCTTGTAATCACCCGATGCTTTTGAAAAATTGTCAAAAGCATCCCCGTCTCTTACTTTATTTATAACATTGTTAAGCTTAACAAGAGATTTTTCGTCAGGAAATATCTCTGAGAAAACTTCACAGCTTGGAACGATGGTATTCACAATAAAGTCTTGAAGCATATCAAAATCGGGGTTCTCGATGTATCTCAGAGCAAAATTTACAATGTCGTCAGAGAGCTTAACTTTATCTTTGGGTTTTAAGCCGTCGATTACTTCGTGAACGGCAACTACAATTTTATCCCGCTCGGCGTTTTTGTTAGCAATATCGAGGCCGCCGGATTCATAAGCTTTGCTCACAAGTTCGCTGCAATAAAAGGCGCTTGACCCGTCGCTGTCTGTGAAAGAATAGTCGTAGGGACGCCCTAATTGCAAATAGGAATAGCCCAGAGCTTTGTTGATGATTTCTTGAGCTTCTTTGTCGCTCTTTTTTTCGGTGGGTCTTACGAGCTTTACAAAACAATAATAATTAAGCTCTTCATACCACATTGACATTCTGACTTTATTTGAATAAGGGTCGCTGATCGAGCCCGTAACCCCGACAGATTCAATTATAACCGGCGGGGTGCTTTCAACAACGATTGAAGCATGATAATAAGGGCCTTTGGTCATTAAACAGATAAGGTTTTTGTTAATGTCTTCTTCTTTTATGGGCCCTGTTAGCAGAACATCGCCCGCTTTACTCGCCAAAACCAATTTGCGGAGTTTCTCGTCTTTCTCGGTGCGGCGTGCCCATTCAAGCATTTTTTCAGGGTTGCCAAAATTTCTTGAAAAATGCCCGTTGGCAAGAGGGTAATATGATTTACACAAATCTATAGAAGCTTTAAGGCCGCCCTTAGAGCCTGTGAAAGGCTCTTTTTGCTCTAGGCATTGCTTTAAAGAGGGGTAATATACGGGCAAAAGACCCAGAGTCAATAAACGGGATTCTTCTTCTGTCAGATTCTCAAGATAAGACGGCGAGTCTGAGTTTGAAAAATCTTCAGAGGCTGTGGTTTCAGATTTATAATCGCTGCTTTGATTGACACTTATTGGCGCGCCGCTAAAAGGGGTTTGCCCTAAAACAGGCGAAATGATCAGTAACAGAGAAAAAATTGCAAAAATTGCTTGTGTGTTAATGCGATTAAATTTTACTGCCTTCATAAATTAGCTCCGTTCATTACTCATAATCATATGCTAATTATACTATGAAAGCAGTAAAAAGTTTATCATTTTAGAGCTGCTATTGCTTCGCCCAATCTTGCCATACCAACTTCAAGTAGCCGCAAGTCTGATTGAGAGCCCATGTGACCTATTCTGAATATTTTGCCGGCTAAGGGCCCGTAACTGCCGGCCAAAGCAACTCCCTTAGAAAGACAGGCTTGGTTGAAGGTTGCAAAGTCAATGTTTCCGGGAAGCATAACAGCTGTAACAGTCGGCGATTTAACGGCGTTTTTATCTGCAAAAAGCTCTAACCCCAACTCTGATAATTTGTTTATGCAAAATTCCTGCGCTGCTAAATGCTTTTTATAAACATTTTCAAGCCCTTCGTTCAAAATCAAGTCTGAAGCAACCTCAAGCGCTGCAATACCATGCCAGGACATGGTGTTGGGAAAATAAAAATTCTTTTGCGCATTTTTAAAAGGCAAAAAAGCATCGTAGCCTTTGTAATTAACCTGTTCAATGATTTCCCAAGCTTTGGTGCTTACAGAAACCATGGTCATTTCAGGCGGAGCGGAAAAACATTTTTGACTGCCATTAAGACAAAGATCTATCGCGCATCTGTCCGCATCTACAGGTGCCCCGCCCGCGCTTGCCACAGAGTCAACACAAAAAAGTGGGACATTGTGTTTTTCTTTGATTTTCGCAATTCCTTCGAGCGGATTTAAAATCCCCGAAGGTGTTTCGCAATGCACAGCAGTGATCATAAGTGGCTCAAAATCGATTACTGCTTTTTCAAACTCGTTGTAGTTTATTTGTGTGGTGTTATAAGCAACAGAAAAACGTTTAACCTCAGCACCTATGCTTTCTGCCATGTCCGCGATGCCGTCGCCAAACACCCCGTTACAAAGAGCTAAAACCTTAGAGCCGGGCTTTAAACAGCTTTTAAGCGCTCCCCAAAGACCTAGCATACCTTCTCCGGTTTGCATTATTACGCTATTTTGTGTGCCAAGTATTTGCTGAATTTTATTCTCGGTGCGATTATAAAGCTCTAAAAATTCAGTGTCAATGTCTGCGGAAGCGTAATTTGCGGAATAGGTCTTTAAAATAGACTTAGGCACGCTTACGGGCCCGGGTATAAGCCTGATTATCTCTTTGTTCATCACATAACCTCGAAAGGAAATAAGTCATAAAGTGTTGAAAATCTACCACAGCTATAGATAATTAACAAACAAAAATTACTCAAATTTTATTATATAGCTATTTTTAATGCTTTTTGGTAAATTTGAACAACAAAAAATTATGAGGTAAACAGAATGGTTTGGGGTATAGTGAAAATAGCTTTCGCTGCACTTGTTTGGGGAGCGGCTTATCCTCTGACAAAGTTGGCATTGACTGACGTCCCGCCTTTAGTGTTCGGCTTTTTGAGATTCTTCCTCGCAGGACTGGTTTTTGTTGCACTTACACAATCTGCCCCTCTTAGCGGAATACCTAAAGAAGATAAACCCGACTTTATTAAACTGGCATTCTGGGGAGTTTTTGTTCTTGTACTTGGAATGAATTATGGCTTAATTTGGGCTCCGGGAATCGTAGCTTCTGTTATATCCGCTACACCGCCACTTTTTACTGTGTTGTTGGCAGCTTATTTCTTTAAAGAAAGAATTCAACCTTTACACATCGTTTCTATAATCTTGGCTGTAGCGGGCTGCGCATTGTTAGGCGGAGATTTAAGCGATAACGTAAATATTGAAAGCTATAAACTTTGGATAGGCAGTATTATTGTTGTTGTTCCTCAGTTCGCTTGGGCAATGTATAGCATTATAGGTAAAAAGGTTTCTGCAAAATATGATTGGCGATTAACATGCCGAGACAGCTTTATGCTCGGCTCTGCTATGCTTTTACCGGGGGCCATTCTAGAATCTGCATTTTATGGCTTTGGAGTGTGGCAGACAAAAACACTGGCTATTTTGATTTATTTGGTGCTTATGAATTCGGTTATTACTTATGCTCTCTGGAACAGCGCACTCAAAATAGTGCCGGTTACTACGGCAGGTTTCTTGATTTATTTACAGCCGGTCTCGGGGGCTATTATATCTTACGTTTTGTTTGAAGAAAAATTGAATAGCCTCGGACTTCTCGGCACAGGATTGATATTTGTTGCACTGATTTTGATTCTGTCACGAAAACAGAAAAAAATACCCGAACTTAAATCACTCGAACCTGAATTTGTGGTCGTGAATAGATAAACTGCCGTTTAAATGGCGGTTTGGCTTGTGACATACAATGCAGTCTGTGCCGGGAGACTGCTCAGGGTGATCCTCTTTGTCTGAGTGACAAGTCATGCAATATTGATTGTATGTCAAATATTCGCCTTCGTTTTTCTTTTTTACATTCCTGAAATTCAGGCAGTAATCGCATGTTAAGCCGCTTGCCAATAGTAGCCTCGGCTTTAAAAAGGTCCACTGTCTGAGACGGTCTTCATAACTCTCGTCACCCGAAAAGTTCTCGGCAGTTTGTCCCGGTTTCGGCGTCAAACCCGAAAAATGTTTCGTAATATCGTCGCCCGGCCTGTAACTGACAGGAAAACTGTAAGTATAGCTGTTGTCCATGCCCGATGTATGACAAGAAATACATACCATCTCAAGTTTTTCAGGCGATAGACTGTGGCGAGAAGCAATGTCTTTCGGATTCTGAGTTTTAATGTGCTTCTCACCGGGTCCGTGACAAGCTTCGCATCCGACTCCCGGCTCTGTGAAACACTCATTTTCTGCCGAAAAACCTGTTGTGTGACAACCTGCGCATTCTTTTGTGTATTCTTTTGATTGCCATCCGTAATCGTAGGTCTCAAGCCAGCGATTTTCACGTATATCCCATATTTTAGGCAACACTACCGCTTTGCCGTTATGCTCTGCCACAAATCTGTGAACATAATGAGAACCCAAAACCATTATAATCTTGTCTTCGCTGACTTCAAGCTCATTAAACGGAATCGGCACAGTCTGTTTGATTTCTTCGACACTTCTTATCATTCGCGCGTGTTGACTCAGTTTCCATTCGTCATAAATATCAGAATGACATTTGGCGCAAGATTCAGAACCAACATAGTTTTGTGTGTCCCCGGCTTGTTTCAGATATTTGTGATAACTCGGCAAACTCTTTTCGGCAAGATTTTTCTCGGCTTCGCTATCATTGCCGAAAGACGCGATGCCTGCCAAAAAACAAATTAAAAAAAATGCAGTTTTCTTTACTTCACTCAAATTCTATCTCCGATAAAATCTCGTTTAACTTGGTTTTTGCAGGATCCTGTGCCTTCATAGAATCCGCTACTTGTTTAATGCTCAAAAAGGTCGCTCTGTAAGCGGTTTGCAATTCGTTCACAGTGTCGCAAAGCAACTGCCCCTCATCGTGTTCCCTTAATTTAAGTGTCGCAGAAGGCAGTTTGCCTGAGGCTATCTTTTTTAAATGCCCCGAAATCTTTAAAATCGGCCCCGCAAGCTTGTGAGATATAAATATCGCTACTAAAAACATAAAAACACTCATAACAATAAAACTTACGCCGTTTGTCACGATAACAGCAGGCTTTAGAATGTCCCAAACCTGCCTCATTTCATTCGCTCCCGCAAAAAAACCGTTCTGAATATTCTTGCCCGCAATATAATACAAAAGGCAGCCATGTAAAATGAACCCAATAAAAATGACCAAACACATAAAAGCCGTAAGCCTGATTTGATAAGAAGGCATTATAAAAAAATGTTTTAAAGACCGCTTTTTCATTGTTGTTCCCGCTCCGATCCTAAGTTCTTCATAACCTCAAAATCAGCAAAAAATTTGTCGATATCCATGGGCCCCGCGTGTGAAAAAGCAATTTTCCCCTCAGGGTTGGTTATAAAAACTGCCGGTGTCGCAGAGACACCCCACTGGTCAGCCGTTAAATAGCGCTCTTCATGCAACTCTTCCATTAATATGGGCCGAGTCAGACGACGCTTTTTCCCAAAATTCTCTAACCCCTTTTCCATCCGCGATGAATCCAAAGATACATAATAAACGTTAAAGTCTGAATCCTCTGGCAAATGACGCTGTATGGCAGGGATCTCCGATAAACATGAATGACAAAATAATGACCAATAAAAAACGATATTCCATTTCCCTTTTTCAGGGAAAATAAATTCGCTTTTGCTCATTGCATCTTTAAGCTTGTTTACCGGTGCGCTGCTCCCCGGTTCAAGCATCTTTTTGAAGAGTGTTTCATCACCTTTCGCTGCTGACAAAGAAAAGAATGTTAATAATATAACTGCCAAAAAATACTTATAGATGCGATAATATGGCACTTCTGACTGCTCCTTCATTTTCGGCGGCGTAACCAAGATGATCATAAAGAACTTCGCCACGCCTGTTTACCAGTATAAGTCTCGGTAAAACACTGATGTTGTATGTTTTTGTAAGAGTTTGTTGACTGTCTATGGCAAGAGTATACGGAATAGCAGGTTTGTGTTTGTGTAAAAATCTTTTGATTTGTTTCATCGGATACCCTGCGGGATGTATGCCTATAACAGTGAGTTTGTCATGTAATTCTTTGTGTAATGAAGTTATAAAGGGTATCTCTTCAATACAAGTGCCGCAGGTTACAGACCAAAATACAAATAAAACCGGCTTTTCTGCAAACTGCCCCGCAAGCCTGAACTGATGCCCCGACATGTTTGAAAGTATAACGCCTTCAAATGAAGATATACTGCCCGGCTCGGTAGCTTTGGGCACAAAAACATTTACCAGCAGAAAACTGAGTATTGCAAGTAAAAGCAAAAATGTATGCTTTATATTCAAAGGTTACCCTCTGTCAGTAGTATTCTACGAAGGTGTTTGCTCGTAAATCGCCCGGACGGCGTTCGTCGGTTGATTTATAGAGCAGATAGCTTTCGTAAAGAGCCCAGCCTAAACAACCTAAAGAAGCAATTGCAGAAATCAACAGCAATATGTCGGTTATCACAGGCAAATTAAAGCTTTTTATTAAACTGGAAGCTGCTATACATAAAATGCTCGAAGCAACAACCAGGTTTCTTTTTATTGACATTTCATAAGTTATAGGATGCTTTTGTGCATCTATAACTCTGACATGAAGAAAATATTTGCCGGGAGTGCGGCAGTCAAAGGCCGTTATAGAATGAGGGCCGTCTTTGATGAGCAATAATATGCCGCCTAGCCCCCAGATTATGCCGATTATAAAAAAGGTTAATTTAAAAAAATCTCCGTTGAAACCTGAAAACGTGAGAAATACAAGTAAAGACGACAAAGTGCATATACTGAATACAATTACATAATCGGCTGTTGTGGCTACAAAACGCCTAAAAAACATGGTTTCGCTGAAAGCAGTTTGGGGCTTGGGCGCCGCCTCTGTTTCAGGCGCAGGTTTTTGATTCTTTTTTAAGGTTTCGGGCACGGGTGTGTTAGACATGACTTATAGCCTCTTTTTTTGTTGTCCGTCAATGATAATTATGTTAAAACATAGAACAATTAGCCTTAATAGTCAATACTTACAACAGGAATCAGCTAATGAAAATAGGTATTATTTCTGATACCCACAGCATAAGGGCAGGCGGTTACGAAATACCTGATTGGGTGCGTGAGGCTTTCCTAAAATCTGACTTAATTATACACGCCGGTGATGTAGAAACTCCCGAAGTTCTCGAGGCCCTAAAAGAGATAGCGCCCGTCTACGCAGTTCGAGGGAACTGCGATTCATACGACTTAAAAACTCCCTCATACATATCTGTAAACATCGGAATCGGATTGCTGACAGCCGCACATAAGCCCGCAACGGCAAGAAATGCGCTAGAAGCAGACACAAAGGTTTTGGTTTACGGACACACGCATATTTCAACTATCAGCGAAGAAAACGGCCTGCTTGTGATAAATCCCGGCAGCCCGGCCTTCCCGAGAGGCGGATTGCCGGCTTCAGTAGCAGTTTTGATAGTCGAAAAAGGTAAGCTTTTCCCTCAGATAATTCACAGGTAATATGAATATAAGATTAGCCTCATTAAACGATTTAGAACAAATATTAATGATTGTGCGGCAGGCACAAAAATGGCTTGAAGAAAACAACATAAACCAATGGCAGAACGGATACCCAAATAAAGAAACTATCGAAAAAGACTTAGACGCGGGATATTGCCATGTGGCTGAGGCAGACGGCAAAATAATCGCAACCGTTTCGTTAGTTGTCGAGCCTGATATTAATTATTCTGAGATATTTGACGGAAAATGGCTTGCAGAAAACAAATATATATCGATTCACAGAATTGCTGTTGAAGAATCATGCAAAAATACCGGTGCCGCCTCTCAAATAATTGATTTTGCCCAAAAATTCGCAAAATCCAAAAGCTGCACATCACTCAGGGTAGATACTCACGAAGATAATATTGTGATGCAAAAATTTTTGCTTAAAAATAATTTCACTTATTGTGGCATCATTTACCTGCAAGACAAGGCTAAAAGACTCGCTTACGAAAAAGTTTTAACAGACGATTAAATAATATCGTCGTACTTTGCATCCGGGTTCGACAGATTTTGATAAACCCCGCAATTGTTTTTGAGATCATTGTGAGTGCCTTCTGAAACAATTGTTCCGTCTTTTAATACTATAATTCTGTCAGCCATGGCGGCCGTCGATATACGGTGAGTTATTACAACACATGTTAAGTGCGGGTATTCCCGGTTTAGGTCGTTCCATAACTTTTGTTCGTTTTCCGAGTCCAGACTTGCGGTTATGTCGTCCGTCAAAAGCAACTCGGGAGAGCCAGCCAACGCCCTGGCGATCGATAAACGCTGTCGCTGACCCCCAGAAATATTAACACCCCTTTGCCCAATCTCTTCGTCAAAACCGTGCTCAAACAGCTTGATCTCTTTATCAAGTTGCGCGATAGATGCGCATAAATAGACCTTTTCGTCGGGTATGTCGCGCCAAAAACTAATGTTGTTTTTTACCGTTTCTGAAAAAATCAGCGGCTCTTGCTGTATATACCCGATTTTATCTCTTATTGAAGAAAGCGCTATTCTATTTGCATTTATACCGTTCACAAAAATTTCGCCATTCTTTGGCAAAAGCATTTGCGCTATAAGGTTCAGTAAAGTGGTCTTACCGGAGCCTATTTGCCCCACGATAGCCACTTTTTCGCCCCTTTTTATAGTTAAATTAATGTTCTTGAGCGAAAAAGGTGCTTTTGTCTCTTTTTCATCGTCCTCTTTAAGAGCATCTGATGGTTTTATAAACTCAAAACTCACGTTTTTAAAAACAATGCTGTCGATAGTGTTAATTCTTTCGCGGTCTGTGCCCTCGCTTATCGATTCGTGTGAAGGGTCTTCGTTAATCGCTTCAAGCCTGTCTATAGAAATGCTGCTTTCGTTGAGGCTGACAAACATACTCGGAATATCCATCAAAGGAAAAATAATCATCCCTAAATAACTAAAAAAGGCGTAGTAAGTGCCAATGCTCATTTCGCCCTTAATTACCATTATGCCACCAAACAAAAGTATAAAAATCTCGCCCACATAGTTTAAAAACTCAAACAATGTCATAAAGTTACCAAACAAACTTTCAGCTCTTGTTTCGTACTCGATTCTGCGGCTGAGTATTTTGCCGTATTCGGCCGATTGCGCATTTTGTGAGTTAAAAGATTTTATGATTTTTATGCCTGAATAAGCCGCTTCTAAAAAATCATTGCCCTCAGATACACCATCGTGAACCTTTTTGAAACTTTCTGAAATGTTTTTGTCTAATAACATAAAAATTCCTAAAGTTATGGGAAGTGGTATACAGGCTATCAGCGTAAGTTTAAGGTTGAGCATTGACATCGCCGCTAAGCAAAATATAATCAAAATCGTTGAATTGAACGCGCGGAATATGCCCGAACAGCAAAGCCAGGGCAGCCCTTGAGGTTGCGAACTTAAGTCATGAATAAGCCTTGCAGACAAATCGCCCGTTCTGAATTTTAAAAAGAAATTACTGTTCTTTTTGAGTATGCTCGCAAAAAAACTGTCTCTCAGAAAGATCTCGAAAGTTACGTTGCCTTTATGGCGAAGCCACGGGTATATGCCGTTAAAAATAGGGCCTAACCCCATAAATAACAGGATAAGCAGCTGTTTGTTCCGCTCTGATTCTGCTTCGGGCACCGTGATTTTGCCGCTCTCAAATAATGACAGGTTATTGGTAATACTGTCGATTATATGTTTGAGCAATATAGGAAAAACCACCGTTAAAACCGCAGTTATTACAGTTAAAGCAACAAGCAGCAAAACAAACTTCCAATGCATTTTGTATTGCTTGGCTATCCACTTTACGTAATAAATTTTAGGGTGCTTTGTTGCCATTTTGAACGTTTACCAATTCGTAGTATTTTTTGCCTAACTTAATTAATTCTTCGTGGGTGCCGCTTTCGATTATTTCACCTTTTTCTAAGACGATAATTTTATCTGCATTTTTTATAGTCGAAAGTCGATGGGCTATAACTAATGAGGTTCTGTTTTGCATTAACTTACTCATACTTGTTTGTAGTTGCATTTCGGTAATGGCATCGACCGAAGATGTGGCTTCGTCTAAAATCAATAGTTTCGGATCTTTTACCAACGCTCTGGTATAAGAAAGTAACTGCCTTTCTCCGTATGAAACGTTGGAACCCCTTTCGGAAAGAACTGTTTCGTAGCCTTTCGACAATTTTTGGATAAAATTGTGGGCGCCTATCTCACGCGATGCTTTTATAACAGATTCGTCGTCAATGTCGTTGCGAAAAGCTTTTAGGTTTTGCATTATCGTTCCGGGAAAAAGATAAATCTCTTGCAAGACCAAAGCAGTGTTCTTTAACAGGTTTTCAGGCTTAATTTCTTTTATGTTCCGATCACCTATACATATGCTTCCCGAATTTGTATCATAAAAACGCAATAGTAAATTCGCGCAAGTGGTTTTTCCTGAGCCGCTTGCGCCTACTATTGCAACAGTTTTGCCCTTTTCGATTTTGAATGATACATTTTTTAAAATCGGTTCTGAATTATATGAAAAACTGACATTGTTAAAGGTGATATCTTTTGTAAGTTCTTCGTCAGACAACACCGAGCCTTCGTTTATTATCGCGGGTTTGCTGTCTAATATGGCAAAGACTCTGACTCCGGCTGCAAATGCGGATTGTAGAGATGATATCGCCTCGACCATAAAGCCGAGAGGTCTGAAAAACTGCCTCAATAGTTCGATGAACATTACCATTGTGCCAACTGTCATGGCACCGGCATAAATTTCTTTGCTGCAATAGAAAAATAATACAGCCAAAAGACCGACTTCGCTGATAAGTCTGAAGGTTGTTGAGCCTATAGCGTAATCTATGAAACCGGCGTAAACGTCTAAGTCACCCTTTTTTTTAGAAAAATCATGAAGCCGCTTTTTTACTTCGTTTTCCCGCCTGTAAAGCTGTATGAGAGGAACACCCTGTACGTATTCCGTTATGTAGCCGGTTAAAAGACTGTTTTGAGTCCTGACTTCGGTCATGATCGATTGAACGTATGACAGGTAACTATACATAACCAGCGATATAAGCGCTAAAGCGGCTATTGTTATAAAACCTACCGTTACATTTTCCATAAATAAAAAAACAATGGTGCCCACTACAAGCATAATTGAAGAAAAAACTTGCATTGAATCTTGCGTGAACATTCTTTTTATCTGGTCTGCATCTGATTCAGTTCGAGAAATCAGACGACCGGGTTGGTTTTTGTCAAAAAAGCTAACGCCCTGGCTTAGAATGTGCTCAAAAACTTCGCTCTTTATTTTTGCGACAATTTCTGCGCCCATGCGCGCCATTATTCTCACGCGCAAAGTCATGGCAAAGGCCCCAAGAGCAAGTAAAACCAAAAAAAAACCGGCGTATTTTATCGCAAGCTCAATGTTTTGTTGAGGAACGGCTTTGTCGATGATAACGCGCAAAACCATCGGGCGTGCCAAATGAACGGCCGTAACAGTCAGCATGCTGACTATAGAAAGAATAAGCTTTGAAAAATGAGGCTTAAAGTAAGGCAATAAGCGACGAAACGTACTTTTGTCGGTCATTTTATGGCGATGTCTCTGAGTGCCTTTGCTGCGTCTTCGGGTGTAGTCGGGTTAATATAAAAACCTGAGCCCCACTCAAACCCCGCGACCTTAGTCAGTTTAGGTATTATTTCCACGTGCCAGTGATAAAAGTCTTTGTAAGAATCTGAGCAAGGTGAAGTGTGCAACACCATGTTGTAGGGCTGACCGGGTAATACCGCTTCTTGGCGCTTGAGAGTGTTCTGAAGAGCATCGGCAAAGGTTTGAACTAAATTGTTTTCGATCATTTCAAAAAACGGTTGGTGGCTTTTCGGCATAATCTGCATTTCAAAAGGAAAACGAGACGCAAAGGGGCAGAATACAATAAATTGGTCGTTCTCGTAAACTAATCTCATTTGGTCTTTTTGCTCTTGCTTAACGATGTCGCAAAATAGGCAGCGATCATGGTAATGGTAGTATTCGCGGGCTCCTTCGATTTCTTCTTCGACTCTCTTAGGAATAATCGGAGTGGCAATGATGTGAGAATGACTGTGAGTAAAGTTGCTCAGCCCTGCTCCGCTGTTTTTTACCACCATAAAATGTTTGTAGCTCGGGTTCTTTTTTATCTCAAGAAGCCTTTGTTTATATGCCCATATGATTTCTCTGACCTGATCATTGGTGGCGTTGTGTATGCGCGAGTTGTGGTTCGGTGATTCAATGACAACTTCGTGAACACCGATTGAATTCATAGCGTCAAACATTCCGAAACCTTCACGACCGGGCTCACCTTCGGGGCGCAGAATTGGTTCTGAATCAGGAATAATTCTGACCCACCAGCCTTTTTTGTTCGCGTCGGTGCCCGCCGTTCTGAAAGAAAGAGTCTCATTTGGTGTCAAATGCTCTTTTCCTTCGCAAAACGGGCATTCAGCAGAATCGTCCGGTTCTTCAATGGTTTTTTTATAGTCAGAAGGACGTTTTCCCCTTTCGGGAGAAATAATAACCCATTGTTTTAAAATGGGGTCTTTTCTAAGCTGTGGCATGTTTTATCCCTTGTAATTTGGATTAATAAGAAAACGAGCGGCGCGCTCAGGTGACATATGATTAAGATAAAAACCCGAACCCCATTCAAACCCGGCTATCTTTGTGACGCGCGGCATTATTTCGATGTGCCAGTGAAAATAGTCTGTGCAGTGCTCGCCGCACGGTGAGGTATGAATTATAAAATTAAACGGCGGGTTGTCTAAGGTTTTTATGAGCTTTTTTATGGTGGCCTGCATAATGTCGGCCAAACCGTCAATTTCGCCTTTGTCAATGTCTCCGAAACAGTCTTTATGGTCTTTGGGGGCTATCCAAGTCTCGAACGGGAACCTTGAGGCAAAAGGTTCAAATGCAACAAAACTTTCGTTCTCATGAATTATGCGCTCGCCCTGGCTTAGTTCTTGACGGATAATGTCGCAAAATACGCATCTTTCTTTGTAGTAATAATAAGTTTTGGCTCCTTCAAGTTCTTCCATTACCCTTTTGGGAATAATAGGAGTCGCTATCAGCTGAGAGTGAGGGTGATCTAAACTTGCGCCGGCAGCTGACCCGTTGTTTTTAAATACTAAAATATATCTGAACCGACGGTCGCGTGAAAGATCTCTGTAGCGCTCTACATAAGTATGCAATACTCTAGAGATCTGCTCGGAACTGTAATTATGGAATCCGTCTTCGTGATTCGGGCTTTCGATAATTACTTCATGTGCACCGACACCGTTCATCATGTCGTATACACCTAGTCCCATGCGGTCTAAGTCGCCCTCAATTTGAAGAGCGGGAAACCGATTCGGGATTACCCTCACTTGCCAGCCGGGCTCATTGGGAAGCGTGTTTTCACTTCTGTATGACATCAGTTCAACCGGAGTCATGTTTTCGTTGCCGGGACAAAATGGGCATTTGTTAGTTTGTTTGGGAGCGTGCTCTATTTTAAAATCTGCAGGTAATTTTTTTTGTTCATGTAACAAAATTACCCACCTCTTAGTAACCGGGTCTTTTCTTAATTGTGGCATTTTCTGCTCCGGTATTGTAATTTGTGTCTGATTATACATCAGACACAATTATAAGGCAAGCGCACAAAACTAATTCTATATACTTTCAGACCTTAGATTACTCAATTTACGAAACTTTTCAGAGAGCGCAGTTCACATTTTTACACTTTTTTGTTATACTTCTAAACAATATAGACTATGTACGGAGTAAAACCGATGAAAATAACAAAAAATATTAACAAAAAATACGCTTTGCACCGTTTGCTGGGTTTGCTTCTTATTGCCGCTCTTATAGGCGTAAGTCCCGGTATATTCGATAATATTGCTTATAATGCACTTCCGGTCGCGACCGTACATGCTGATCAATCGGCAAAAACCATCTTCTCTGTTCAGACAAATCAACAAGCAACGGCAGAAGATAAGACAGAATCCGGGACTGCTCAAATAAGCGAGACAGCAATTGAGAAAGATCTGGAAGCTTCCAAGGCCGAAGAAGAAAAAATTGCCAAAGAAATGAGCAAACTCGAAGAGATTGCTTGGTCAGTAGGTAAGGCTTTGTTGCCAACATTGGCCGTAATGGCTCTTTCTGCCGCATTGGTCTGCCCCCTCGGTTGGGTAGTCGTGGGGGCTGTGTTGGCCGGTGCTGCCACTTCTGCTATTATAACTTACGCTTACGAAAAA
>Ga0172377_10003166_pt1 | contig 16877 bp, 13 predicted proteins | sample Pumphouse3metaG_FD_119749 | JGI IMG/M metagenome (GOLD analysis project Ga0172377, IMG submission 119749) | Leachate microbial communities from a municipal landfill in Southern Ontario, Canada - Pumphouse #3 metaG | ecosystem: Engineered > Solid waste > Landfill > Unclassified | place: Canada...
CTCAAGACCGTGATCGGCCAGCAGGATCAGGACAAGGCGGCGATTGAGGCGAATGCGAAAGCAAATCCTCTATTCGCAGTGCTCCAGCCTTCAAATCTTAAAGGCAACGCCTGCATCGGATTCGCAAACGCAACCGACACCGCATTGGTGAACAGATACCTCGCGATGCCTCAGATCAAAGGATTGTTCCCTCCTGATTTCCATGCTATGTGGACAGTGAAACCGTCTGAATATTTCCAGGGCAACAGCAACATATTCGAACTGGTGGCAATCAAATCCACCTCCCGTGACGGCAAGGCTCCTCTTGACGGAGGCGCTGTCACCGATGCTCGCGTAGAGTACGGCAATGCCAACGGAGGAGAGCCGAGCGTTTCAATGTCAATGAACGCAGAGGGCGCCAACACTTGGGCTCGTATGACCAAGGACAACATCGGCAGACAGATTGCTATCGTACTCGACGGTATGGTCTATTCTTACCCTACTGTCAACACCGAAATCACGGGAGGAAGCTCACAGATCACCGGCAATTTCGACGTGGAAGAGGCTGAGGACCTTGCAAACGTCCTCAAATCAGGTAAATTGCCTGCCCCTGCGACTATTATCCAAGAGCAGGTGGTAGGTCCTTCTTTGGGATCTGAATCAATCAGAGCCGGCTTCATCTCATTCATCATAGCGTTTGTTCTGGTGCTGGCCTATATGATCTTCTTCTACCAGGGAGCAGGTCTTGCGGCAGACGTGGCGCTTCTTTGCAACGTACTTCTGCTATTCGGAGCGTTAGTCTCATTCGGAGCGGTACTGACCTTGCCGGGTATAGCCGGACTCGTGCTTACCCTAGGTATGGCGGTCGATGCGAACGTCATCATATATGAACGAATAAAGGAGGAGCTTGCCGCCGGAAAGGGCCTGAGCAAAGCCGTGGCAGATGGCTACAGCAACGCTTACTCGGCCATCATAGACGGTCAGGTGACCACAATCCTTACAGGTGTCGTGTTGTTCTTCTTCGGTTCCGGCCCTGTACAGGGATTCGCAACGACGTTGATCATCGGTATCATCACCTCTATCTTCACATCCATCTTCATCACCAGAATTCTCTTCGATGACAGACTTGTCAAAGGCAAGAACATCACCTTCGAGAACAATCTGACGAGGAACTTCCTGAAGAACACTCACGTAGACTTCCTTGCCAAACGCAAGTACTCTTACCTGATCTCAGGAATCGTGATTCTAATCGCGATAGTGTCCATCTGCACCAAGGGCTTCACTTACGGTGTCGATTTCACCGGAGGCCGCACTTATGTGGTCAGATTCGACCAACCTGTCCTCACCGAAACTGTCAGGGCCGCTGCAATGCAGGAGTTCGACGGTGCTGTCGAGGTTAAGCAGTTCGGAGGTGAAAGCCAGATGAAAATCACCACAACGTACAAGGTTAAAGACGAATCCACGGCGACTGACGCCGAGGTTGAGGCTAAACTATTCAATGCGGTGAAAGGCTTCTTCAAAGAAAGCAATATCACTCTCGCTGAATTCACCTCAACGCTTGAGAACCCTAACGGTATCATCAGTTCCGACAAGGTAGGCCCTACCATCGCAAACGATATGAAACGCGACGCCCTTATCGCCGTGTTCCTCGCTCTGCTCGTAATCTTCGGCTACATAGCATTCAGATTCAAAGGCTGGACTTGGGGTTTAGGAGGCGTCGTATCACTTGCGCACACAGCGATTATCGTCATCGGATTCTTCTCACTGTTCTCAGGCTTGCTTCCGTTCAGTCTTGACATCGACCAGACGTTCATAGCGGCCATCCTGACCATCATCGGATACGCGATCAACGACAACGTGGTCATTTTCGACCGTATCCGTGAGTTCAAGACTCTGCATCCGAACGCGGACTTCCACCTTAATGTCAATCAGGCTCTGAACAGCACTTTGACACGTACCGTCAACACGTCCGCTTCCACATTGGTGACTATGCTCGCTATCGCAATCTTCGGAGGTGAGTCCATCAGAGGCCTTTCAGTGGCACTCTGTCTTGGAGTCGTAATCGGAACTTACGCATCAATTATGATCGGCACTCCTATTATGTACGATGCGACAATGCGTCACACAAAGAAACTCGCTGAGAAAGAAAAACTTACAAAAGCAAGCGCGAAAAAAGCATAAAGGCCGACTAAGTTTTAATGAATTTTTAGAGGTTCTCCTTTGGGAGGACCTCTAATTTTTTATACCTTTGTGCTATGTCATTTGTTCATCTTCACGTCCACACCCAGTACTCCATCCTTGATGGGGAATCTGCCATTTCCGATCTTTTCGCAAGAGCGAAGGAACTCGGGATGCCAGGCATCGCCATCACCGATCACGGCAATATGTACGGGGTCAAGGAATTCTTCAAAGTTGCGTCAAATTATCCTGAAGTCAAGCCTATCATAGGCTGCGAACTCTATGTCACAAGGTATGACCATCGGCTCAAAGACAAAGATCACAAAGGCTATTTCCATCTGATTCTGCTCGCAAAAAACTATCACGGGTATCAGAATCTGATGAAGATTGTCTCCACGGGCCATCTGGAAGGAATGTACTACCGGCCGAGAGTGTCGCACGAGGTGCTGGAGCAGTACCACGAGGACATCATCTGCTCTTCCGCGTGTATGGCGGGAGAAGTTCCGAGAATGATCCTCTCAGGAGACATAGAAGGGGCGGAAGAGACCATAGAATGGTACAAAAGCGTGTTCGGTGAGGATTACTACCTTGAGGTAATGCTGCACAAGACAGCGGTGCCTAATCAGTCTTTGGAAGTCTACGAGAAGCAGAAGGAGTACGACAAGGTCATCTTCGAACTTGCGGCCAAGCACGGAGTCAAGGTCATAGCCACTAATGACGCGCATTTCGTAAGAGCCGAGGACGGCCCGGTGCAGGACAGGCTTATATGCCTTACCACCAATGAGTTCGTCGATGAGCCCAACCGCTTGCGCTACACTCAGCAGGAATATATCAAAAGCGAGGAAGAGATGCTCGCCCTGTTCCCCGATCATCCTGAGGCCATAGCCAACACTATGGAGGTCTACGACAAGGTCGAGAGATATGAGATAGACAGAGGCCACGTGCTTCCCAAATTCAAGATAGACGAAGGTTTTCTTGCGGATATAGACAAATATCTGGCGCTTTACAAAGACGTTATTGACGCAGGAAGATACGACGAGAAAGGCAATGACAGAGGTGAGGAATTCACCCACTCAGTGGCTTTTCTCTGCCATTTGTGCTATGAAGGAGCGAAGACTCGTTACGAGGAAATGACGCAGGAGGTATCTGAAAGACTCGATTTTGAGCTAAAGACCATCTCGAGAATGGGATTCCCCGACTACTTTCTGATTGTGGAGGACTACATAGCAGCCGCAAGGAAGATGGGCATATCCGTCGGGCCCGGCCGTGGCTCGGCAGCCGGATCCGCCGTGGCTTTCTGCCTGGGAATCACCAATCTGGACCCTATCAAGTACGATTTGCTGTTCGAACGTTTCCTCAATCCGGAACGTATCTCTATGCCTGATATAGACGTGGACTTCGACGATGACGGAAGGTACCGCGTAATCCAGTACGTACAGGACACTTACGGGAAGGAAAGAGTCTCTCACGTCATCACATTCGGCACAATGGGGGCCAAAGGGTCCATCAAGGACGTCGCTCGAATCAGCAGGCTTCCTCTGGACGAGTCCAACCGGCTTTCCAAACTGGTGCCTGACGGCAAGACATTCATCTATCAGGGGGAACTTGAGGTCAAGGAGGGTGACAAAGTGAATGAGAGCGATGTCATCGTGGAGCACGACGGGAAGAAGTTCAAGAAGAACCCCGAGATGAAAATCACTCTGAAGAACCTGATAAAGTACTACCCGGACTTCAAAACCGAGTACGACAACGGCACTCCTCTGGTGCGGGAGGTTCTGGATTATGCCAGAAAACTTGAAGGCTGTATCCGCCAGATCGGCATCCACGCCTGCGCGATGATCATCGGCCGAGGGCCGCTTACCGAGTACATCCCGATGACACTCGGAGTGGACAAGGCCACGGGACAGGAAGTGTGGATGTCCCAGTACGAAGGCTCGTTCATAGAGGACGTGGGTATGCTCAAGATGGACTTTCTCGGTCTAAAGACCCTTTCCATCATCAAAGAATGCCTTCTGGACATCAAACAGAGCCACGGCGTTGACGTGGACATAGACAACATACCTCTGGAAGACAAGCAGACTTACGAACTGTTCAGCAAAGGGGATACGGACAGCGTGTTCCAGTTCGAGTCCTCCGGAATGAAAGAATGGCTTCAGAAACTGCATCCCGAGAAGATCGGGGACCTGATTGCGATGACGGCCCTGTACAGACCGGGGCCTATGGACTACATTCCTCAATTCGTGGCAAGGAAAAGAGGCGAGGAACCTATCACCTACGACCTCCCCGAAATGGAGGAGTACCTGAAGGAAACCTACGGAATCACAGTGTATCAAGAGCAGGTGATGCTCATTTCCCAGAAAATCGCAGGATTCTCCAAGGGCAAGGCGGACAAGCTGCGTAAGGCTATGGGAAAGAAGAAGATGAGCATTCTTCAGTCTCTTCACGAGGAATTCATCAACGGAGGCACGGCCGCGGGGCATCCGAAAGACGTTTTGGACAAAATCTGGAAGGACTGGGAGAAATTCGCTTCTTACGCATTCAACAAATCTCACGCTACCTGCTACGCTTGGGTAAGCTATCAGGAAGGCTGGCTCAAAGCTCATTACCCTGAGGAGTTCGAGGCGGCCAATCTGAGCCGTCAGCTCAGCAATATGGACGAGATCAAGAAGATTATGACCGATTGCAAGAGACATAAGATTCAGGTTCTCAATCCCGACATCAACGAGAGTGATTCCCGATTTACCGTGAACAAGCACAAACAGATACGTTTCGGTCTCGGTGGCATAAAGGGCTTCGGAGAGAACGTAGTGAAGGCCCTGCTTGACGAAAGATGCGCAAACGGGCCGTTCACGGACATATTCGATTTCGTGGAAAGAATGGGAGGAGTCGTCAACAGGAAGTCTTTCGAGTCCCTGCTGTTCTCAGGAGCGTTCGACAGTTTCGGCTACAAGAGAAGCCAGTTTATGCTGCCTTGCGCCAACGGCAATCAGGTAATTGACGAGATCACCAATTACGCCACGATGTTCAAGAATGACACTCTGGATGCCTCCGCATCGCTTTTCGGAGACGCTGAGGAACTGAAGCCATCAAGACCCTCAATTCCTGACTGGAGCGGAGAGGAAAACCAGATGGAACTCCTTCAGAAAGAAAAAGAGCTGGTCGGGATGTACCTTTCCTCCCATCCTCTTGACAAATATGAGTTCGAACTGAAGAACTTCACCAATTGCGACCTTTCCTCTATGGAGACTCTTGTTACGGAATGCGAGAAGGAGAAGAAGCCTAAAAAGGTCAACTTCGCAGGCTACATCACCGAGACCAAGAAACTGGTGTCAAAGAGCGGCAGACCGTGGTCCATCACCACTATCGAAGATTTCAGCGGAAGCTACGAGCTGAAACTCTTCGGCAAGGATTACGAAAAGTATATGAGCTATCTCCAGCCTCACACATCCATCTTCGTGGAGGCCGACATCTGTCAGCGGTACGCCCTCAAACCGGAGGAGGCCGCACAGGGAAAAACAGTGCCTTTCGGCCTGAGAATCAGGAGTATAATGCTGCTTGGCAACGTCACGGACTCAGTGCTCAAAGGCTTTACTATCGAGATAAGCACACCGATGCTCAGCAATGATTTCAGAAAGAATCTCGTGAAGGTGGTGAAAAGCAACACCGGCACAATTCCGCTGTCGATGCTGCTCTACGACCCGAAGACCAAGTACCTGATTGACTTTCTAAGCCACAAGTTTCTGGTCAACGTGAACACCAATTTCATTAACGACCTGGCAGACCTCGGCGTCAATTACAGAATCGCTCTCAAATAAGCGGATTAGAACACCAGTACGGCCTTGATCGGGAAGTGGTCGGAGATGTAGGTGAGACCGTTGTACTTCTTGTCTATGGTCTCGAACTCAGGGCAGCTGTCGAAGCCCTTGTAGTAGATGTAATCAATGATGCTTTTCTCCTTCTGCTTGCCCCAGCCGTTGAAAGATCCCTTTGAGTCAGTCTTGGCGGCAGTGTTGCGGGCGCTGGTCATCAGAGCGTCAATTGTCGCCATAGTCGGGTTCTCCGGAGATATGTTGAAGTCCCCGGTCAGAACCATCGGGAAATTCTTAGGGTTGATTTCCGCTATCTTGTTCACGATCAGCGCAAGACCATTCTTGCGAGCCTCAACTCCGACGTGATCCAGATGAGTGTTCACATAGTAGAACTTCTCACCTGAGGATTTATCCTTCATCAGAGCCCAGGTGGCCGTGCGTACGCAAGCCGCGTCCCAACCCTTGGAAGGAACGTCAGGAGTGTCGGAAAGCCAGAATGTACCCCATTTAATCAATGAAATCTCGGACGACTTATAAAAAATGGACATCTGTTCTCCTTTTTTCTTTCCGTCCTCTCTTCCCACGCCCACGTTCTTGTAGCCGGGACAATACTCCTCAAGGTACTTCACCTGATAGTCGTAAGCCTCCTGAAGGCCGAAAATGTCAGGTTGCTGGTCCACAATCATCATAGCCGAAGCCGGATAACGGTACTGCCACGAATTGGTTCCGTCCTTAGCCTCACCCATACGTATGTTGTAGGAAATGACGGTCAATGTGGCCAACTTGTTTTCTTTGCGGGCGAATCCCGGTGTGAGGACAAATAAAAATAATAGAAGCGCAACTGTCTTTCTCATAAGTAATTAATATTTATTTTCGTTATCGTTTATTTCATCTTTATCTATAGGTTTCCTGTCCATCCGGCTCCATGCGTAAGCTATGTAAGCAGCCACGAACGGAATCAGAAGCGACACCCAAAACATAGCCTTAAGAGTGAACTCGCTTGAAGAGCTGTTGGCTATAGTCAGTGAACTCTGCAAATCGGCAGATGAGGGATAATATGCCGTTCCGTTGAAACCGGCAACGAAGAACAAGGCAAGCACCGCGAGAACAGTGCCTATGCCCGCGGGCCAGATGCCTTTACGTGACTTGGAGAACACACCTAAATACAGCCCCAAAACAAGCAGCACAGCTCCCACGACAAACATCACTGCCACTGCAGGCATCTGTAGGAAGTTGTGGAGGTACTTGCTCTTCTCAAGTAAGACAGTTCCGTCCTGAGTCACCGCATAACCGTTCATAGTGAACATAACCACAAGCCAAGCAACAAGGCTGACAAGGAACAGACCGCTGAACACCAGTAGGTTACGCCTCAGCTTCTTGTCCAGATCCTCGTCATTGACATTATTCATAACATACAGACATCCCAGCGCCGAATCAAGGAACATAACCACCAGACCGAGAATTACCGCCGGGGATATGATGGCCTCAAGTCCGTGCCATGCGCTGCCCCACGAACTGACTGCGCCCAGTCCTATAATAGCACCCTTGTCCACGATGAAGTCCGACCCCGTAAAGAACGTTCCGACAGCGGTGCCGACCACAAGCGGAGCGAGAACTCCGTTAAGAAAAAGGAATATCCTGAAGGCCTGAGAGCCTAACAGATTGCCTTTCTTGTTCTGAAATTCGTAAGACACGGCCTGAAAAACAAAAGTAATGAGCAGCAGAATCCAAACCCAGTAGGCCCCTCCGAAACTTGTGCTGTAGAACAGCGGAAACGAGGCAAAAAACGCTCCTCCGAATGTGACCAGCGTGGTGAAAGTCAATTCCCATTTGCGTCCCGTGGAATTGACGATCATCCTTTTCTGATCAAGCGAAAGCCCTTTGAAAAGCAATTGTGCGTTACCTCCCTGAACAAACATCAGGAACACGAGCAAGGCTCCCAAAAGAGAAATAAGGAACCACCAGTATTGTTGTAAAAAAGCGTAAGTCATAATAAATTCCTCCCTCTATTTTTCAGTATTATCAGATTGAATCTCAACTTCTTGGATTTCAGGACCTTTCCTTATGGCATTGAGCATTATCTTGATCTCGATCACAAGGAACAGGGCGAACACGGCGAGGAAGATGAAGAATGTCGTCTTCACGGCTCCCACGCTTAGACTTGACACGGCCGCATTGACAGGCAGAAGATCCTGAATCGCCCACGGCTGTCTCCCTACTTCGGAAACAATCCATCCTGCCTGACCGCAAAGATAGACCAGAGGAATGGATATGATAGCAAGCCGGAGAAGCCATTTGAGATTGTGCACCTTGTCTTTGTAGAGGAAGAACTGAACGAGAATCAGAACAAGCATAACAAAGCATCCGAAGTAAATCATCGCTCTGAAAGACCAGTAGACAAGCGGCACGTTCGGCACCACGTCCGAAGGATCGGACAGATGGCCGTATCCCATATATTTAGCATTATCCTTGAGAATCTGACGGCTCAGGGATGCCTTCAGGGAAGAAGTGTCCTCCTGCGCCCTGTAAATCTTCAAAGCGGACAAAGCCCTCTTACCCCTCCACATCTTCACGTCCACAGGAGCCACTTCCTGACCGTTGTTGTCAGTGTAGCCCATTATGATGTCATTGATACCCGGAACAAAACCGTTGACATCGTGAGTGGCCAGAATGGAAAGCATTCCAGGGACCTTGACTCCTGGCACGATGGAGAACGGGACCTTTGTGCCACCATCCTCAAGCCCCTCGGCCACAGCGAGTTTCATAGGCTGGTACTTGGCCACGTGCACACCTGAGCTGTCTCCCGCGAGCATAACTGCCACGCCTCCGACGATTCCCACCAGCGCCCCCACGGCCATACTCGATTTGGCAAAACGGAGGTCACGTTTTTTGAGCATATACCATGCGCTGACGCCTATGACGAACACGCCTCCGGTCATCCATCCGCTGAACACTGAATGGAAGAACTTGCTCACCGCCACCGGATTGCCTGCCACTGTCCAGAAAGAGACCATTTCGTTTCGCACGGTGTCAGGATTGAACTGAGTCCCCACAGGATTCTGCATCCAGCCGTTGGCCACAAGTATCCAATAAGCGGAAATGGCCGCTCCGATGGCCGTGAGCCATGTGGACGCAAGATGAAACTTCTTGCCGACTTTGTTCCATCCGAAGAACATTACCGCGAAGAATGTCGCCTCCATAAAGAAAGCCAATATCCCCTCTATCGCCAGCGGAGCTCCGAAAATATCCCCCACAAGCCAAGAATAATTGCTCCAGTTGGTTCCGAACTCAAACTCAAGAATAAGCCCCGTTGCGATGCCAACCGCGAAATTGATGGCAAAAAGCTTCATCCAGAATTTCGTCACTTCCTTCCAGTACTCATCCCCTTTTCGGAAGTAAATGGTTTCCATAATCGACACCACGAGGCCCAGGCCCAATGTCAAAGGCACGAAGAGCCAGTGATAACCGGCGGTCACGGCGAATTGCAGCCTTGACCAATCAATCAAAGAGACATCCATATCTATTCGTCATTTAGAGTTATTATATTCTGCGGCTGAGTTGTGAGAGCCTTTCCCACAATCTCACTTTTCTGTTCATCTGACTTTCCGGCCATTGCCGGTTTGAAGAAGAAAAGACGGAGCACAGCGAACAAAATGAACACTTTCAGCAATATAACCACCCACAAAGTCTTGCCCCAGGTCATATTACTGAAACCGTCCGCATAGAAACGCCACACGGCACCAAGCGCTTGCGCTACTTTTCCCATCACGTGTCCCGAATTGATATTATAGCCAAATTTAGGAAATTTTATTATTAACTTTGCACATAAAACACAATAATCTTATGCCAAAGGAAAATTTCGGCCAATTAGGCAAGCAGGAAGCGATCCAAAGACTCTTTGAAGGCACCGGATTCACCCGCGAGGAGACCTGCTCCTTCGGAAGCAACAACGGCAGCGTAATACGAGAAGCTTCCGCGCTTCTGCTTGAAGGAATTGATTTCGATCTGACGTACTTCCCGCTCAAACATCTGGGTTACAAATGCGTCACGAGGGTAACGGGCGAATTATATGCCTCAATGTCCAAACCACGCACTCTGAGCATCAACATCGGCATATCCGCGAAACTGGATTTCGGAAGAATACAGGACTTGTGCGCCGGCGTTTTCACGGCCGCCAGAGAGCACGATTATTCTTCGGTCAAGTTAGACCTCACGCCATCCCACAACGGCCTCACAATCGGCATTTCTGCCACAGGAGAGACGGCTATGCTCACTTGGGGGCGCAGACAGGAGCCTAAAAGCAAGGATTTGATTTGCGTTTCGGGAAGTCTTGGAGGAGCATTCTTCGGAATGAGAGTCTTGGAGAACGAGAAAAAGAACTTCGAGAAAGACAATCACCAGCCGGATCTTGAGAAAAGAAAAATGTTCGTGGGTGACTATCTGAAACCGGAACTCAATCCTAACATAGTCAGGCACTTGGAAGAAGAGGAGATCTATCCTTCCTTCGGCTATTTCATCACTGACGGTCTTGCGGACACTGTGAAGAAACTGGTCAGGGACAGCGGATTAGGTGCGAAAATATATGCGGAAAAGATTCCTTTCGAGGGTAATTCCTTCGAATTGGGAAAAGAGATGGACATAGATCCTATTTCCGCTGCTATGAACGGAGGTAGCGACTACAAACTGCTTTTCACCATTCCTATTCTGAAACTGGAGAAATTCAGGCGTGATTTTCAGACTTTCGACATAATAGGACATCTGGCCCAAAGCGACGTTGGCCCAGTTTTGGTAACACCGGACGGGGTCGAACTTCCTATCGTAGCCCAAGGATGGAAAGAAGAGGAATAGTAAATAGTGTAAATGTTCTTAACAAAATATTCAATGAAAAAAGTAACAGTAATTATGGCAGCTTGCGCCATTTTGTCCGCAGGCACGACTTCCAATGCCCAGTCATTGAAGGACATCCTCAAAACAGCAGCGTCATCAGTGACATCAGAGACTGTCGGCAATCTTGTTTCATCAATCACCACCACCAACAGTACCGTTACTCTGCCGGGCACTTGGAAATATGAGGGTGTGGCGGTTTCTTTTGAAAGCGAAAAAGCCCTTTCAAAGGTAGCCGGAGCGGCTCTCGCTTCCGAAGTTGAAAGCAAAGTGGACAAGAGTCTTCAGAAAGTCGGCATCAAGAAGGGTTCCACGACCTACACGTTCAATTCCGACGGAACTTTCACAAGCACCACTAAGACTTCGCTCAAGACAGTCAACTCAAACGGCACCTACACCACAAGCAACGAAGGCAAGTCCATCACTCTGAAATACGGGAAAGTGCTCCAGTACCTCTCTATGACCGGCACACTCTCCTCCACCACGAAGGGTTGCGCTATGGAGTTCGATGCGGCCAAGTACTTCAGCTACGTCAAGAAGATTGCGGCTCTCGGCAAACAGTCAAGCTCCTCGACCATCTCCACACTTAGCTCTCTCTCAGAGAACTACGATGGAATGAAAGTCGGCTTCGAGCTCAGCAAGTAGCAGATTGAGCCCCCTTTGCGGACAACACTTAAAAAGCCTCCGGTTCTAATATGAATCGGAGGCTTTTATTATTAAGCGCAGCGTCTACAGATTACGCAGCAGATTGCGCATATTGACCTTCTTGTCAATGATGTCGTGAAGCTCGCCCACAGGGACTCTCTCCTGCTTCATAGTGTCTCTCTCTCGGATTGTGACACAATTGTCATTGAGCGAATCGTGATCCACAGTCACGCAGAACGGAGTTCCGATGGCATCCTGACGACGATACCTCTTGCCAATGCTGTCCTTCTCGTCATACTGATAGTTGAAATCGTACTTAATCTCATCCACCACCTTCTGAGCGAACTCAGGCAGTCCGTCCTTCTTAAGCAAAGGCAGAACGGCCACTTTGACAGGAGCCAGAGGAGCCGGAATGCTCAAGACAACTCTGCTGTCACCTCCCTCAAGCTGCTCCACATTGTAGGAATGCGAAAGCACGGCAAGCACCATACGGTCTACACCTATTGATGTCTCCACGCAATAAGGGACATAACTTTCGTTAGTCTCCGGATCAAAGTACTGAATCTTCTTTCCTGACAATTTCTGATGACTTCCAAGGTCGAAATCAGTCCTTGAATGCACTCCCTCAAGCTCTTTGAAGCCGAACGGGAAATTGAACTCTATGTCCGTAGCCGCATTGGCGTAGTGAGCGAGTTTCTCGTGATCATGGAAACGGTAATTCTCATTCCCCATACCGAGATTCTCGTGCCACTGAAGACGCTTTGCCTTCCAAGTCTTGAACCACTCCATCTCAGTGCCCGGCTTGACGAAGAATTCCATCTCCATCTGTTCGAACTCTCTCATTCTGAATATGAACTGACGGGCCACAATCTCATTTCTGAAAGCTTTGCCGATCTGAGCGATACCGAAAGGAATCTTCATACGTCCTGTCTTCTGAACGTTAAGATACTCCACGAAAATGCCCTGAGCCGTCTCAGGACGAAGATATATCTTGTCATTGTCGTCCCCGGTGTTGCTGATCTGAGTGCTGAACATCAGATTGAACTGACGAACGTCCGTCCAGTTCTTGGTTCCGGAAATAGGATCCACAATCTCGCAATCCACGATAATCTGACGCATCTCTTTTAGGTCATTAGACTGCTCGGCAGCAACATAGCGTTTGTGCACTGCTTCAGCTTTCTCAGCCTCTCTGAGATAGTTGGGATTAGTCGCGCGGAACTGAGCCTCGTCAAAAGCATCGCCGAATCTCTTCTTACCTTTCGCTACCTCTTTCTCGGCCTTGTCCTGAAGTTTAGCGATGTGATCCTCGATCAGAACGTCAGCCCTGTACCTTTTCTTGGAATCCTTGTTGTCAATCAAAGGGTCGTTAAAGGCAGCAACGTGCCCTGACGCCACCCACACCTTTGGATGCATAAAGATGCAGGAGTCAATGCCCACCACATTCTCGTTGAGACGGGTCATAGCCTCCCACCAGTATCTCTTGATGTTATTCTTTAGTTCAACACCCAACTGGCCATAATCATACACAGCGGCCAATCCGTCATAAATCTCGCTTGACGGAAAAATGAAGCCGTACTCTTTACAATGAGCGACCAGAGCTTTAAATAATTCTTCCTGTGTCATATCAATAATATTTAATCAAATTTCAAACGTATCCTGCAAAAGTAATCATTTACTTTCAAATATCTCCGGAAAAGAGGATAATAAAGCCTTATCCGCAACTTCCATCAGCGGAATCATCACGAAATCCCTGTGTGCTATCCGCGGGTGAGGGACTATTAGTTCCGGCTCGCAAATCGTCGCGTTACCGTAAAAGAGGATGTCTATGTCTATTGTCCTGTCAGAATATACCCTCGCTCCATTTTTGTCATACATAGCAACCTCCGCAGGCCTTCCGAGCATCCTTTCTACACTCTTGCACTGCCCCAGCAGCCTTTCGCAATCCTCATCGGTGGATTCCTCAACCATCGGAGTGTCATACCTGACGACACAATTCAGAAAATCATTATCAGAGACAAAGCCCTCCGGTGCGGTCTCAATGATTTGCGACACAGCTTCGTGATGAGAACCCAAAGCCCTGTCCATTAGTGATATAGCCTCGGAAATATTGGCCTTCCTGTCGCCGATGTTACTGCCCAGTCCCAGATATATCTTCATCTTTGTTCTGTTGATCAGCTTCGTCGAGGCCCAGTTCCACCCTTGCCTCTTCCGACAGGCGGCTCATATCCCAAGCAGGCTCGAACACCATCTCGATGTTGCATTTCTTTATCCCGGGGACGTCTTCCACCGCCTCCTGAACCTGCATAAGCACCTCATCGGCCATCGGGCAGTTTGGAGCCGTGAACGTCATCTGAATGTCTGCCTCACTCCCGTCTTTGATCACAAGATTGTAGATCAGTCCCAGATCATAGATGTTCACTGGAATCTCCGGGTCATAAACCTGCTTGAGGGCCAGTATGACTTTGGCATACAAATCAGAGAGCGCCTGAGCGTCTTCCTGCGAAAGTGTCTCTTTTTTGTGAAAAATATCTTTTAAAGCCATAAAATCAAGGTTAATTATTTAATAACAAGTCGTTTTCTTTTGCCACTGCTCTGATTGTCCCGATCATAGACACCAGTCCGTTGGCTCGAGTAGGAGAGAGATTTTCCTTAAGGCCAATTTTGTCTATAAAAGAGAAATCGTCTCCTTCTATCTCCTTTGGCGTTCTTCCGGAATAGACGCTAACAAGCATTGATATAATGCCTTTAGTGATAATGGCATCGCTGTCGGCGATGAAGTAGATTCTGCCGTTTTCTATCTTATAGTCCAGCCAAACTCTTGATTGACAGCCTTGTATCAGTTTATCGTCAGTCTTGTCGGTCTCCGGATAGGCATTCAGATTCTTTCCGAGATCTATGAGATACTCGTATTTGTCGAGCCACTCGTCGAACATCGAGAATTGGTCAATCAATTCGTCCTGCGCCTCCTTGACGGATTTTTCAGGAACAATGTATCTATCATTTTTATTTACATCCTCTGTCATTATCTCAACATTTTAATAGCCTTGTTCAGGCATTCAACAAAATACACGGCTTCCTCCATAGTGTTGTACGGAGCAAGCGAGGCTCTCAGCATCCCCGTCACTTTGTATCTGTCCATAATCGGCTCCGCGCACATCTGTCCCGATCTCACGGCAACACCCATTTTGTCAAGGATCAGAGCCAGATCCTCGTGATGAGCACCTTCAACGATGAATGAAAACAGCGGGATCTTCTTCTCCTCCCCTCTCGGAAGGCCGTACAGATGGACCAGAGGATTGGAAGCCAAAGCACCTGACAAAAACTGAGCTATCTCTTCTGAATAATGTTTTAACTCGCTATTATTCAATAGATTAGCCATTTCAATGGCTGGTTTTAGCGTCGGCACTCCGGCAAGATTCTGCGTTCCGGCCTCAAATTTTTCAGGAAGCGGGGCGTAAGTGGTACCGCTAAACCTGACGTGGCCAATCATCTCTCCCCCACCCATATACGGCGGCATCAGATCGAGCCATTCTTTTTTGCCATACAAGACGCCTACTCCTGGAGCCGCATAAATCTTGTGGCCTGAAAAAGCGTAGAAGTCGCAGTCCACATCACTTACATCCATCCCTTCGTGAACAATTCCCTGCGCACCGTCCACAAGGACCGGCACTCCTTTGGAATGACAAATCCCGACAATTTTTTTAACAGGATTAATTATGCCAAGCACGTTGGAAATCTGGGCCACGGCCAGGATTCTTGTCCTTTCGTTGATGAGACCCTCGAGTTTTTCGACCTCAAGATGACCTTCGTCGTCAACCGGCAGAACTTTCAGCACAGCCCCCTTCCTCTCGCACATCATCTGCCACGGAACTATATTGGAATGATGTTCCTCCTCGCTGACAATCACCTCGTCCCCTTCTTTGACAAAGGCCTCACCGAAACTGAATGCCACGAGATTGATTGAGGCCGTGGTTCCTGAAGTGAAGATTATTTCTTCCCTGTGGCGCGCACCGATAAATTTCTGAACTGAATCTCTCGTGCTTTCGAATTCGTCCGTCGCAGATTCCGCAATTTTGTGGACCGCTCTGTGGATGTTCGAGTTCTTTTCCGAAGACAACTCAACCCATTTGTCGATTACGGACTGCGGGCGTTGGGAGGTGGCCGCATTGTCGAAATAGACTAATTTCTTTCCATACACACTGACGGAAAGCTCAGGAAAACTTGTTCTTACTTCTTTTGCTGTCATAGTAGATTCTGAAACTTACAAATTTAACAAAGTATAATTTCTTTTAACAGGATTTTAGCATATTTTTGCAATAACTTACAAATTAAATTAAGGAAATGATTGACTACATCAAAGGCAAAGTCGCTGAACTATCTCCGATGCTCGTCGTTCTTGAGACGGGCGGAATCGGCTATAGCATTCTAATCTCGCTACAGACCTACGAGACTCTTAAGGAAAAAGAAGAAGCGAAAGTCTACATCTACCATTACTTAAGTCAAGACAAAGAGTTGTACTACGGATTCGCCACGAAGGACGAAAGAGAGTTGTTCGAACTTTTGATAAGCGTTTCCGGAATAGGAGTGTCTTCCGCCAGAATGATGTTGTCCTCCCTGACTTCGGAGGAGATCAGAAACGCTATTCTTTCAGAGGATGTCAATCGCATAAAAAGCGTGAAAGGAATTGGAATCAAAAGCGCCCAAAGGCTCATTCTTGAGTTGAAGGACAAGATTGTCAAAGGCGAGGGCAGCGATGCAGGGGTGATTGTAAAAGTGGAGAGCAGTGCCGCCGTGGAAGAGGCCACGAGCGCTCTCACAATGCTTGGCTTCTCACGTCCGAACATCGCCAAGGCCATCCATGCTGTTCTGAAGGACTCCCCTAACGCCAAAGTCGAAGAACTGATCAAAGCTTCCCTTCAGCGCCTTTAGTCTCATAAATGATAACCCTTTCTCCGTAAAGAAGGTATCTGGAATTGTTGGCATTGCATCGCAATTGCGACAGCCGTTTCGCGGGCTAAACAGCCTTTATGCCCGCTCAACGTCTACGAAAATGCTTATGGACTCAAGTTTCGCAAGTAACTTTCTATTTAACATTTTTATAATCATCCGTTTGGCCAGAATAAAGTGCAAATACCCATTGTTTCGCACGCATTTCATCGATTGTTGCATCTCAAATCGAATAACTTCGCTTTCCGTAAGCAAAACCCCACCTTTTCCTCACCGAATTGCAAAAAGCCTCTACCTCTGACACAAGTCGGCATCAGCCGACCGCGGTCGTATGACCGCGCATGTCCTCGGGGACAGCCAGCTTTGCTGGCAGGGGATTAGACATCGGCCTCGGCATTGTAAGATGCCGCTACGAGATCTGCCGTGCAGATCAGC
>Ga0172377_10003168_pt1 | contig 16870 bp, 20 predicted proteins | sample Pumphouse3metaG_FD_119749 | JGI IMG/M metagenome (GOLD analysis project Ga0172377, IMG submission 119749) | Leachate microbial communities from a municipal landfill in Southern Ontario, Canada - Pumphouse #3 metaG | ecosystem: Engineered > Solid waste > Landfill > Unclassified | place: Canada...
ACTTCCTCTGGAGTATGATATAATTTAATCATATCTCTAGCTAATTGCATTTTAATATCTCTCGGATTAATCTGTCCTTCCTCAAGTAAGGCTGCAATAGCCTTTATTTTATCTGGATGTACATCAGTTGTTAGTTCAAAATATGTAACAATTAATTCATCTGGGATTCTCATGATTTTTACATACATATCTTTTGCATTTTCATCCACACCAATATAATTTCCTAAAGATTTACTCATTTTTTCTTTTATTTTACTAAAAAAATTTTGCAATTAGTTAGATACAACCTATGATTCATCTAATATTGCATTTACTTTGAGATTCAACTAAATAATATATTTAGTCTTTTTTATATAGTCTTTATTTAAATTTTTATTAATATTATTATTAACACCATAAATAATAATTTCTATTCCTTTTTTGTCATAATAATTATATATTTTATCAGTGATTAAAATATCTAAAATCATTATAAAATCTATATTATCTAAATCAATATTAGTATTAAAAACATAATTTATAATTCCTTTTTTATATTGTTTTGATTTAGGGATATCCTTAATATAATCATAATTAAATGAACTTATATAATACATATTTTTATTATTTAAATTTAATTCTTTTATTAAAATAGATTCTTTTAATTCAATTAAAATTATTTTATTATTATATCTGTTAATAACTTCTTTTAATAAAGGAATCCTTTCAATATAACTTTTACCAAAATCATATTTTAATAATTGCTGATATGTTAGGCTTTTTATTAAACCAAAACCATTACTTACTCTAGAAATAAAAGAATCATGAATTACTACTACTTGATTATCTTTTGTTTTTCTAACATCTAGTTCAATCCCTTCAAAACCATTATGAAATGCATTATCAAAAGCTGATATAGTATTTTCCCCAATCTGTTCATTGTATAAACCTCTATGAGCTATAAATATCATATAAAAACCCCTAATATATTATATTAAGGGCTTTAATTATTTTTCATCTAATAATAATTCTTTGGTTGTCATTAAATCCGCTAATGCATCATCAATAGTGGGTTTTACCTTTTTATCAGTCATATTTAATTCATCAACAAGATCATTTTCTTTAATAGAAACTTCTGTTTCTTTAGACTTCTTTTTAATATTTCCTTCATCAGTAATTATTTCTGGCTTTTTTTTATCATTTTTCTTTTTCTTGAAAAAGATAAAATAAGCAGATATACCAATTATAATTAATCCTCCTAAAACAATCATAATAATTAATAAAGTTTGATTATTATCATCATCTTTTTCAATAACAGCTGTAGTAGTACTAATTATTTCTCCTACTTCTAATCTAGTTACAGTAATATTATAAATATTAACATCTTCAGTTTCTGATGATGTCACAGTAATAGTTATAACATTATCGCCAACAATTAAATTATCATTACCTTTTATTTCCACTTTAGCTTTATCATCTTCAGGAATTGCATTAATTACTAATTCGGTTAAATCATTAGGAACTTCTAAAGTATAATCTAAATCTTTCTTTTCAAATTTTTCATTTAGTTTAAACCCCTCTATTTCAATATTACTTAAGTATGAAGAATTATCTGAAGTTTCACCACGATATATCGTAATAAGATAATCCATACTATTATTTCCTGATTCACTTAAAGTAGTAATTTTGATAATATTTTTACCTATTTCTAAACTTGGTCGATATTGGTTATTAACATTATTACAACCTAATTCACACTTTATAGTTGTAGTGCAATTATCACATGTTGGATTTATAGTTATTGTTTTAATGGTATCTTTAATACCAAATACTTTATAATCAGTTATATTATTTACAAACTTTGGAGTAATATTACCTTTAGAAAAAGTTAAATTGCTTAATAATGCATTATTACTTTTAGGTTTTGGTGCTACTGTTGTAGCAGTAGTTAAAGTAATTTGTTTAGAATAATCTGTGCCTGAATGCGTAGTATCATCTTCAAAAGTAAAGAGAATATTTTTAATTTTAATAATAGCAAGATTATTATTACCAGTATTATTGGTAACTCTTAAGGTTCCTAATTCGCCACTTAAAGTTGAATCATTACTAGCTGATAAGATAGACTTGCCTAATTTTAGTTCTCCTAATACATGAGGTGTTTTACTTATTCCATATGAAGTATAATTGGCATCAAGATCTAATTCAAACTCAACTTTAATTATTTTTTCTCCAGCAAGGGTATTTAACATAATTTTTTGGTTACCTGATGTACCTTGGTGAATTTTATCTGGTCCTTCAAAAGTTAAAGTCGCGGCATTAACATCTATAAAACTGAATATTATAATACATATTATTAATTTTAATATCTTTTTCATACTTACCTTCTTTACTATAAAATTATTATAACAATATCCATAAATATTTTCAATTGATAATTATTTTACAATTACTATACATTAATTATATTAATTTAATTAATATTTCATTCATAATATATAACTTATCAGGATTAATATAAATATTACCATTTTTATATATTAATTCTTTACTTTTTAAAAGTGGCTTTATAGGAAATACATCTTGAATATTAACTTCATATTTATAGAAAAAATCATGAAGATTTAGACCATTAATTTTTCTTAATCCTAATATTAATTCATTTTCCATAATTTCTTGTTTAGATAATAAACTTTCCTCAAATCGATATTGTTCTTCACAATAATTATTAATATTTTTAGTATTTTCATATCTAAAACCATTAATATAACCTGATGCTCCTAAACCAAAACCATAGTACTCTTTATTATTCCAGTAATTTAAATTATGCTTGGATTCAAAGCCAGGTTTAGAAAAGTTACTTATCTCGTAATGAATATATCCTTTAGCTTTAATTTTTTTTCTGATATAGTTATACATTTCTAATTCTAATTCTTCATTAATATTATGAGCACCTTTAACTTTAGCAATGGTACTATCTTCAATAATTAAAGAATAGGTACTAATGTGTTCGGGGTTTAATTTTAATAAAAGCTTAAGATCTTTTTTTAATACTTCAATCTTTTCATCGGGAATTCCATACATTAAATCTAAATTAATATTATTAATTCCTTTATTCCGGATTAAATTCATTTTACTTTTTAAATCTTCAAAATTACTAGTTCGATCCATAAATTTAAGCTTTTCGGTATTGAAAGATTGTACACCAATACTAATTCTATTTATATTATTATTTATCAAAATATCAATTAACTCTGGAGTTATATCATTTACATTACACTCAAAAGTGATTTCACAATATTGAGTTTTATTAAATAAATTAATTATTTTAAAAAGTTGATTTAACTCACTTGCATTTAATGAAGAAGGAGTACCTCCTCCAATATATATTGTTTTCATCGTTTCATTTAAATAATATTCTTTTACTTCTTTTTCTAATGCTTCTAAATATCTTTTAACATCCGATTTATTATAAATAATTTTACAAAAGTCACAATAAGAACAAATATTATTACAAAACGGAATATGAATATAAACACTTTCCATATACTTTACCTCACATTATTATTATACAAAAAAAGAAAGCATTTTAAAAGGAAATTAATTTTCTTATTTTTTTTCCGTTTTTAAAATACTTAAAAAAGCTTCTGGTGGTATTTCAACATTACCAATCATTTTCATTCTTTTTTTACCTGCTTTTTGTTTTTCAAGCAGTTTTCTTTTTCTTGATACATCGCCACCATAACATTTAGCTAAAACATTTTTTCGCATTGCGCTTATTGTTTCTCGGGCAATTATTTTAGATCCAATAGCTGCTTGAATTGGTACTTCAAATAATTGGCGAGGAATAATTTTTCTTAAATTATTAGTTATCGTTTTTCCTCTTTGATATGCTGCATCTTTATGAACAATAACACTTAAAGCATCAACCGTTTCATTATTGATTAAAATATCCATTTTTACTAAATCACTAACTTTATAATCTGATAATTCATAATCTAAAGAAGCATAACCCTTAGTATAACTTTTTAAACGATCAAAAAAATCATATACTATTTCTGCTAGAGGTAATTCATAATGAATATTTACTCTGGATTCATCTATATATTCTGTTTTTTTATAAAAACCTCTTTTTTCTTGACATAATTCCATTATTGGACCTATATACATAGCAGGAACAAAGATATTAGCTTTAATATAAGGTTCACTAATACTTTGAATTCTTACTCGATCGGGCATTTGACTAGGATTATCAATTAAAATTTTTTCGCCATTAGTTAATAATATTTCATAAATAACTGAGGGACTAGTTGCGATAATATCAATATTAAATTCTCTCGTAAGTCTTTCTTCAATTATTTCCATATGAAGTAATCCTAAAAAACCACATCTAAATCCAAAACCTAAAGCTTGACTTGTTTCTGATTCACATGATAAGGAAGCATCATTTAATTTTAATTTTTCTAAAGCTTCTTTTAAAGGAACAAATTTATTAGGCTCAATAGGATAAATACCTGAATATACCATCGGTTTCATAGGTTTATATCCACTTAAAGGTTTTAAAGCTTTTTTATTTTTAGTAGTAATTGTATCTCCTACTCGTACGGTATCAATTGTTTTTATATTTGCACTTAACCATCCTACCATTCCTGCTTTTAATATTTTTAATCTTTTTGCTCCTGGATTATTAACTCCTAATTCAGCTACTTCATATTCGGCACCATTACTCATCATTATAATAGTGTCATGTTCTGATATTTCTCCACTTTTTACACAAACAGATGCTATAATACCTCGATAAGAGTCAAAATAGGAGTCAAATATTAAGGCTTTAGTTTCATTTATATTTTCATTTTTAGGAGCAGGAATATGATCTATTATAGCATCTAAAATGTTTAGTACTCCTTCTCCAGTTTTACCACTACATAAAAGAATTTCTTCATCTTTAAAACCAAATAAATTTATCAGTTCTTTTTTTACTCTTGGTATATCAGCATTAGGTAAATCTATTTTATTTATAATAGGTATAATGGTTAAATTACTGTTTATAGCTAAAAATAAATTAGCTAATGTTTGAGCTTCAACTCCTTGGACAGCATCAACAACTAATAAAGCTCCTTCACAAGCTTCTAAACTTCTTGATACTTCATAAGAAAAATCAACATGTCCAGGGGTATCTATTAAATGAAGAGTATAATCTTTATAATTAAGCTCAACAGCATTTAGTTTTATAGTAATACCTCTTTCTCTTTCAATATCCATACTATCTAATAATTGAGGTTTCATTTTACGTGCTTCAACTCCACCGCTTAATTCTAAAATGCGGTCAGCTAAAGTACTTTTACCGTGATCGATATGTGCAATAATACAAAAATTACGAATTTTGTTCACTTTTCATCACCTAGAGATAATATTAACATAGTTTAATTAAATTATAAATCATTTTATCGATATATAAAAAAGCTTCTTAATCTAAAATAGCTTTAATTCTTCTGATTCCTGATGATGATGCTTCCTCTTTAATAATCTTAAAATGACCTAATTCTTTAGTATTTTTAACATGTGGTCCGCCACATAGTTCTTTAGATATCTCACCAATAATATATACTTTAACTAAATCAGGATATTTATCAATAAACATGCACTCAGCTCCAATTTTTAAAGCTTCATCCTTATTCATTTCTTTTATGATGACATCTATTTCATCTTTAATCCACTTATTAACTAAATCTTCAATTTTTTGTAATTCTTCATTACTTAATTTATAATCACAGTTAAAATCAAATCTTAATCTTTCTTCAGTAATATTAGATCCTTTTTGATGAATATCTTTATTAACAACAACTTTTAACGCTGCATTTAATAAATGAGTTGCCGTATGGTATTTAGTTTCTATTTCACCACTTGATGCCATACCACCTTTAAATTTTCCGATTGCTCCAATTCTTGATTTTTCTTGATGTTCTTTAAATTTTAATTCAAACATTTGGATATCTAATCTCATTCCTTTTTCTTTAGCTAACTCTTCAGTTAACTCAATCGGAAATCCATAAGTATCATATAATTTAAAAGCATCTTGACCAGTTATAATTTTATTAGATGAGCTTAATACTTTAGAAAATTCTTTTAAACCTTTTTCTAAAGTTTTATTAAATCTTTCTTTTTCTTTTTTTAATTCTGATAGTATAATATTCTTGTTTTCATTAAGTTCGTTATAATATTTATCATATTTATTAATAATCAGATTAGCAATTAGTTCTTCCCAATTACTATTAATATCTATATTAAGTATTTTAGCATGTCTTATCGCTCTTCTAATTAATCGTCTTAATATATAACCTTGATCTGTATTTGCTGGTTTAATACCAGCATTATCAGCAAGGATAAAGACTGAAGTTCTTATATGATCAGCAATTATGCGCATTGATTTTTCATTACCTTCATAAGGTAAATTAGATATTTCACTAATTTTATCAATTATATCTTTCCAGACTGACGATGTATAATTATCATCTTTTCCTTCAAGAATTGCAACTACTCTTTCATAACCCATACCAGTATCAACATTTTTATTAGGTAGTTCTGTAAATGTCCCATCTTTATTTTTATTATATTCCATAAAAACATTATTCCAAATTTCTACCCATCTATCATCTTTAGGGTCAAACTTTTTTGGAATTTCATCTTCAGAACGAAAATAAAAAATTTCCGTATCACCACCACAAGGACCATTTTCACCAGCTATCCAGAAGTTATCATCTTCCCCTAAATAAACAATATGATCTTTACTTATTCCTAAATCTAACCAATAATTAGCGCTTACTTCATCTCTAGGTATATCTTTATTTCCTTTAAAAACCGAAACAGCTAATTTTTGAACTGGAATTTTTAAGACTTTAGTTAAAAATTCAAAACTATAAGCAATAGATTCTTTTTTAAAATAATCTCCTAATGACCAGTTACCTAACATTTCAAAAAAAGTATGATGAGTTTTATCTCCAATTGAATCTAAATCATTAGTTCTAACACATTTTTGATAATTAACTAGTCTAGTACCATAAGGATGTTTTTTACCCAATAAATAAGGGATTAAAGGTTGCATACCAGCTGTATTAAATAATACACTAGCATCATTTTCAGGTACTATTGGAGCTGATGGAATAAATTTATGGTCTTTACTTATAAAATAATTAATATATAAATCTTTTAAATTCATAAATACACTTCCTTACTTAAAAAATTATAACATTAAAACCACTATTTTTAAATAGTGATTTATAATTTAAATTGTTTTATTTCCTTTCTTACTTCATCAGTAATTTCCCGATATTTAACATTACATTTATCAAACATTATTTTTGCTGCTATATATTCTTCCATGTGAGCATATTTATCTAGATCATATATTACCTCTTTAATACCAGTCTGAATTATTTCTTTAGCACATTCATTACAAGGAAATAATGAAGCATATAATTTTGCTCCTTCTAAATCTTTTTTATTACCTCGATAATTTAAAATAGCATTACGTTCTGCATGGATTACATAAAGATATTTAGTTTCTAATTTTTCACCATCTCTACTCCAGGGAAATTCTGAATCTAAAAACCCATTAGGAGTTCCATTATAACCAAGGGATAAAATTCGATTATCACTTCCTACTATACATGCTCCAACTTGCGTAGAAGGGTCTTTACTTCTTTTCGCAACAACTATTGACATAATCATAAAAGTAGCATCCCAAGATAAATAATCTTTTCTTTGTAAATTATACTTCATAAATCCTCCCAATATTAAGTAGTTATGGTATCTAAAAATTTTTTACTTTTTAAATATAAACCCGTATATCTTTCATAATATATATTGATAAAATTATTGATATTATTAATCACTTCGTCACTTATTTTTAAATCACTTATCGAAGATATATCGACTAAATAATACATTCTTAACATTTTGATGGTTTTTTCATCAAATATTTTTTCATTAGTATAACAATTCTTACAAATATATCCACCTTCATCAGGATTAATAGTAACAATATTTTTAGTATTGCCACATTTTATACAGGTATTAAAATTAATTCCCACCCCTAAATAATCAAGTATTTTTAATTCGACAATATTACATATTATTTTCGCATTTAAACCATCATTTATTTTTAAGATGGCATTTATATATATATTATATAAATCTTCATTATTATTTTGTTTCATTATTTGATAAGTTAAATCTGATATATATGACATATATCCAATTAATTCAATATTTGTTTTGATATTAACTAAATCATTAATAATATCAACTGATTTTAAAATTGATAATTTATTTTCTTTATAATAAAGGTAAAATTTACCATAAGTAAATTTTTGGGTATAACTTCTTAAAGGACTTTTTAATGATTTTGATCCTTTAGCCATTACTCCAACTATACCATTTTTAGTTAAAATATTAATTATCTTACTCGTTTCTCCATAATTAGTTTCACTAATTATAATACCTTCTACTTCTTTAAGCATTTATTATTCACTTCTCTTATATTTTAAATAATACTCTATTTTACCAGTTTTTTTAAACATGTCCCAAGCTTCTTTTTTATTCATAAATTAATCCCAATACCTTTCTATTAATATATTGGGAGAAATTTTTAATATCTATACAATAACTAAACTATTAATAACTAACATATTTTTTAATACTTCATTACAAGCATACTCAAAAACACAGGTATATAGTTTTATTCCCAGTTCATTTTCTAAATAATTAATTATCATTTCTTTTTGTTCTCTAGTTACTGCTACTCCTGAAATAGAATAATAATAATCAAGAGATTCTTCACGCGAAAGTATTCGATATGAATTTTGGTATAATTTAAAGAACATACAAACTGATTCATATTCCCTTCTAGTTATAATATTATTTGTCATTAATTTATGTCCACGTCTTTGGAATTTAATAGGACTTAATCTTGTCATGCGAAAATAATCTAATAAACTAAAATAAGTATTAATACCATTTTTTATAATACCATTTTTTAGACAATCTACCATATATACATAATTTTGCTTTAACAATTCATTCTCATTTATTAATATAGTGTTATATTGATTATATAATGTTTGCTCTAATTCAGATCCATTTACAAGCTTAGGTAAACTATTATCAAATTTACTTCGGCTTAAACCTGAAGAAATAATAATATTATCAATATTTTCAATTCCTTCAATTAATACTGCTTCTAAAATATCACAAATTATTCTAATATCTTTTTCATTATTTATAGAAGTTTTTTCTCTATTATTTATTCTTCGATCATCATTTATTAATTTGTGATTTGATTCAATTACTGCTTTTATTTTATTTAATTTATTAATTTCTTCTTCATTATATTCATGATACTTAATAGCACTATCAATATTTTCAAATATTTGTGCTATTGTATATGATGATTTAGTAGCATAAGTAATTAATTCCTTAATATATTTTATATTTAGAATATCATTTAATAAATCTTGATCAAAATTTTCTAATATTTTTTCTTGATATGAAGATACAACCCTTTTTGCAGTTTGAGTACGCTTGTTTCTAACGATTTCTTCATATAATTCAAGTTCCTCTTTAGTGGGCTTAGGACTTATTACTCTATTTTTATAATGATAAATATATCCTCTAATGGTAGATTCAACTACCCCATATTTATTAATAAGATATTTATTAATACTTTGATCACCATTATTTTTTATATAAAGTTCAAAAGCTTCTTTTCCTCTTAATGTTTTTTCTGTTATTTTTCCTGTCATAATTCCACCTATTCGTTTTCTTTAAATCCTAATTCTTTTAAATATCTTTCTTTATCGCGCCACTTTTTTATAGTCTTAACAAATAATTGAAGATAAACTTGTTTACCTAATAAACTTTCAATATCTTTTCGAGCTAATATTCCAATGTTTTTTAACATGGCCCCTTGTTTACCAATTATAATCTTTTTTAATGAATCTCTATCTATTATTATGTCAACATAAATTTCTACTAAACTACCTTTATCTTTATAATAAGATGTTGCACAAGTAATTGAATGAGGCACTTCTTCATTGGTTAAGTTAAGTATTTTTTCTCTAACTAATTCTGCGACCATAAATTCAATATTAGTATTAGTAATTGTTCCATCGTCATAATAAATAATAGTATCAGTTAAATAACTTTTAATTAATTTAATTAATCTATCAATATTATCATTATTCATAGCACTTATTGGGATTATTTCTGAAAAATGATATAAATCTTTATATTGCCTTATAGCATTTATAATCCCATCATCATTTAGTTTATCAATTTTATTTAAGACTAATATTACCGGAATATCAATGTTTTTTAAAGCTTCAATTATAAATTTATCTCCTTTTCCGACTCCTGTAGATGCATCTACAACAAATAGTATTACATCTGTTTCAGAAAGTGAACTATAACTTTGACGATTTAAATATTTTCCTAATCTATCTTTTGGTTTATGGATTCCCGGAGTATCTATAAAAACAATTTGAGTATTTTCATCATTATAAACTCCTTGGACAGTATTTCTTGTTGTACCAGCAACATTACTTACAATTGCAATATGATTATTAATAATGGTATTAATTAAGGTACTCTTACCAGTATTAGGTCTTCCAATTATGCTTACAAATCCACTTTTCATAAAAATACTCCTTTCTTATTAATATATATTAAATAATAAATTACCAACTTTCATAATTCGATAATTACGATTCTTATCGTATAACCAAACTTGAGCATCTGGTTCCATAAATTCAATTATAACATCTTTATTTATATATTTTAAATCATTTATACTTGTAGTCCCTACCATAATATATATTTTTTCAAAATCACCATATTTATATCCAGCACTTACTGCTCTTGCAATAGCAGCTTGTTCAGCATATATAGCGTCTCTAAATATTTGATTTTTTACAGTAACACCACTAAATGTTTTACCATCTTTCATTACCACAATTGAACTAAAACATTTATAATCATATTGGGCATAAGAATTACTTAATAGTCTTTCTAATTCATTAACCATTTTTGACCTCCTCTAACTGAAAAGAATAAGGACATAATTCATTTACTGTTAATACTTTAGTATCGTCAGTTTTTTTATAAATATAAACTTGTTTATTTAAATCAAAAAATTCTAATAATAATTGCCTGCATAAAAAACAAGGGTAAGTAAAACTATTAGTATCACCATAGATATGTATCTCATCAAAATCTTCTTTTGAATATCCTTCAGCAATCGCAGCAGCTATCGCTACTTGTTCAGCACATAAACCATTTTTAAATGATGCGTTTTCTACATTAACGCCAATAAATTCTTGTCCATTATTCATTTTAACTATACATGCCGTTTTAAATTTAGAATAAGGACTATAAGAATTATTAATTATTCTTTCTAGATTTTCTTTCATAATATTAACTCCTTTATAATAGCAATTATTTTTGGTAAAAAAATAATGATTCCAATAGCTACAGCTGTTAAACTTAAAATCATTACATATGCTGCTGCAGTATCTTTAGCAAGCATAGCTTTTCGTTTATATTCTTGGGTAGCTAAATCAACTAAATGTTCAATCGCAGTATTTAATAATTCAGCTCCTATAACTAATCCAATTATTGCTACTAAAAATATCCACTCTAAGGTATTTATTTTAAATAAAAAACCTCCAATTAATACCCAAATAGCGAAAAAAGTATGAATTTTTAAATTAGGTTCCGTTTTATAAGCAAATTTAAAACCATCAAATGCATATTTAAATGATTTATCCAATCTTTTAATATTTATTTTACGAATCTTTTTCATTTTAATAACTCCTTTTGAAGTGATATCATTATTTTTTCATCTTCTTCATTAAGATGATCATAACCTAATAAATGAAGTAAACCATGAATAATAAGAAAAGATAATTCTCTTTTTTCTCCCGTTTCATAATTAATAGCTTGTTCCTTCATTTTTGGTATTGATATATATATATCTCCTAATAAATTTATAGGTAAATTAATACTTCCTTGATCATTTAAAGCAAAACTTAAAACATCAGTTGTATTATCAATGCCTCGATATCTATTATTTAAAGTTTTAACTTCTTGATCATCAGTTAAAATAATCGAAAATGAAACATTATTTAATTCTAATTTATTTAATGCCCTATCTATAATTTGATATAAATATTGATAATCTTGATAATGATATTTGTCTTCTATAAAATATTCATTCATAATCTTACTCCATATATTAACAAAATAAGATAAATAAGTATTAATATAATGATAATACTTATAATATTAATTAAAATATTATTTTTAATTTTAACTGAATATTTAATCATTAATTTACTAGATATTTTATATAATATATATCCTAGATAACTACCTAACATATTTAAAATTATATCATCAATATCAAAACTTCTCCCAATTTGACTTTGAATAAATTCAATCGAAAAACAAGTAATTAAAGTAATAATAAAATTTATATAATATTTATTAACCTTAACATAATATGAAGTAAAATAACCAAAAGGTAATAATAATAATACATTACCTATAACATTACGATAAAATAATGGACTAGTTAAGTCATATCTAAATATTTCTTTAAAAGGAATAAAATTATTACTAAAAGAATTAAAATCAGTAGTTGTAACAAGTTCAAATAATAATAATATATAAATAATAAAACATAAACTAATAAGTTCTTTATATAATATAAATGACTTTTGATAACTTTTTAAATAAAATAATCTTAATGTAATTAAAACAATACAAAATAATACTAGCATAGGCCATAATTCATATATAACATCAACTGCTATTTTGGGTATCATTTATCTCACTTCCAATTTGATAATATAATGGTTTACTAATTAATTCATTAGTAATAACAAATATCCTCATATTTATTGTACTATTATTTTGTTCTTTTTTCAAAACTTTTTGACTAATAACTTTACCTTTACCATTTAATTTTTTATTTAATGCTAATATTACCTTTTTAATTGCATTTTTTTCAGCTTCTTTATCATTATATTTTTTAGTTTTTATTAAATATTCTTCTTCATTATAAAAAGCAAAATCAAATCCTAAAATTTTTAATTTTCTAACTTTAGTTTGATCAAAGTATTGATATTTATTTTTAAATAGGATTTTATTATTAATACTGAGATTAAATCTTTTTTCTCCTGTATATTTTTTTTCTTCATAATAAATTGGAAAACTTATATCACTAGTATACCAAACATCTCCATAAACTTCTCCAGTAGCTAATATATTACCTTTTACTTCATCATATAATTTAATTTCTCCTGATATTAAAATATCACCTTTTTTTACATAATCTCCACTCCGTACTAAAAGATTACCTTTTGTACATATTACTTTGGTTATTAAAGCATTTTTAAAGCTAATTAGATGACGAAATCCTTCTTCTTTAGATATATCGGTTATTATTCTTTCTTCAATTCTAATTTCATATATCATGCCTTTTCTAGTAATACTGATCCATTCTAATTTACTACGATTATTATCTAAAATTTTGTTTTTTATTGTTTCTAATTCATCAAATTCTCTTTTTAAAGTAAATCTTTTTATCCCATAGGTTTCTAATTCTTGTTTAACTAATTTTCTTATTTGGGAATTTTCATGAATAATATCGATTTTAACAATATAACTAGTTAAAATATCCATTAAAGCAAAGCATAATAAAACTATAATATAAATATAAATATTATTTTTAATATGTTTTTTAATTCCTTCAGGTCCTTCATATTTAATAATTTTAATTTTACTAAGATATCCTAGTCTTTTGACTGTTTTATAATCATTTAAATTTATTTTTATTAAAATTTTATCTTTACTTAAATAATTAATATTATAAATACTTATATCATTATTTACTAACTTTTTAATAAACCTATTAATATAGCTTTTTACTTCAATAATTATATAATTATTCATAAGATACACTACCTATCGAACCTCTAATTAATAATTCGTGAAGATGCATCTTTTCAATTAACATTTTACTTCCTTTTATTTTAATAATTTTATCTTTAAGTCTTATTTTTATTAAATCATTATTAAAACTAATTATTTCTTGATAATTATAAATATATACATTATTGTTATATAAGCAAATATAAAAATCATTATTATTTAAGGCGTTATTAATAACTTCAAGCATTATCTTCACCTCTATAATTATATGCAAAAAAAAGTAGCCTATTAAAGGTTACTTAAAATATAATTAATCACGTGATTTCTTTTTACGAGAATTCTTAATCATTTCTTTTTTTTCATTTCTTTTCTTTACCCCAGGTTTATCATAGTGTTTATGTTTTTTTATCTCAGAAGGGACACCAGATCTGGCAACTTGAACTTTAAATCTTTTATATGCTCCATCAAGGTTACCGTTTCTAACTTCAACTCTAGTCAATATATTTCCCTCCCTTCAAAACTATTGATATTATATCACTCATGCACTAACGGCGCAAGTAAATTTTTATTACTGATTTGGGAAATAAATAAAAATAATTATTCGACAATAATTTAAATATTTATTCTTAAGTAATTATAATATTAAATTGACATGAATATTTTTTATTAATAACTTCATTTCCAAATGCATTATCATTAATTTCTAATATTATATTATATTCTAAAAAATCATAGGAATTTATATTTATTGGATCTATTTCAAATACATAATAATTATTAAAAATTTATTTGAAATATTACATACCAATATTTCAGCATTATTTTTTTCTTTTTTAAGACCAATTTAATTTGAGTAACCAAAACTATTTAAATAATATAGTTTTAGACCTTCTTCATGAGCTAAAATGATATCCTGATTAATATCTAAACTATTAGAAGAATTAACCCATACTGAAATACTTATAATTATAAATAACGCAACTATAAACATTTCAATAACAATTAAATATTTTTTTCATAATATAATCACGTATGTAGGATATATCCTAGCAAAATTTACCATAAAAGTCAAAAAATAAAAAAACACTTACATATTTTTAAGTATTTTTTCGATTTCAGTTTTAGTTTTAAAACCAGTAAAACTATTTAATAATTCTTTATTTTTATAAATTTCGACATATGGTATTGACATTACTCCTTTAGATCTAGATAAATCTTGATGTAAATCAGTATTTACTTTTATTACTTTAACACTCTCTAATTTATTTAATTCTTCAGATAACATTTGACAAGGCATGCACCACTCAGCATAATAATCTACTAAAGTTAAATCATTAGTAAGTACATTTTCTAAATCCTCATTTTCTAAATTCTTCATAAATTCTCCTTATATTTTATTATTATATTTTCAGCTCCTGGAATTATTATCTTTTCAGTTTCGATTAATTTTTCAGCTGATTTAATATCTAGAATTTCATATTTCAATAATACATCTAAGCTTCTTAAATTAGCTTCATCTTTATTTGTTTCATTTTCATATTTAGTACATATTTGATATATTTCAGTTATTGAATTATAAGTATCACCTACTATTTCAGAAAGCAAGGGCGTGTTTTCAAGTAACATATTACCATAATCACTTTCATTTACTTTATTTGATGTACTAGTTACTAAACTTAAAATAAATATCACCACAAATGCTATTATATAACCTTGTACTAATCCAATTATTGCTCCTAATACTTTACTTGGAAATCCTAATATTAAGGTATTGTTAACTATCCCACTAACAGCACCAGTTATTTTAATAAATATTTTTAAGATAAAGGTCAGCCCTAATATAGTTATTAAATAACTTATTCCCTCATAAATTAAAATATTAAAGACGGTTATACCTGCAAACTTTCCTCCTAATGTAAAAAAAGGAAAATTTTCATATAAAAGTACTGATATTGGATTTTTTAGATAAAATGCTAAAATAAATATCAATAAAGTCCCTATGAGTACAACAACGCTATTTATAATTCCTTTTCGAAATCCTGATAGGCCTGAATATAATATTAATACTAAAATTATGATATCAACGAAATTCATATTATCACATCCTATTATTAATTATATATCAAAGAACAAAAAAAAGAAAGAATTATTAATTAAAATATGGTATGATATTTTTGGTGATAAGTTTGACTATAGTATTTAAAGTTAGTGATAATATTAAAAATAAAATGATCGACTATTATGATAATCTTAAAAGAGATAAAACACCTCCTTATGCTATTTTTCAAGCCGATGAAGGTGATACTATTATAACCTTATATCAATCCGGTAAGGCAATGTTTCAAGGTATTAGTGCTGATATAGATGCTAATATGTGGATCGATTTAGAAAATTCTTTAAATAATCGTGATATAAAAAAAGAATTAGCATTAGAAGAAAAATTAAAAGAAGATAAAAAAGAAAAAGAAACTGACTATCGATTTATTGGTGTTCCAACAATTGGTTCTGATGAAGTTGGAACAGGAGATTATTTTGGCCCAATTATAGTAACTGCTGCTTATGTGGGTAAAGAACACATGAATTTATTAAATGATTTAGGAGTCAAAGATTCTAAAAAAATTACTGATGACATAATTTTAAAAATAGGACCAAAATTAATAAATAAAATTCCTTATGTAAGTGAAATACTAACTAATAAAGAATACAATAATACAAATGATAATTTAAATAAAATTAAAGCTAATATGCATAATAAAGTATTATATAAATTAGTAAATGATAATAATTTTGAACATAAATATATTGTTGTTGACCAATTCTGCCACCCTCGAAATTATTTTACTTATATCTATAATATTAAAAATAAGATAACTAAAATTACTTTTGTAACTAAAGCTGAGGATAA
>Ga0172377_10003169_pt1 | contig 16870 bp, 13 predicted proteins | sample Pumphouse3metaG_FD_119749 | JGI IMG/M metagenome (GOLD analysis project Ga0172377, IMG submission 119749) | Leachate microbial communities from a municipal landfill in Southern Ontario, Canada - Pumphouse #3 metaG | ecosystem: Engineered > Solid waste > Landfill > Unclassified | place: Canada...
AATATTGCACCACACTTTTTTAATCAATTTCCCAAAGGTTCTAAACCTGATATCCACATCTTGTCTCAAAAAGAAATCATTGATAAAAAGACAACTAATCTTCCAACAATGATTGCAACACCGTGGGGAATATCTCCACAAAGTTTGCATTTATTTGAAAAACTAAAAATAACAAAGTATCTACCAATAGAAGTTCCTTTACTGAAAAAGGAATATTCTACACTAACCAGCCGGCAATCAGCCGCAAAATGCTTAGATATCATTCGTGAGATGCTTCATGGCGAACAGATACCTGATACCCCTCAATTTATCTCATCTTCAGAAGAATTGTATGAATATCTAAATACTCACGAACCACCTTTTGTTTTAAAGACACCCTATTCCTCATCAGGCAGAGGAATAACATGGTTAAGCAATAAGACTCTTTCAAATCAACAATTAATATGGATTAATGGTGCTATAAAAAAACAAGGGTGCTTCAGTATTGAACGAGCCTACAATAAAGTAACAGATTTTGCTATGGAATTCTTTTCTGACGGAAAGGAAAATATTCATTTTGAAGGATTATCGACCTTCGGAACAAACAAAAACGGTGCATATGAAGGGAATTTGCTGGAATCGCAGAAATCAATGGAAATGTATTTTGAAAAATATTTGCAGAAAGACTATTTCACCAAAATTAAAGAAGCCGTAACCAAAGCTCTCGAAACTATTTATGGAAGAATATACAATGGTTTTTTAGGTGTAGACATGATTATTTACAGAGATTCAGATTCAGACAGCCACTTACTCATACATCCTTGCATAGAAATAAATATGAGATATACAATCGGATTAGTAGCATTAAGATTAAAAGAAAAATATATACACCCTGCTGCTAAAGGCTACTTATATATCAAATATGAAAATCAAGACAAACAAGCCTTAAAACAACACTTACACTATAATCAACAATACCCACCTCAGATTAAGGATGACAAAATCCGAATGGGATACTTTTCTTTATGCCCAGTTACAGAAAAAACACACTACATGGCTTTTATCATTTTAGAATAGAACCAACACAACCTCCTTCTCTTGGTCTTATGACATATTTTAATCACCACTTTATTTGCGGCAAAAACTTCGATATAGCCTGTTTAAACTCTGCTATATTAATTGGTTTTGTAATAAATCCATTGCTGCCTGCCTCCTGTGCTGCTTCCATATCACTTTCGAAAGCATAAGCCGACTGCATTATGACAGGAATTTTTTTATCTTTCTTACGAAGCTCTTTCAATGCTTCTATACCGTTCATCTCCGGCATCTTAATATCAAGGAGTATCAAATCAGCACCTTTTTCAGCATAAATATGCAATAACTCGATACCATTTCTAGCCTGCAAAATATTGCAATATTTTTTCAAGATAGTCTTCAATAACAGAAAATTACTTTCTTCATCTTCTGCAATCAGAATGGTCACTCCTTTATCTTCGTTCGTTGTATCCATATAATCTATAGCGATATAAAATAAAAGTCTCTATTAAATTTGAATGTGCAAATATAATCAGAAAATGTGTTTTATTTTCATTATTACGAATTATTACGCATTAAAATGAAGAAGGTTGAGAAGAAGTTTGTATATTTATTGCGCGAAACGAAAGTAAATTTAAAAGGATCTACTTCGTAAAAGATAGTTACAAACAAAAAAAGTATAACGTTAAAATCAAACATCATGGGAAAAGGTCCATTAATTCACAAAAATGAGTTCCATCTGATTGGAAAAAATGACATCCACACAGCTGTTAGTAAATTAGTAGAAACATTAAACTTGGCAGCAGGATCAACTGCCGACTTTGATATATATAAAGTAGCTGAAGCTTATTTTACAAATCTAGAAAAACGGCATGAGATTAATCAGTTGCTGAATATTCCAGAAGAAAAATAATCTGCACATATTTCAGAATATTCTATTCTGCATCAATCGGTGGAACATCAATAAACTAACAAAAAAAGAGGTACCTATACAGTACCTCTTTTTTTCATACTATGATAAGAATCCTACTCTTTTGTCATTTTTTCCTTCAAAGCCGCCAATTCTTCGATATCACCAAGTGTTGTTTTTTCAATCGAAGTTGTTGTTGATTCTTCCTCCTTTTTCACACTGTGTCTTGTAGAAGCCTTCTTTTCAGTAGCATCTTTTTTTGCGTTCTTCTGTTCGTCTTCATATACACGACTATGGGAAAGAATAATTCTCTTAGCGTCTTTATTAAATTCAATCACCTTAAATTGCAGTTTTTCATCAACTTGAGCCTGCGAACCATCTTCTTTAACCAAATGTTTCGGAGTTGCAAAACCTTCAACACCATAAGGCAATGAGATTACTGCTCCCTTGTCTAGCATCTCAATAATTGTTCCTTCATGGATTGATCCGACAGTGAAAATTGTTTCAAATACATCCCACGGATTTTCTTCCAACTGTTTGTGGCCTAAGCTCAAACGACGATTTTCTTTATCTATTTCAAGAACTACTACATCAATATCTGCACCAATCTGAGTAAACTCTGACGGATGTTTGATTTTCTTTGTCCAAGAAAGATCTGAAATGTGAATCAAGCCATCTACACCCTCTTCGATTTCAACAAATACTCCGAAATTGGTGAAATTACGAACTTTGGCTGTATGACGTGAACCTACAGGGAAACGTTCTTCGATATTTTCCCATGGATCTGGTTTCAACTGCTTAATACCAAGTGACATTTTACGTTCTTCACGATCCAATGTCAAAATAACAGCTTCAACTTCGTCTCCCACTTTCATGAAATCCTGAGCAGAACGCAAATGCTGTGTCCAAGACATCTCTGAGACGTGGATCAAGCCTTCTACCCCCGAAGCAATTTCAACAAATGCTCCGTAGTCAGCCATAACGACAACTTTACCTTTAACTTTATCGCCAACCTTCAAATTTGGATCAAGTTTATCCCATGGATGTGGTGTAAGCTGCTTCAAACCAAGAGCGATACGTTTCTTTTCATCGTCAAAATCAAGAATAACAACATTCAGCTTCTCATCAAGATGAACGATCTCATCAGGATGCGTAACACGACCCCAAGAAAGATCGGTGATATGAATCAAGCCATCTACGCCGCCCAAGTCGATAAATACGCCGTAAGAAGTGATATTTTTGACAGTTCCTTCCAGAACTTGACCTTTTTCCAATTTTGAAATGATTTCTTTCTTCTGCTGTTCGAGTTCAGCTTCAATGAGTGCTTTGTGAGATACAACAACATTCTTAAATTCTTGATTAATCTTTACAATCTTGAATTCCATTGTCTTACCGACAAAAACATCATAGTCACGAATAGGCTTGACATCGATCTGTGAGCCGGGCAAGAATGCTTCGATACCAAAGACATCTACAATCATACCACCCTTTGTACGGCACTTAATGTAGCCCTTAATTATTTCGTCCTTTTCGAGAGCCTCGTTTACACGATCCCAAGAACGTGTAGCGCGTGCTTTCTTATGAGACAATATTAATTGCCCCTTTTTATCTTCTTGGTTTTCAATGTAAACCTCTACCTGATCACCAACTTTCAATTCAGGATTATAACGAAATTCCGCCATTGGAACAACGCCATCTGATTTGAAGCCGACATTGACAACGACTTCACGCTTGTTCATTGCAGTTACAATCCCCATGACAACTTCTTTATCCTTAACGGTATTCAGTGTGTCATCATACGTTTTAACAAGATCCTCCTTGCTTGCCTCACTGTAATTGTCGCCCTTTTCAAGAGCGCTCCAATCGAAATCTTCGATTGGCTGGATGTTCTTTAAATTTTCCATTCTTTAATTGTTAATACTTTGTTTCAAATTAGTAAGTTAGACATTATATTGTCACTTCTCAAAAGTGCGGCAAAGTTAATGTTTTTTTGTGACACACAAGTATTTCAATTAAAACATTTTACTTTCCGACTTATAAGTGGTGTTTTTTCCTGAAGACACGACGAAACTGATAATCCATAAACAAAAGAAGTAAGGCAAGAACGCCAATAAAGGAATAAAAATAGACCGCTCCCGCGTCAAATTTAGGAATTGCTATTTTTGGCATGAAGGTACTTGTTGTCATTCCCATATATATAAAGGAAAAAACAGCCAGGGCCAGAATAGCTATTGAAGCAAGAATAACTGAAAGCAAACCTAAAAATTCATTACGCTTCTTGATTCTTGCAGTCTCCAGTAAAACTTGTTTCATAACATCAGCACGAAAAGTGTCAGGAAGCTTTTCCTCTTTCATCTGACCAAACAGCTTCTGCAACAAATCTTTATTATCTTGTTCTGTGTTCATAATCAATTCTCCATCTCTTTTAATAAAACATACAGTTTTTTCCGAATTCGGAACAATTTCACTTTTACATTCGAAATACTTAATGCTGTTATTTCAGCAATCTCTTCGATCGATTTTTCATTTCTATAAAACAACATAACTATCGCCCGCTCGTCAGGAAGGAGCTTTTCCAAGGCTGCATTTAACTTATTAAGGCGAATTTCACTGCTATCACTTTCCATTGTTGCAGCCACATTTTCTTCACATACATTATTCATCATTGTGTCATCAATAGAAAGAAACTCCTGCTTTTTTTTACGTGTTTCAGAAATAGCCGTATTATAGGCTATACGGTAAATCCAGGTCGAAAAGCTGCTGTCGCCTTTAAATGACGACAAATTCTTAAATACTTTCATAAATGTATCCTGTGCCAGTTCTTCAGCATCTTCTCTGTTACCCACAATTTTAACAATCAAGGAAAAGACCTGACGACTATATCGATCCAGCAAACAGGCAAAACATTCCGTATCGCCAGATTGTATCCTATTAATATAATATTTATCCGTGTACAATTCCATTTATTATAATGGACGCATATCGAGCTTTCAGGTTACAACTTGCTGCAACAAAAATAATCATTTCTTTTTGAATAATATTTTTCCTATATTGTAACCTTCAAATTTTCTTTGCGTCAAAAAGGCAAACAGAATAAATAACCAATTAAACATTTAAAGTTATGATGGATTTTATAATGGTTCCGATTGTAGTCGGAATATGTATTGCCGGAGTTTACGGCTTGTTTGAATTGTTTGTACGCCGCAAAGAGCGGTTGGCTCTTATTGAAAAATTGAGTGACAAGATCGACTCAAAAATAATAGAAGGGAAATTATCAATGCCCGGGTACAATTTTATGAAAGGGTTTTCCTTTAGTGCATTAAAAGCAGGTTGTCTACTTGCCGGAATCGGATTAGGGTTACTTGTCGCTTTCATTGTCATAGCCTGCTCATACAATTATCTAATGGGCGAAGACTATATTCGTAATGAACTTGTTGGCTCCGTTTATGGTGCATCTGTTCTCCTCTTTGGAGGTATCGGGTTGATTATAGCCTTCGTTATTGAACTAAAAATGAATAACAAAGAAGAAAAAAAATCACCTGATAATCAAGGAAAAGAAGAGTGATAAAAAACATTCGAATATAATAAACATTTCATTAGAAAGAAATATTTTTTCTAATGAAATGTTTATCGCATCCGAATAAAATCAGAGAAACTTTTTCATATCTCAATGCGGATACACCATTTACTTATATTCTTCAATCCATTTACGGGCATTCACGAACCCTTCTATCCAGGGAGTAATCTCGTCGCTACGACGCTCTGCAGGGTAGTATGCGCACTGCCAAGGGAAGATCGCCCGTTCAGGATGGGGCATCATAGCCAGATGGCGACCATCATGTGAGCAAACACCGGCTACAGACCAAGGGGAGCCATTCGGATTGGCCGGATAACCTTCATAATTATATTTTGCTACGATATGATATTCTTTCTCATCATACGGAAACTCAAATTTACCTTCTCCATGAGCTACCCACGCCCCAATCTTCGAACCACTCAATGAACCGAACATGACGGAATGGTTCTTCGGAATCTCAAGTGTGACAAAACCCGACTCAAACTTATGCGAATCATTATGTATCATTTTATGCTTCTTCTCATGTTCCGGATAGATGACACCCAGTTCAGCCATCAACTGACAACCGTTACAAATACCCATACTCAACGTATCCTTGCGAGCATAAAAACTATCCAACGCCTTCTTTGCTTTCTCATTATAAAAGAAGCCACCCGCCCAGCCTTTAGCTGAACCAAGAACATCGGAATTAGAAAAGCCTCCACAGTAAACAACCATATTAACATCTTCCAACGTCTCTCGACCAGAAGCCAGATCGGTCATGTGAACATCTTTCACATCAAACCCGGCAAGATATAAAGCATAAGCCGTTTCACGCTCACACTGACTGCCTTTCTCACGAATGACAGCTGCTTTTATTCCACTCTGTTTCTTTCGATCGGCCGTAAGTCCATAGGTAGCAAGCGTTCCGACAAAATCCTTATGGAACTTAAACTCCAATGGCTGCATCTTATAATTCTCGAAACGATTACCGGCACAAACATTTCCACTCTGCTTAACATCCAGCTTATAAGATGATTCATACCATACATCACGCATATAATCAATGCCGAACTGATACTGAACACCTTCCTTTGAAACCAATATGTGACGTTCCGCAGTAGGTCTGGCTATAATAGCGAAACCAACTCCAGCATGCTCCATCAATTTCTCGAATGCTTTCTTATCCTTAACCTGGACAATGATACCCGGGTTTTCAGCAAAAAGAAGTTTAACAATATCTTCCTCAGATAGTTTGTCCAAGTTTACCTCCAATCCCCCTTCAACGTTGGCAAAACACATTTCCAACAAGGTCGTGATCATACCTCCGGCCGAAATATCATGACCGGCAAGAATCAACCCATTATCAATTGCATCCTGTACAGCATTAAATGCATCACGAAAATATTCAGGATCTTTTACAGTCGGTACTTCATTGCCTAATTTATTCAAAACCTGAGCTAAAGCAGAACCGCCCAATTTCATCGAATCAAACGAAAAATCAATATAATAAAGATGTGTATTTCTATCGTTCACTAAAACTGGCGAAACAATCTTTTTCACGTCACTTACCTCGCCTTCTGCAGAAATAATCACAGTTCCCGGAGCTATAACTTTATCGTCACCATATTTTTGCGTCATAGAAAGCGAATCTTTGCCTGTCGGAATATTAATTCCTAAAGCGATAGCAAATTCTGACGCAGCCTCAACACCTTTATACAAACGGGCATCTTCACCTTCGTTGCGACAGGGCCACATCCAGTTTGCACTGAGTGAAACACCTGTCAATTGATCAATTATCGGAGCAAAAACAAGGTTTGTCAATGCTTCTGCAATAGAATCGACCGAGCCGGCAGCTGAATCAATAAGCCCCACTTGCGGAGCATGGCCCAAAGAAGTAGCCATTCCGACAACACCTTTATAATCCAACGCAACAGCACCCAAGTCACTAAGTGGTAGTTGCAATTCACCCTGACATTGCTGACGAGCAACTTTGCCTGTCACAGAACGGTCCACCTTGTTTGTCAACCAATCCTTACAAGCCACAGCTTCCAATTGTAAAACCAATTCCAGATAATGATGCAATTCTGACTCTTTATAAGTAACTGAACTGTAAACTTCCTTCACCGTATGATCGGTCATCACCGTACGCGGTGGTTTTCCAAACATATATTCAAGCTTAATATCTATAGGTTTCACGCCATCGGCTTGTTCGAACACAAACTTCATATCACCCGTTGTCTCGCCCACTACATACATCGGTGCGCGTTCGCGGTCAGCAATACGTTTTACACGTGCCAAATCTTTATCTTTCATCAACAACCCCATACGTTCCTGGCTCTCATTTCCGATGATTTCTTTGGCTGATAAAGTTTTGTCGCCCACAGGAAGTTCGGCCATATCTATATGCCCTCCCGTTGATTCGACTAATTCAGACAAACAGTTCAAATGTCCGCCAGCTCCATGATCATGTATTGAGATAACCGGGTTTTCATCCGATTCGGCAACGGCGCGAATCACATTTGCCGCGCGTTTCTGCATCTCTGGATTAGCACGCTGAACAGCATTCAGTTCTATTCCGCTCTTGTACTGACCTGTATTTACAGAAGAGACAGCTCCACCACCCATTCCAATGCGATAATTATCGCCGCCGATAACCACCACTTTCTCCCCGGCTTCGGGTTCGCCTTTCAGTGCATCGCGTGTATTGGCAAAACCAACTCCACCGGCAAGCATAATAACCTTGTCATATGCATATTTTTTATCATTCTCAGCATGCTCAAAAGTAAGCAGTGATCCACAAATCAGCGGTTGCCCAAACTTATTGCCAAAATCAGAGGCACCATTCGAGGCTTTGATGAGAATCTGTGCCGGTGTCTGATAAAGCCACGGACGCGGATCAAGGGCCTTCTCCCATTCGCGAACGCCTTCTGTGCGCGGGTATGCAGTCATATACACAGCAGTTCCTGCCAACGGAAGCGAAGCTTTTCCTCCCCCTAGACGGTCACGGATTTCACCGCCCGTCCCCGTTGCAGCACCATTGAACGGTTCAACTGTTGTCGGGAAATTATGTGTTTCAGCTTTTAATGAAAGTACGGTATTGATCTTTTTTACTTGATAAAAATCAGGTTTATCGGCACTCTTCGGAGCAAACTGTTCAACAACCGGTCCTCTATTAAAAGCCACATTATCCTTATAAGCCGAAACCAGTTTGTTCGGATTCTCAGCTGAAGTCTTTTTAATCAGAGCAAAGAGTGAACTTTCCTTTTCTTCTCCGTCAATTACAAAGACACCACCGAATATTTTATGACGGCAATGCTCGGAGTTAACCTGAGAGAATCCAAATACCTCGCTATCAGTCAACTTACGACCCAGTTTGCGACCCACATCGTTGAGATAATCTATTTCTTCCATGCTCAACGCCAGCCCTTCTTGCTGGTTATATGCCTCCATATTTTCAATATACACAATTGGGTCCGGCTTTTTACTAATGGTAAAAATCGTCTGATCCAGTCCGTTATAAATACGCTGTAGCATCGAATCATGCTCAGCTTCTCCTGAGGAAACCGGGAAATATTCCTCTATACGCGTGATGCCGTTAAGCGCCATATTTTGTGTTATTTCAACAGCATTCGTGCTCCACGGAGTAATCATTTCACGACGAGGGCCGACGAACCAGCCTTCCAATTTTTCTGCTTGCAATAGTTCAGCCTCACTGAACAGCCAAACAAGTTTCTGTACATTCTCGGGAGAGAACGCTTGTGCAGCTTCAACAGCCAGCACGGTCTTTGTTGGAGATTGAAAGAATAGAATCATATCATCTATATTATATCTGTATTCAATTAAGAAAAAAGGCACTAGAATTTGCCTTCATTTTGTGAGTGCAAAGATAAAGATAAAAAATGAGAGGAAGTATAGATTAGAGTAATTTATCAATAGCCAAGGTTCGAGTCATCCCAACAGCCATATTCACGTTAGAGTGTAAAAAAGGCTACACCAATAACTTTTGGCATAGCCTTCTTCTCATTCATTCAAAAGCAGATTGTTAATCGTTCGATCTGTTTCTATCGCCTCTATTACCACCGTTACGCATATCTTTACGATGTTCTTTTACCATTTTCTGATACTGTTGGTATTGCTCATCGGTCAGAATCTTTTTCATTTTTGCATTGTAATCTTCACGCATACTCTGCATATTTTCACGCATATTCTGACGATCAGCCTTTGCAGATTCACGGTTTTTCTTCATCTGTGTTGCAAATTCCTGATTCAACTTTTTGAAATCAGAAGCTTGCTTCTCATCCAGTTTCAAATCCTTAATCATCTGCTCTGTCCGAGGCGAAGCGCCTGTGTTCCCATCACTTTTTTCTTTCTGAGCATATACAGCTCCTGAACTTAATAAGATAACCAAAACTAATCCTAATGCCTTTTTCATAGACAATAATCTTTAAATTGAATTAAACATATACATTTCTTAAAGCGCTTTGATATAATAGACTACAAAAGTACGCCAAGGTTTAATTCATTGATAAAATTTTTATTTTTCTTCTTCAACAGTAAGCGGTCCATACTTAATTCCGGCCGCTTTCCACTTATTAAGGAAATAAGGCAACGACTTTAAAAAATGCGAATAGTTTTTGTTTGCTGCAAATGTCCAGCTATCTTCTGCATATGCAGCTATACGCGGATATACTTTATAGTTCATACTTTCGACCGTCGGAATAACTTCGCCCCACATCTGGCAACCCATCCCTAAAACTTTCTGTTGCTGCGCGGGAGTCAGACCTTCAACAATAGGATTAAAAGAATAGGCTCTCTCAAGTGGAATCGAACTGTATGAATAATCAAGATAAGTATATTTACAATAAGAATTTACAACATCATAGCCATTTTCGATTGCCTCTTTTATAAGTTTCGGGTCGCCTTTCCAAAAATGGACTATTGTCTGAGGGTTCAGCTTCGTATTCATGTCATTACCTGCTTCTTCCTGATAATCATTTACTTTAGAGCCAACGATTTCATTCCATCCCATCATCCTGCGTTCTTTAGAAGCCAAAATATTTGATACTTTATTTGTGAAGAATATTTGTAATTCTGTCGGAGTCTTCAAATTATTCTGGGCCATATAATCCTTCACCATTTGTGACTCATTCCAATGATTGTAGCGTACTTCATCGCCTCCAATATGCAGTATTGGAGCTGGGAATAATGCCATAACCTCATCCATCACGTCTTCGAGAAATTCCAATACTTTCGGATCAGCTACGTTATACACCTCATATTGCACACCAAACGTACAAGGGACCTGAATCTGTTTGCCTGTCGTTCCAAGCCATGGATATGAAGCAATGGCTGCACTGGCATGTCCTGGCATTTCCACTTCGGGAATAATTGTGATATGACGTTTGGCGGCATAAGCCACAATAGATTTTATCTGCGCTTGAGTATAAAAACCGCCGTGGCGCTTGCCATCATACGTATTGTTTCCAAAAGGTTCGACCTGCGTCGAATCGCGATAAGCTCCTATTTCCGTAAGCTTAGGATACTTTTTGATCTCAATACGCCATCCCTGATCATCTGTCAGATGCCAATGAAAGATATTCAGCTTCAACGCAGCCATTTCATCAAGCAGTTGTAAAACAACTTTTTCGCCCTTAAAATGGCGACTTTCATCCAACATAAACGCACGCCATGTGAAAGCCGGATAGTCTGTAATCACTCCCTTTTCCACCGTCTTAACACCTCCGTTATCCTTGATAATTTGTCGCAACGTCTGAATACCATTAAAAATACCTGCCGGAGAATTTCCCTTGATAAGTATTGAATTACCAGAAGCATCCAGAATATAAGCTTCTTTTTTATCTGGCATCACAGAAGCATCGATAGCCAATACAATATCCCCCTTACCAGACTTGGTATTCAACTTCGCCTTCATCGAAAAATCCGATGACATATACGATTGAAGCATTTGAGCTTCGTTCATCAGCCGCGTTGGCAAAGCAATCACGGGTACGGCCTTTAGCTGAATTGAACCTGACGAATAAGTTACATTCACTGGCTGTGGAATAATTGAATATTCGTTAGCCTCAGCCGCCTGCCAAGAAACAAAGCAAACAGCACAAAGAAAAGTCAAAAATGATTTCATTTTCATGATCATTGAATTGAAGTTATTAATCTCATTATTTTACAAATTCCGTTACAATACCAAATGGCGGCACTTTGATTTCTGAAGCCTTACTTTTCACCTTAACCAGAACGCACGTCCCCGTCCCTTCCATTTCATTCATTCGCAGTTGCAGCCTTCCGTCTTTTATTTCCATAGAAGTGATTTCTATATTTGGTTTATCTATATTAATCAAACTTTTTTCTGCCGGCAGATGTTCTGAAAAGACATCAGAAATACATTCTCTAATATAAACAGGTTGTGTGAATTTTTTAGCAATCAGAGGTAAATGAGCTTCTTTCCAATTGCCTCTATAAGGCGTCAGCAGTATCTGATGTTTATATTCACCATGGAAAGGTTCCGAGTACCAAGCAGCTTCATGATCAACTTCCGTCTTCGTTCGGAAAGTAAGACCCACGTCATGTATCGGTCCCGATGTCGTGGAAGCGCCCAGGTAAAGACCGATCTCTCCATTATCCAAATTTCCATAAACAGCCTGCTCGCCTGTTTGCGGCGTAATCATGAGTCCGCCTCCCGCAGTATACTGATAAAAACAAATACTTAATGGACAAAAATAGCTGACACCGGGTTTATCATAGGTCGACATTCCGAAAGGAATATCATAGAACATCTGTCCGGACTGATGTGTACGAATCATTAATGTAAGCCCCTGAGGATCATAAACGCGTCCTTTTGCCGGTCCCATCTTTCGAATCAAAGTCGGATGCGGGAATACAAAATTCACATCACACAAAATCTTATCATCAATAATAGTAAAGGTTTGCTGTAGATGTATCAGCCAGTCAATCTGCTTTTCAATACGAAGTTGAGGGTAAAAATCATTCTGCACAAAAATACGCGCATCCCCATAAGCTTTTGCGTTACGCCAAACATCATCCGCCGTTCCATCGGTAACCTCAGCCAATGCTTTAATCTTGAATGAATCAAGCAAAATATCCATGCATTTATTTCCAACCTTTAGAACAACCTTTCCGTTATCGGCAGTCAAAGTAAACTGACCGGCAGAAATCTGATTACCCGACTGCCATGATTCTGTCTCAGCCCTTTCTATTCGCTTCAAAGCAACGACCTTATACCCATACGCCGGTAACTGAGTCTCAAAACGGAGCGTACAATGTCCATCTATCCGTATACACTGGCTTTTCAACTTTTTCCCTGTTGAATAATCGTAAACGGCATAAGGCGATTCCGTTCTCAAAGCAACTATTTTGCTTCGTTGTTGTTGGGCATTGAAAAGCATAAAATATTTATCATACCCTAAAAGCCTGATTCGTCTACTCAAAAAATCCATTCCCTTGTAAATAACAGATTGCGAGAGATTACTACTGTTCTCAAACGAGTTAATGCGTTCGCGACGTTTCTCATACAGCGGATTCCATCCCTTGGCATCACTGTTCACAGCCCATAACAAAAAATGTTCAGCTTTAGTCATTTCCGTTACTTCTCCATCATGCGTTAAGTAGGTCTGTTCGATATCCGGATATAAATTTGCACACTCAATATTCCAAACCAGCGGATCATGTTTCAACGTCACATCCGTCTCGACAAAAGGAACATCCAACTGTTCATCGCAGACATATTTCATCAGTCCGTTCATAATTGTAGCCGAACGAAAATCAGCCATTGCATGATTGGTATAATTCTGCACGATGATATCTAACGGATCGGCCGTCCAACGCGAATAAGTACCATTATCTCTATCCTTTGCTTTTGCAGCATGGTCAACATAATGCTCGCCTTTTGTTCCATACTTATGAATGTAATCCTTTACCGTTATCCATTCTACTTCGATATCCGGCATCACTTTATCAAACTCGCTAACAGCCCTATAAGTATTTACGAAACTCTGCGGAATTTCATAATCCTCTTCAATCAATATCAAACTGTTTTGCGGCGCACGTTTAATTTTTTCCACTATGCTGTCTCTGGTAATAGGTACGCAGGTAGTTACTGAACCGTCCATTCCTTTCAACTTAAACGGAAAAAAAGCATCATCACCTGTGATAACCGGGACCCATGAAACATGAGCATGGTTCAATATCCAAGGCAATTGCGGATGATAAGCGCGTTCCTGCAGATAGAATCCATCAGTTGAACCGACAGCATCTTCAATAATAGACGTTCCAAGCCAGGCACAACGATAATTCGTTTCACCATCCATATTCACATTCACCGGTTCGGAATAAAAAGTTCCAGTGAAGTTCAGTTGTCCTCGTTTATGAATACTCAATGCATGCGCAATCACATTTGGAGCCGCTTGCTGTAACGATTTGAATGTTTGTCCCGAAAATTGTACCTGTCCTTTAAAATCGGGATGTTCGTCCATAAAATCAAGCAGATTATTGTAAATGACCGGAAAGTCGCGCCAGATTGTCGGTCGCACATAACGGTCATAATTCATATTTCCATGCAAAACATAACTCATATAAACCTTCTTAGTTTTAGACTTCGCACCACACCAAAAAGGAGCTGCTATCATCAGCAACAGCAACGTACAAGTAATCAGTAATCGAAATGTTCTCATGTCAGACAAGTATTTGAGGGAGTATATGTTTTTCAACGTAATGCGAACAAACCAAAAGCTTCGTCATCATAGTCAGATGCCGAAGCTTTTATGTTGAGCGGAAGACGGAACTCGAATCCGCGACCCTAACCTTGGCAAGGTTATGCTCTACCAACTGAGCTACTTCCGCAATAATCCATTCAAAACATTCTGTACTCGAAGCGGGAATAATACCCAGCAAAGAGTTTCCAATAAAAACGCCACAAAGATAGATGAAATAATGAGAGTTATGCAATAGCTTTATTGCTATTTATTGTTAAATATTACGTTTTCTTGTGATTAAATGACCTATTTATGACCTATTACTTTATCGTAGGTCATTTATTTTTTATCTTTGTATAAGATAAAACTATCCATCATGGCAACGATTGAAAATAGAATATCCAAACGGGTTGATAAGAACGGTAAAAGTCAAATCATAGTGAAACTGACTATAACCCCGCACAATAGACCTTGCTTTAAAAGTGGCGTATTTGTTAAGCCGGAGTGGTTTAGGTCTGTAAAAGAAAGCGGTCACGGAAAAACTATGGAAATTGTTCCTCCTAAAAAGAGTCGCTTGCAAAGTGATGATAATAATGAAGCTCTAAAAGCTAAATCTAAATTAAGCGACTTTTCAAATCGTATTTTAAAAATTTGCCAGGTTGCAGAGGATAAAAAAGAAATAGTTACCAAGGAATATGTAGAAAAAGCCTTATTGATAACATCTAATATATTGACAGAAGATATAACACATATCTATATATCGGAAAATTCGGGAAAAGATTCTGAAATAAACGTATCAAAACAAGCATTCTTCGAATTGATGGAAGAATATAAAGAAACATCAAAGAAAAAAAACGATTATAATAAATCTGACGTGTGGAGAAAAAATTTTGACGTGCTTATACGAGTTCTACACAGATATGAAGCTTTTAGAAGGCTTTCAGACGCAAAAGATAAAGATTATACGCTTGATATAAATACAATAAGTGGAGAGACTTTAAAGGATATAGAAAACTATCTCAGGAACGAGCATACTCTTTACGATAAATATCCTAATATATTTAGGGAATTCCCCGCAAATATTGACAAAAAGAAAAAAGATAAAAAACCTCAACAAAGAGGGAATAATACTATATGCGCTCTGTTCAACAAATTAAGAGCGTTCTTTCATTGGTGTGAAGACAAGACCAATAACAGACCTTTTTATTCTTATACCGGAATAACCGCCGAAAAATACGGCACGCCTATTTATTTAAGTTTGGATGAACGCAATCAGATTGCAGAATACGATTTATCAAAAAGTCCAGAACTTGCAATCCAAAGAGATGTATTTATCTTTCAATGCCTGATTGGTTGCCGAGTTGGCGATCTATTGAAAATGACAGAGAAAAACATCATAAACGATGCGATAGAATATATTCCTAATAAAACTGCTGATGAAAATCCATTAACGGTAAGAGTTCCACTGAATGACAGAGCAAAAACGATTGTCGAAAGGTATAAGGGAAATAAAACTCTGCTCCCTTTTATCTCTGCTCAAAAATATAATGATGATATAAAAAAGATATTCTTAAAATGTGGCATTACCCGCATGGTCACGGCACTTAACCCAGTAACCGGGAAAGCAGAACAAAAGCCTATTAATGAAGTTGCATCAAGCCACATGGCACGCAGAACCTTTATAGGAAATCTCTATAAGCAGGTTAAAGATCCAAATCTCGTTGGCACATTGAGCGGTCACGTAGAAGGTAGTAAGGCTTTTGCACGTTATCGTGACATAGATGAGGGAATAAAAAAAGACCTTGTAAAATTAATTGATTGACCTATTCATAATTGAAAAAATCACATTCCACGCCAAAAAAGATTCACGACAATGACGTCATTGTCGTTTTTCGCTAAAAAATTCATTGAATATTCAGACAATTAGTTACTTTATTTGTAATCTTATTTAATAAGATTATATATGGAAATAAAAGATTTAGTAAATCAGAACATGCAGGTCGTTTTAAATGCAACAGACCTAAAAGAATTTGGCCTCAGCCTTGTACAGGAAGTTCTCACAGGACAAAAAGTAAAAGAGCCCGAAAAATATCTATCCACAAAGGAAGCGGCACGATTTTTGGATATAGACCCATCTACATTATGGAAGTGGGGAAAAGCCGGCTATTTAGTTCCTATCCGGGTAGGCGGAAAAAAGAGGTACAAATTATCGGATATCAAAAAAATATATGAGGGCTGCTGAGATGAAGGGAAAAGAAAAGCCGGCTCTCACCGGCGAACAACACCGTAAAGATAATAATTCTCAGCGAATTATAACAACTATAAAGGGATTATTTTTAGCGGGGAGAAAGTTGACAGCAAAAGAAATCAACGACATTACGGGCAAAAATGATGCAAGAAAAGTAATATCTGATCTTCGCCGACAAGGCTGGCAGATCACCGACATGTTACTTCCTAATAGGTGCAAATTATATTGGCTCATTGCCGATAATAGGCAACTTAATTTGTGGAGAGGCAAAAATGAATAATAAACGTGATTCTTTTATATTTTATCGCTCGTTTTTTGAGGCGATTGAGAAAGCTGATAAGGAAAGTCAGCTAATTGTTTATAGAGCGATTGCAACTTACAGCCTCAATCGTGAGGAACCTCAATTAAATGGA
>Ga0172377_10003171_pt1 | contig 16867 bp, 20 predicted proteins | sample Pumphouse3metaG_FD_119749 | JGI IMG/M metagenome (GOLD analysis project Ga0172377, IMG submission 119749) | Leachate microbial communities from a municipal landfill in Southern Ontario, Canada - Pumphouse #3 metaG | ecosystem: Engineered > Solid waste > Landfill > Unclassified | place: Canada...
CTTCTGATCAGTGATTAGGATAGATTTTGCTTGACGCTTCAGCCAGAAACCAAAAAGGTGATCGGAATCCAATTACGCTAATTTTCAAGGAGTTATGATATGAATTATTTTCTCAGCGACGACCAGCTCGAGATGCGGGAGATAGCCAAACGCATCGCCATGGAAAAGATGCGCCCGCTTTCCGAAAAATACGACGAGGAAGGCACCTTCCCCTGGGATATCGTGGAAGTGATGCGCCAGAGCGACCTTTTTGCCATCCTGGTGCCCGAGGAATATGACGGGATCAGCGGCAAAGTTACGGACCTGGTGGTGGTCACGGAAGAGCTTTGCGCCGTGGACGCCGGCATCGCGCTGGCCTTCGGCGCCACCGGCCTGGGCATGTATCCCATCACCATCGCCGGCTCGGAAGAGCAGAAGAAGAAATACCTGCCCCAGATCGCGGCCGGGGAACAGCTGGCGGCTTTCGCGCTCACCGAAGCCAACGCCGGATCGGACGCCGGGGCGATCGAAACCACCGCCCGCAAGGAAGGCGACCGCTATATCCTCAACGGCACCAAACAGTGGATCACCAACGGCGGCGAGGCCGGCATCTACACCGTTTTCGCCATGACTGACAAGACCAAGGGCGCGAGGGGCTGCTCCTGCTTCATCGTGGAAAAGGGCACTCCCGGCTTCAGCTTTGGCAAAAAGGAAAACAAGATGGGCATCCGCGCCTCCGCCACGCGCGAACTGATCTTCGAGGACTGCGCCGTTCCCGAGGCCAATCTGATCGGCCGCGAGGGCACCGGCTTCATCACCGCGATGAAGGTTTTCGACAAATCCCGTCCCATGGTGGGTTCCCAGGCCGTCGGCATCGCCCGCGGAGCCTTTGAAGCGGCGGTCAAGTATTCCAGGGAAAGGCAGCAATTCGGCAAACCGATCTCGAGTTTCCAGGCCGTGCAGTTCATGCTGGCGGATATGGCCACCCAGATCGAGGCAGCCCGGGCGCTGGTCTGGCAAACGGCGAAGATGATCGACGCCGGGGAACGCAATTTCAGCAAGGAATCCGCCATGTGCAAATACTTCGCTTCCGACGTGGCGATGCAGGTAACCACGGACGCCGTGCAGATCCTGGGCGGCTACGGCTACATGAAAGAATACCCGGTGGAAAAGATGATGCGCGACGCCAAGATCCTGCAGATCTACGAGGGCACGAACCAGATCCAGCGCGGGATCGTGGCCGCGAACCTGCTCAAGGAATTTTGATGCCCGAGTGGATCAAGGACTTTCCGGCCGCCATCACGGTCTGCGACAAAGACGGCCTGATCCTGGACATGAATGAGAAAGCCTGCGCCACTTTCGCTGACCACGGCGGGGCTGCGCTGATCGGCACCAGCCTCTTCGACTGCCACAACCCCCGCTCCGTGGCCCTAATCAAAGAGATGCTGGCCAACGGGACCAACAACGTTTACACCATCGCCAAGAACGGCGTGAAAAAGCTGATCTACCAGCAGCCCTGGTACCGTGACGGAGAACTGGGTGGCTTGGTGGAAATTTCGCTGGAGTTGCCGGAGGACATGGCGCATTATGTCCGTTCCTGAGCATCTGCTGGTCCACACCTGCTGCGCGCCCTGCTTGATCGCGCCGTATCAGCAGCTAAAGGCTGAGGGGATAAAGTTTTCGGCGCTGTGGTACAATCCTAATATCCACCCTGTTACCGAATACCGCCAGAGGCTTCAGGCCCTGCGGGATTACGCGGCCCGGGAGGGTTTCGGGCTGATCGTCAAAGACGATTACGGCTTGAGGGAATTTGTGCAAGCCGTGGCCGCCGATATCGATTCGAGGTGTGAACACTGCTACCGCCTGCGGCTGGAGATGGCGGCCAAAACGGCTGCCGAAGAGGGTTTCAGCGCGTTTTCAAGCACCCTCTTCTACAGCAAATACCAGGATCACGGGCTGATGCTTAAGATCGCACGGGAAATGGCGGCCAAATATGGGGTCAGTTTTTTCTACCGGGACTGGCGGACCCTTTGGGACGAAGGGAACAGGCTGTCCCGGGAAGCCGGGATGTACCGCCAGAAATACTGCGGCTGCGTGTTCAGCGAGGAAGAGCGCTATCTGAAGCGGAAAAAGGCCAAGCCGGAAGCCTGAGTTGAGATCCGCTGAGGCGGATCAGCCCAGGGCCACATCCAAAAACATCATCACGGCAAAGCCCAGCATCACGCCCAGCGTGGCCAGATGGGCATGCGCTCCTTTCTGGGATTCGGGGATCACCTCTTCGGCCACCACGAAGATCATCGCCCCGGCGGCAAAGGCCAGCGCGTAGGGCAAAACAGGCTGGGCCATCAGTACCAGCGAGGCGCCCAGAAAACCGCCCAACGGCTCCACCATGCCGGAAAACTGGCCCCAGAAGAAGCTTCTCGCCTTGGACATCCCCTCGCGGCGCAACGGCATGGAGAGCGCCGCCCCTTCGGGCAGGTTTTGGATGCCGATGCCCAGGGTGAGCGCCAAAGCCCCGGCCAGAGTGGCGGATCCCAGGCCCGAGGCGGCCGCGCCGAAAGCCACGCCCACGGCCAGGCCTTCCGGAAAATTGTGCAGGGTGACGGCTAAAAACATCAGGGTGGATTTGCCCCAGGGGGTTTTGATGCCTTCACACTCGCACATGTCATCGCCGGGATGGAGATGGGGCAAAAGCAGGTCCACGCCCCGCAGAAAAACCCCGCCCAGCAGAAAACCGACCAGGGCGGGCAGGGGATTGCCATTGCTGAGGTCGATGGCCGGATTGAGCAGCGACCAGAAACTGGCGGCGATCATAACCCCGGCGGCAAAGCCGAGCATGGTGTCCATCAGCCAGGGCTTGATGGCTTTGAAAAAGAAGACGAAGCCGGCTCCGACAGCCGTCATCAGCCAGGTGAAGCCCGTTCCCAGCAGCGCCAGCAGGATGGGGTCCGCGGTGGGCAGCCAGTTCATGCGTAGAATTTCTCGATGGCGTCCAGCATCTGCCGGATGGCGGACTGGGTGTCGTCCACGGCCAGGGTGCGTTTATCGCCGTTGTCGAAGGTGAGCACAACGTTGCCCAGCACCCGGCTGAGCTCGCGGATCTTGGGGATCACGATGTAGCTTTTGCCCAGTTGTTCGTCGTCATAGGTGAAGATCGCTTTCATCATCGCTCCTGTTCAAGCGGCTTTCCCCGCGGCCGGATCGCGCACAAGCTCAGCCGGAATAGCGTTTGAGATTGCAGGTCTGGCTGGTGCGTTCGCCGGGGCGGAGATATTCGGCCAGGTCCTGCTCGAATTCTACCAGGGTGTAGTCCGGATCGTCGTAGCCGCGGAAATATTCGTCAAAGAAGAAGCAGCGCTCAGAGGCTTCCGCCTTGAGCGCCGCGTTGGTTACAATTTTGGCAATGCCGGAGAGGCGGACATAGCCTGTGTTTCCCTCTTCGTGCAGGGGCACGCAGACCTCCACCCATTTGTTGGCGGCGATCTGGGCGACCTTGGCGTCTCCGCTGAAAGTGGCAAAGAAATAGCGGTCGTCAAACAAGAACAGGACCACGGGGCGCACCCGGGGCTGTTTTTTGTCGACTGTGGCCAGATAGACATACTGGTTCTGGCTGATCCAGGCCATTATCTCCTGCTGCAGTGCGGATTCGGAGGTTCGCGCCATAGGGCGGCCTTATTGGGCTATGCTTATGGCGTTGATGAACGCCTGGGATCCGATCTCGGGGTTGTCGCTTTTATCCCGGGGCAGGTTTTCGATCTTGTGCACCACGTCCATGCCGTTGGCCACCTTGCCGAAAACGGTGTGTTTGCCGTTCAGCCAGGGGGTTCCGTCCTTCTTGGTGACGATGAAGAACTGGGAGCCGTTGGTGTTGGGTCCGGAATTGGCCATGCAGAGGTAGGAATAGAGGGCCTCGGCCTTAAGGCTTTGTTTGCGCAGGGGTTCGCTGATGCCGGTGCGGCTTTGGTACCATTCGACGGTTTTGCCATACATCGGTTCCGGCCCTTGGGTTTCCTGCACCTGCTGCACGATGGCGAAGATCTCCTGCTGGGGGTCTTGGGCGGACTGCATGTAGGGGATGACCAGCTTGGTCCAGACCTGCATGGCGGTCTCTTCGTCCTTCACTTCGCCGCTGAGCGGTTCGCCCAGGGCGTAGCACTCGTCTTCAAACTGGTAGCCGGGGCCGCCCATGCCGTCGTTGCCGCGGTCGCCGTCCTTGGTGTTGGGATCGCCGCCCTGGATCATGAAATCCGGGATCACGCGGTGGAAATAGGTCTGGTTGTAAAAGCCTTCAGAGGCCAGTTTCAGGAAGTTTTCCACCGTTTTGGGGGCCAGGTCCGGCCAGAGTTCCAGCTCGATGTTTCCCAGGTTCGTTTCGATGGTGGCGTTTTTCACTTGGGGGGTTTTGTCCACTTTTTCCTCCAGATCATCGGCTCCGGCCGATTTGAGTTCACTGGTCTGACAGTTCAGCAGGCTGAGGCTGAGGGTCAGGATCATCGCCACGAGGGCGATCTTCTGATACATTCTTAGCATCTTGTATCTCCTTGGTTTTGTAATATTTGAGGCTTACTTCGCCGCCGATGATCTCCAGATAGCTGTGATGGCGGGTCCAATCGCCGCTGTTGGCATAGATGCCCCGCTTTAGCCGGGTGATCCCGGGGCGATGGCAGTGGCCCATGCAAACCAGGTCGTATTCCTTTTTATGCAGCATATACTCCGCGTAGTGGCCCAGCCCCGCACTTTTTTTGGATTGGAGCAGCGAGGACATCTGGCGGAAACGGCTGGAACGGGAGAGTTTGGCCCCCAGCCACAGGGCCAGGTCCGGATGGAGCAGGGAAAAGAGCATTTTGCTGCCCCTGAGGCGGATCAGGCGGCGGAAAAATTTGTAGCGGAGGTCGTTCACGGTGTGCAGGTCGCCGTGGGTAAAGAGCATTTTTATGCCGTCCGCCGTGAGGGTATAGGCATCGTTGCAGACCTTGGCGTCCAGATACTGGCGGAAGAAATCGTTGAACCAGAAATCGTGGTTGCCGCTGACCATCACCAGCCGGCAGCCGTTTTCGCGGAGTTCCGCCAGGCGGTGGAGAAGGGGAAAATACTGCTTGATGAGGGTGAATTTCCAGTCGAACCAAAGGTCGAAGATATCGCCGTTGAGCACCATCAGGTCGTATTGGCCGACGGCCTGTTTCAGAAAAGAGAGGGCGGCCTGGGCGTTGGCCCGGTCAAAGGCGTCCCGGGGGGCGTATTTGTAATGGACGTCGGAGATCACGCAGATCCGCATCTCAACCCCGGGAAAGCAGATAGTAGATGATATTGCAGCCGAAGCGCAGGGCGTTTTCCCGCAGCTCGGGGGGATCCTTGTGGGTGGCGGGATCGGCCCAGCCGTCGCTGATGTTGGTTTCATAGGTGTAAAAACACATCAGGCGGCCGTTGTCGTCGAAGATCCCGAAGGCCTGGGGCGGCTTGTCATCGTGCAGATGGATCTTGGGCAGGCCCCGGCTGAAATCGAAGAAGCTGGTGAAGAGAGGGAAAGAGCCGTCCAGTTCCACCAGATCATACTCCGGGAAAACGCGCTTGATCTCCCGGCGGAAAGAGGCATCCAGGCCATAGTCGTCATCCGCGTAGAGAAAACCGCCGCGCAGCATCCACTGGCGCAGGTTCTCCACTTCGCGCCCGTCCCAGCGGAGGTTGCCATGCCCGGTGAGATAAACGAAGGGATATTCAAACAGCTTGGCGTCGCCGGCTTTGACCACGCTCTGGTCCAGGGGAAAATCGGTGTTCAGGTTTTGGTTCACAAAGCGCGCCAGATTGGGCAGCACCTCCGGGTCGTTGTACCAATCACCTCCGCCGTCGTATTGGAGCCGGGCAAAGCCGGTGCGGGAAACGCTTCCGGTTACGGCGCCCAAGGCGAAGAAGGCCATCAGGATGAGGATAAGGGCTGCTTGTTTCGGCATTCAGTTCACTATCTTCAGGTCCACGCGCACCAGGGTCTGGCCCATCACCGCGTAGAAGCAGTTGTTGTAATCGTCATAGCGGGAAAGGAAGCTGAGGTCTTGATTGAGTTTGAGTTCGCTCATCACGGTTCCCTGATGGCTGTCCAAGACGGCGATCCCGCGCTGGAGGGGGACCACGGTGATGCTCTTGTCGATCCGCTTGTCTTGGATGGGGGTGATCTCGGTGATCCTCAGCTGGGGCTTGTGCTCCGCCCGCTCCTGCAATTGCTGGCTCCAGAGGGTGTTGCCTTCGGCATCCAGGCCCAGGGTTTGGCCGTTGGCCAAAGTGATGTTCAGGCCCTGCGCCGTGGCCAGGATATTGGCTATGGGCGCGTCGCAGCTCTTTTGCCAAAGCTGCTCCCGCGTGGCCAGCCTGTAGGCGAAAAGGTCCGCGCCGCTGGCCAGGTAGATGCCCTGCTGGTTGAAAACCGGCTCGGAGGTGACCTTATGGGGCAGCTGGGCATTCCAATCCAGTGTAAGTTCAATGCTCCGGGCGGGTGAATTGACCACGCGGCCGATGTTTTGCAGGATCTCTGTGCCGGCTCTCAGCCGGGTTTCGGCGGCCTCTTTGTGGCTGCGGTGCAAAAACACTTCCAGGACGCGGTTGCCAAAAGCCATGTAGAGGATCGCCAGGATGGTGCCCAGCAGGAGGATCAGAGTGCTGATCTCCAGTTTGGAGAGCCGGCGTTTCCTGGCTTTAACCAGAGAGGTCTGATGCCGCAGGATCAGCCACAGGGCCGGAGAGGCTGTATTGAAGGATTCGATCAGGGGTTGGAGGCTACCCACATCGGCAGAGCCGCTCCAGACCTTGGCCGCGATCTTGCCCGGCAGCACCATCAGGCTTTCGTTTTCATCCAGATGGAACTTCCGCGGCTTAACCCGGATGTCCTCTTCGGACAGGCCCAAAAGGTTCAGGTCGCGCAGGGCCTGCACATGATAGTTTTTCCAGTTGCTGCCCACGATCTCCAACTTTTTGCCCTTGGTGGCGGCGCAAAAGATGCGGCCGAACTGCACGAAATAGATATCGTGGTCGTAGCAGACGGCAAAAAAGAGGGACAGGCCTTTCTCGCGGAGCTCGCTGCGGCGCAGGCTGGCATGCAGTTTCCAGTGCAAATCGGCAAAGAAGCCCTTCAGCCAGTTTTCGATCTCCATCCTGCTGATCTCGAGGACCCTGGCATTCAGGACCTCAAGTTTCACTTCAGCCTGGATCTCCTCGAGGGCGAGGTCGTTTTCCTCGTGGGCCACGCAGAGGAACCAGCCGTAGCGTCCATCCAGGGTGGACTGGTATTCGCAAACGCTCTGCGGCGGCTGGGCATATTTGCTTTGGATGGTTATCATCTCATTTCCACCATTTGACCATGCTGCGCCAAAACACCCGCAGCAGCGTGGGAATATCCATCAGCATATTGGTGTAGGCGGCGTTGGCCAGGGGGCACCAGCACTGCCTTTTATGAATGGAGCGGCGCTCGAGCTCGGCTTCGTGGTTGAACCAGATCTGGCGGAAATTGTATTGGCTCTGCCGCAGATTGCCCAGGGATTTGGCTTTGATGCAGCAAGCCCAGACGTCTCCGTCGGGCGAGATCTGGGTGGAGGCCACTCCGGAATAGCAGGGCAGGATCTGGCGTTCGTCGCGCAGGATGCGTTTCACCAGATTGTAATATTCGATCCTGAAGGCCATCGTGATCTTGTTCATCCCCTTGTATTTTTCATTCTTGATGCGGTGGATGAGAAAATCGATGGCGGATTTGTAGGCCACCAGGCTGGGCGTGATCTGTGCCCCGATGGTATCCAGCTCCACCCGTTCCTCGGCGATCTCGGTGATGTAGGAATCCGGCTTGAGCCGCAGCAGCTCGTTGGCGATGGCCGGAAAGGTTTCCACGTTCAGTTGCGAGATAACGGTGTGGATGCCCACGGCCAGATTGGGGATCTGCAGGGCTTTAAGCTTCTGGAAGGTGGCCACGGCCTTTTTGTAGTTTCCGGGAACCTTGCGGATCTCGTCGTGCTGTTCCTCAATGCCGTCCAGGGAGACGTTTACGATCACCTGGGCCTTGGGGCAGGCCCTGGCTATGGCGGCGGTCTTTTCCACAATGGTGCCGGTGAGGATCCCGTTGGTGGGAATGTTAATGATGCGGGGGCGCGAGATCTGGTAGATGGTGGAGATTACTTCCGCGATGTCTTTGCGCAGAAAGGGTTCCCCGCCGCTGAAGGTGATCCAGTATGGGGAGCGCCCTATTTTTTTGAAGGTTTTGGCGTATTCATCCACGCTGAAATTGCGCGCTTTCTTTTTCCAGATATTGCAGGTGCCGCAGCGCGAATTGCAGGTATAGAGAAGGCTGACAGTGTAGTTCATGGGCAGAAGGCGGGGAAAGCCGAGGTGTTTCATCAGCCAGTAGCCCAGCATTCTGAAAAGTAGTTTGAGCATATTCAAGTAAATCCTTAACGACCCGGATCCTTGGTGGACCGGGCGATGTCCCAGGCAAAGGGGTTTTTGCCTTGGGCATAAAAATCCCAGGCGCCGAGCACGCGGCAGAAGATCTCCAAAGCCATCACGGCGAAAACCTTGGGCGTGGAGGCAGGGTTTTCCCGGAGTTCGTCGAAGAGGATGCAGCCCAGGGTGCCGCCATCTTGGGAAACCACCTTGTAGCCCTGCTTTTTTTTCAGCCAGAGATGCCCGTTCTGGATGCGGCGGCGCTGTTTGATGAAGTCCCCGATGTTCGTGGGGCCTTTGTTGCTGATAATGGCGTCCGGGATGTAACGCAGCTTGAGCCCGCGCGAGCGCACTATGGCCTCGATGCTGGCTTCGTCTACAGCGGAATCGGCGGGAATGCTGTCCATGAGTTTGCGGAAGGCGATCATTTCCCCCAGCTTGGGCGAGATCATGGCCATGCGGTGATGCAGGCGCCAGAGCAGATGCACGGCATAGCCCATGAAAGATTTGGGGGAATTGACGGGGACGGGCCTGCCTCCGCTGGCGCCCACCATAGGATCGGTGAAGGCTGCGGCCAGTTTTTCGATGGTCGTGGGGGCCGGGATCACGTCTCCGGAAATTACCATCAGGAGGGGTGAGGCCGCTTCGGCCAGAAAGAGGTTGATGGCGCTGGATTTGCCTTCGCGCCTGGCCTGGCGGATCAATCTTACCCGCGGATGAGCGTGGGCGAAGCTTTCCACCAGTTCGTCGGTGCCATCCGTGCTGGCACTGGAGACCACGATGATCTCGGCGATCACAGCTCGTCTGAGTTTTTGGGCGCAGAGCGCTTCCAGAAGGGGGATGATGTTTTCCGCCTCGTTGTAGGCAAAAACGCCCAAAGAGCAGGTCAGTGCGTTGTCCGGCTCCATGATGTCCCTCAACCGGGCAGGCCTTCGATGTTTTCCCGGGCCCGCAGTTCCTTGTTCACAGAGTCCAGGATGCCGTTCAAAAACTTCACCGCGCCCTCGCCGCAGAATTTCTTGGCGATCTCCAAAGCTTCGTTGATCACCACGGCCGGGGGAGTATCCGTGAACAGCAGTTCGTAAACCGCGATGTGCAAAATGCCCCGGTCCATTCGGGAAATGTTGCCCACGCTCCAGTGTTCGCTGTGCTTCTCGATCTCCTGGATGATCTCGGCTTGGTTGATGATCGCGTTTTTCACCAAGTCATCGGCGAAATCCATCACCGCGGCTGAGTTCTGGTATTTGTCCGCCTCAGCCAGCTGTTGCAGCAGCTCCGGATAGCTGTTCAGCATTCCGTACTCGCGAAACTGGGGATCGATCTCCCGGAAATCCAGCGCGTAGAGGGTTTGCGCTGCCAGTTCGCGTGATTTACGCCTTAGTCCCAAGCTTTAGTTCCGCCATCAGGTTGAGCATTTCCAGGGCCGCACTGGCCGCGGAGAAACCTTTGTTTCCCGCTTTGGTGCCGGCCCGCTCCAGTGACTGTTCGATGGTGTCCGTGGTCAAAACGCCGAAGATAACGGGTTTGGACTGGTTAAGGGCCACCTGGGCGACCCCCTTGCTGACCTCTGAGGCCACATATTCGAAATGCGGGGTGCTGCCGCGGATGACCGCGCCCAGGCAGATCACGGCGTCGAATTTATCACTTTGCGCCGCGGCTTTGGCCAGCTGCGGGATCTCGAAAGCCCCAGGCACCCAGATCACGGTGATATCTTCATCACGGACCTCGTGGCGGACCAAGCAGTCGATCGCCCCTTCCATCAGTTTATGGCTTACCAGTTCGTTGAAACGGCTTACCACCAAGGCAAATTTGTAGCCCTTGGAAACCAGGTTCCCTTCTATAACTTTCATTGGCTTTGCTCCTTCTTGCAAGGATTTTATGCACGAAAAACCAAAATATTGGGAACGCCAATTCAATCAAGGAAAATCTTTTGGCGCGGCAACGCTTGTGTTCTGAGAGTGTTTGCCTGCCCAGGCCCGTTAGGGGGATTGAATTGATAACTGCTTGTCCATCCGCCCACCAAGCCGAAACAAAGGCGCGGCCCCCAGCGGATAGTCTGCCGGAAGAAGCTCTGGCCAGATTGGGAAAATTTGGTTGACGGAATCCGAGTATTCAAAAATCATGTTTGGCAATATCATTATGGTGCGAAAATGAACAGACTATTCCAACTCGAACTAGTGAAGATCGCTGACGGATTCCAGACGAAATCCGAATGCCTGACCTATCTTACCGCCCTGCTGGCGGAAAGCGGCTGTCTGAGTTTTCCGGACCGGTTCCTGGCCGCGGTGAAAGGCCGCGAAGACATCATGAGCACCGGCATCGGCAAAGGGATCGCCATTCCCCACGCACGCGATCTTACTGTAAGCTGCATGAAGGTTGCGGTCTGCCTGATCCGCCAGCCCCTGGAATTTGAAAGCGTGGATGACCTGCCCGTGCAGCTGGTGTTCATGATAGCCGTGCCCCAAAGCGCCAGCAAAGAATATATGAAGATCCTGCGCTCGCTCTCCGAATACCTGCGGCAGAGCGAGAACCGCGATACCCTGATCAACGCAACCAGCGAAACGGAATTATACAATGACGTGCTCAAAATCGAAGAAATCATTACTGACAGCATTAACTCTTAGCCTCTGCCTGCTGCCCTTGCTGGCGGTGAACGACGACGCCGGGACCACCGGATTCGCCAGCCTGAAAAACGTCTATTCCGCCCGGGCGATTGCCATGGGCCAGTCCCTCACGGGACAAACCGGAAATCCCGACGGGCTGCACTTCAACCCCGCCTCCATTATCAAGATCGACGGCAACGAGGTGGGAACCACCTATACCAACGCCTTCGTTGGCTCCCAGGGCGGGCAGCTGCAATACCTCTGGCCCAAGAACCGTTTCACCGCCTGGGGTTTCGCGCTGAAATACCTGAACCTGGGGCTGATGGAACGCACTGAGGTGGATCAGAACGGAGACCTGGTTTCCACCGGCGAAACCTTTGGCGCCAGCAACATCGTTGCCAGCGCTTCCCTGGCCAAGTATATCTCCGACGCCCTCGACGTGGGCGGAACGGCCAAGGTGATCTTCGACCAGATCGACAGCAGTTCCGCGACCGCGGCGATGCTAGACCTGGGCATCATCCACCACCCGGCTAACGAGAAACTCAAGGTGGGGCTAAGCCTGCGCAACATCGGCTTTCAGATCACCCGCTACACCGGATCCGACAACCGGGAAAAGCTGCCCTTCACCTTCGCGGCCGGAATGACTTACGACTTCACCCCCGGCCTGATGGCCAGCCTGGAGGTCGGCAAGGCCACCGGCGAGAACATTGTCGCCAAAGCCGGGGTCGAATACGAGCTCACCCCCGCCTTTGACCTCCGCGGCGGCTTCAGGACGAACGCCTCGGATGGCTACAACGGCGGTAGCCTTGCCCTGCTGTCCGGGCTTTCCTTGGGCGCGGGCTGGAAATCGGACCGTTACCGCGTAGATTACGGCGTTTCCTCCTACGGCGACCTGGGCTGGATCAACCAGATCAGCCTCAGCTACGAATTCTGAAGACCCCGGACCGGCCACACCTGAGATGCGTGATTTTCTGCTGGAAATAGGGATCGAAGAGGTTCCCGCCCCCCATATCAAACCGGCGGTGGATTTCATCCTGGCTTCCTTTGGAAAATTGGCGCGTGAAACCGGGCTTGAGTACCTTGAAGCGCTGGCCAGCTCCACGCCCCGGCGTTTTTTCCTGATCGTCCGCCAGTTGCAGGAAACCCAACCGGACCTCGAGGTCAAAAAAACCGGCCCGGCGGTGAAGATAGCTTACGGCCAGGACGGCAACCTGCTGCCTGCGGCCCTGGGTTTTCTGAGAAAGAACAATGCGCAGGCCCAAGACCTTTACACCGAGACCACCGAAAAGGGCGAATTCATTGCCCTGAACTACACCCAGGCCGGCAAAGCTACTGCCGATATACTGACGGAATGGATACCCGGCCTGATCGAGAGCCTTCCTTTCCCCAAAACCATGATCTGGAACTCATCCCGCCTCGCGTTATCCCGCCCCCTGCGCTGGCTCTGCGTTTTATGGGGTTCCGATGTCCTGGAGCTGGAGTCCGGCGGGGTGAAAAGCGCCGGTTTCACCTTCGGAAACCGCTGGCTGGGGCTGGACAAAGCCCTGCCGGTGAGTGCGCCTGATGTGTACCTTGAGGTCCTGGAAGCCAACGCAGTGATCGCCGACCGCCAGGCCCGCAGAAACCGGCTGGTGGCGGAACTTGCCGCTGCCGATCCCGGCTGTGGCCTGAACGTGATCCCAGACGAGCGCCTTACTGACACAGTTGTCGACCTGGTGGAACACCCCACCGCGGTGGTGGCTAGCTTCAACCCCGAAATCCTCTCGCTGCCGGAAAAGATCATCACCTCCACCATTAGCCAAAATCAGAAATACTATTCGGTGCAGGATGCCGCGGGGCGCCTGAGCAACAAGTTTGTCTTCATCTCCAATGGCGACCCCCAGTGTTCCGAACTGATCCGCAAAGGCAACGAAAAGGTGGTTGCCGCCAGGCTGGCGGACGCGCTTTGGTATTTCCAGGAAGACACAAGCAGACCTTTGGAGAGGTTCCTGCCCCACCTGGATGAGGTGGTGTTCCAATCCAAACTGGGAACCATGGCGGACAAGACGGCCCGCATCGGTGCCATAGCCCGGCAAATCTGCGAAAACCTGGCTTTCGATGAAAAAACCACAACCCTGGCCGAACGCGCAGCCCTGCTCTGCAAGGCGGATCTGGTTACCACCATGCTGGGCGAAAAAGAATTCACCAAGCTGCAGGGCTACATTGGCAAACAATATGCCCTGGCCAGCGGAGAGGACGGCCAGGTGGCGGAAGCCATCTACGAGCATTACCAGCCCCGGGGCACCAATGACGGCCTGCCCCAAACCCCGATCGGGGCGGTGATCGCCGTGGCAGACAAGCTGGACAGCGTCTGCGGCATCATCGGCATCGGCCAGGTGCCCACCGGCTCCGCGGATCCCTTTGCCCTGCGCCGGGCGGCCAACGGGGTGGTTCAGATCATCGTGGAACGAGGCTGGAATTTCGATTTTTCCAGCCTGATCGACTTTGCCCTCAAGCTGGAACGGCAGCAGGCTGAGCTCGCTCCCAGAGCCTGGGAAGATGTGCAGGCTTTTTTCCGCCAGCGGGTGGAATGGCTGCTCCGGCAGCTGGGGCTGGACTATGACGTTATCGACAGCCTGATGCACCTTGCCTTGGGCGACCTGCCGGATCTGAAACTGCGGGGCCTGGCCCTGCAAAGCTTCAGGACCCGCGAGGATTTCCTGAGGCTGGTGATCGGCTTCAAGCGGGTGGCCAATATCATGGAAAAGGAGCAGGACATCCCCGTCCTGAACCCATCCCTTCTGGTGGAAGAAGAGGAAAAAGCGCTGCATGCCTCACTGCAGGACCTGCGCGGGGATCTCAGCGCCGCCCTCGCCCAGGGCGACCATCCGCGGGCGATCGCTTCCCTGGTGGCTTACGGATCCAGCATCGACAGCTTTTTCGACGCCGTTCTGGTGAACTGCGAAGACCCCGCCCTGCGCGGCAACCGCCACGCCCTGATGCAAGCGGTCAAGTCAGAGTTTCTGCGGGTGGCCGATATCTCCCGCATCGTAATTGACAATGAATACATTGGAGCATAGATCATGGACATACTCACAGAATTAAAAGCCAAAGCCAAGCCCCTGGGAGGGCGGATCGTTCTTCCGGAAAGCGACGACACCAGAACCCTGCAGGCGGCAGACATCGTTCTGTCCGAAGGTTTGGCGGATATCACCCTGGTGGGTGATCCGAAAGAGATCAAGGCCCGGGAGAAGATCCTGCAGCTCAATCTCAGCCGCGCCACCATCATCGATCCGGTCACTTTCGGCGAGATCGGCAAATTCGCCGATTTCTACTATGAGAAGCGCAAGGACAAAGGCATCACCCGCGAGCAAGCGGGCCAGACCGTATTGAACGAGCTCTATTTCGGCGCCCTGCTGGTAAAGTTCGGCTATGCCGACGGCATGATAGCCGGAGCGGTGAACACCACTGCGGACGTCCTGCGGGCCGCTTTGCAGGTTGTAGGCGTCACCGAAGGCGTGAAGACCGTTTCAAGCTGTTTCATCATGGTGGTGCTGGATTACCTGCTGGAAGACCGCGTGTATCTCTTCGCGGATTGCGCCGTGGTGCCGGATCCCGATCCGGAACAGCTGGCCGACATCGCCGTAAGCACCGCTTTCACCCGCCGAGCCATTCTGGGCGACGAACCCAAGCTGGCGCTTCTGTCCTTTTCCACCCGCGGCAGCGCCCAGCACGAGAAAGTGGAAAAGGTCCAGGAGGCTGTGAAGATCCTGGCCAAGCGCAGAGTTGATTTCGACTTCGACGGTGAAATGCAGCTGGACGCCGCCATCGTTCCCCACATAGCCAAAATGAAGGCCCCGGACAGCAAGGTCGCCGGAGAGGCAAACACCCTCATCTTTCCGGACCTGCAATCCGGAAACATCGGCTACAAGCTGGTCCAGCGCTTCGCCAAAGCCGAAGCCATCGGCCCCATCATCCAGGGCCTGGACGCCCCCATCTGCGACCTTTCCCGCGGCAGCTCGCGGGACGACATCGTCCACACCTGCGTTCTGGTATTGCTGATGGCGCAGCAGGCCAGGAAAAAGGGGAAATGAGATGGCGATCAAGCTTTCGAACCGTGTCAAACTGGTAAAGCCCTCGCCCACCCTCAGCCTTTCGGCCCGCGCCAAAGAGCTGAAGGCCTCCGGCGTCGATGTGGTCAATTTCGGGGTCGGTGAGCCTGATTTCAATACTCCGGATTACATCAAGAACGCCGCCCAGGCCGCCATCGCCGCGAATTTCACCCGCTATACCGCCAACGCCGGCATCATCGAACTCCGCCAGGCGATCTGCGACAAACTCCAGCGCGACAACGGCCTGGCCTACGAGCCTAAACAGATATTGGTCTCACCTGGCGCCAAGGCCTCCATCCTGAACGTCCTGATCGCGGTCTGCGACACCCAGGACCAGGTTCTTATGCCCGCCCCCTATTGGGTAAGCTATCCCTATCAGGCCATGCTGGCCAATGCTGAACCGGTGGTCATCCCCACCTTTGAGCAGGATTCATACAAGCTCACCGCGGCCTCGCTGAGCCAGGCCATCGCCGCCAATCCCTGCGCCAAAGCGCTGCTGCTGAACAGCCCCAACAACCCCTCTGGCGCGGTTTACACCCGCCAGGAGCTGGAAGCCATCGCCGCTGTCTGCGTGGAAAAGGACATCCTGGTGGTGGCGGACGAGATCTACGAACGCCTGGTCTATGACGGCATCAAGCATGTTTCCATCGCCTCCCTGGGCAGCGGGATCAAAGAGCGGACCGTGGTGATAAACGGCGTTTCCAAGGCTTATGCAATGACCGGCTGGAGGCTCGGTTACGCGGCTGGACCAGCCCACATCATCGCCGCCGCGGGCCGGGTTCAGGAACACGCCACCTCCTGCGTGAACTCCATCACTCAGAAAGCCTGCGTCACCGCCCTGGCGGAAGAAGACGATTCCATCGAAAATATGCGGGCAGAATTCCAAAAACGCCGCGATTTCCTTTATGCCGAGCTGGGCAAGCTGCCCCACATAACCTGTTTCAAGCCTCAGGGCGCTTTTTACATCATGCCCAACATCGGCTGGTATCTGCAAAACAACACCCGTGGCATCACCGATGGGGACCAGTTCTGCGCCACCCTGCTGGAAAAACACCATGTGGCCCTGGTTTCCGGGGCTTCTTTCGGAGTTCCGGACAATGTCCGCTTCTCCTATGCCAACAGCATGGAAAACCTCCTCAAAGGGGTTGAACGCTTCGCCGGCTTCCTGAGCGAACTGAGCTCCTGACCCACAAGGAACACGTGATGACAGACATTGAAGAAAAATACCGCGAGCGCTGGCAGGACAAGCGCAAGAAAACCTACGACTGGAAACGCCTGGTGATAATGATTCTGGCCACGTTCGCCATTTTCATATTGATCGACCGGTTGAACAAGGTGGGCCAAAGCCAGGCGCCGGCCACGGAATTCACCGCCCCGGACAGCGCCGCCGCGCCCCAAACCCCGAACCTGCCGGAACCCGGAGCCACTCCATGAGCCTGGTGATCGTAGGTTCGGTCGCCCTGGACACGATCGAAACACCTCAGGGCAAGGTCGTGGAAGCGCTGGGCGGTTCAGCTGTTTACGGTTCCCTTGCCGCTTCGTATTTTGGTCCCACCCATCTTGTGGGTGTGGTCGGCGAGGATTACCCCCAGGCCGGGATCGATCTGCTCAAGGCGCACAATGTGAACCTGGACGGCCTTGAGACCAAACCGGGCAAAACCTTTCGCTGGAGAGGAACCTATCGCGTCTGGAACCAGGCCGACACCCTGAGCACGGATCTGAACGTCTTCGCGGATTTTTCCCCTGAACTGCTGCCTTCCTGCCAATGCTGCCGCAGCC
>Ga0172377_10003173_pt1 | contig 16858 bp, 10 predicted proteins | sample Pumphouse3metaG_FD_119749 | JGI IMG/M metagenome (GOLD analysis project Ga0172377, IMG submission 119749) | Leachate microbial communities from a municipal landfill in Southern Ontario, Canada - Pumphouse #3 metaG | ecosystem: Engineered > Solid waste > Landfill > Unclassified | place: Canada...
AACCAATGACTGGGTTGATAAAAAAAGTTGCAGAGACTCTCAAACCTTTGTCTGGAAGTGGAAAATATCTTTTTCTCCACAAAGGTGACACTTTTATTTTCATAACAACTAAGAATAAATATCAAACTGATTTATTGAAGAAAATTAACGATATATTCCCTTTGAAATATAATGTAGGAGAATCATCGTATATGATCAATGCCAGAATCATGTATACAGATAGCTCTTTAAGCATTCCTTATGAATCAAACACATACGATTTATTAACAGACGGGTTCAATGAATGTAAAAGAAGCAATAAAGATATCTTCGATTCTGAAATCCTTGAAAAAGTAATTCGCAATAAAGAGGTAGAAATTGCTCTTAACAAGGCAATTTTAGAAAAGAGATTTGCAGTTTATTTGCAGCCAATATACAACTTTGAGACAAAAACTTATGATAGAGCGGAATCTTTAGTAAGAATAAAAGATGAGAAACTTGGTTTGATAATGCCTAATGAATTTATTTCAATTGCAGAACAAAATGGAACAATCACGCAATTGACGCCTATTATTATAGAAAATGTATGTAAGTATTTGAGCACTGTAAATCTTCCAGAAACATTCAAGCATATATCCATCAATTTATCAGTATTAGATTGCCTCAGAGACCATCTTGATAAAGAGATATTGCATACCATCAACAGTTACAATTTAGATCCCAAGCGTTTTATATTTGAAATAACTGAGACTGTTGCCGTTTCTGCTCCAAAAGTAAAAAAGCTCATGATTAAACTACGAGCTAACGGAATTAAATTTGCATTAGATGATTTTGGTTCAGGTTATGCAAACATCAAAATGATAATGAAACTTCCATTTAATATAATAAAAATTGACCGACAACTTGTTCTTTTGATTGACAATTCTAAATACGAGATTGTTCTTCAAGGAATAACAAGTATATTCAAAGACTACAAATATACAGTTATAGCTGAAGGGATTGAAACACAGCATATGGCAGATAAGTTGTCCTCAATTGAAATTAATATACATCAAGGATATTTATATTCCAAACCATTGTGCATGGAAGATTTTACTAAATTTTTATATCTGCATGATAAAAAAAACACAGTATAATTTCTGATTTTCTTATTTCAAATATCTATTAACTGCTCTTCAATCTATGAATTGAATTTTGTTCTCTTCTTCTGCATTATTACATTTACTGATCTGAATACTATGTAAGTTATATCTATCAGATAGAACAGATAAATCATCCAATCACCATACCTTGTATATAAAGAAAGTCCAAAATCTTCTTCTGTATAAATTGGAGCACTGTAGATATTATAATCTGCAATAAATGGCTCCATTGGATCCACCACTTCGCCTGTTGGAAGAATCAAGCATGTTATACCACTGTTCGTGGATTTAACTGTAGAACGTCTATTTTCTATTGATCTATAGACTCCAAGGTTGAGATGCTGCCTTTCTGCACTTACAGCTCTTGACCAGCTATCATTTGAGAGATTCAAAAATAAGGATGACCCCTGTAAGGCAAATTCACGACTTATGAATGGAAAGATGTCTTCAAAACATATTGATGTTGAGAAGTTAAGTCCTTTGTAATCAAAAATTTTAGATTCTGTTCCAGGTAACCAAAAGTGAAAATCATTGCTTTTCAAAAAGTCATTGAACTTAGGGAAGATATCTCCATATGGGAAATACTCAGTAAATGGAACAAGATGTTGTTTTCTATAAGAATCAAGTAATTCTCCATTTGCAAATAAAATGACAGAATTATAATCATCTCTGTTCCAGTTTCCATCTTCATCAAATGGTTCACTGGCTCCTTCTGATAAAACTCCCTCAGGATTACCTGTTACCAATGGAACAGGTAATGATTTTCCAAAATTAACAAAATCATCCACAAGTTTGCTTGTAAGTTGAGATGATGGATAATTTGTATGCCATTCAACTGATGGTACAAATGCTGTTTCACTCCAAGTTACCATGTCAGGATTTTCTTTCATAGCTTCTTCTGTGAGATCTCGCATGGTTATAAAATTTTTCTTATACTGTGTGTATCCACCAATCCAAGTATCACTGTTGTGCTGAATTGTAGCAATCTTTATTTCATCTGATGGTTTGATTCTGTTGTAGTACTGAATTGTACTGAATCCAAATACCAAATTGATGAACATCAGCATTGCATATAGAATGATGTATATATCATTTTCCTGTAAGTATTCAAAGAACTGCCCTTTTGTTCTTCTTACAAAGTAATTTGCTATAAAGATTTGGGGTATCATCATAATGAAAGATATAGCCCATTCTCCAGTAACTGACGACAGTTGAATCAATGGAAGCCATGGTGCAAAAGCAGATGATAAATTTCCATAAGGATAACCAAGAAATCCTATCTGCATGAGGTAAGTATAAAGTGTGTACAAAGTTGCTTGAAATAATACTTTATGTTTTTTAGGAAGGTGATATCCCATTTTAAATATGGGCATCAACACTATCAATTGCATAGATCTTAAAACTGGAGCGAGCAATATGGCATAAGGATGGAATGTACTGAGCCAATAGTTGAAGATTGAAAGAAAAGATGCTCCCCATACTATTCCTAACAACGGAGAGTACACCCATTTGGTCCTATTTATCGCGACAATCATTGGAATAAGTGCAAATGTAGCGAATATTGGAAATCCTGTATCACTTATATAGGAAGGAAATGCTAAGGAATAAGTAACTGCTGATAGCAAAGTTAATAATATTTCCACTGGTAAATCATATAGTTTTCTGTTGGTGTTTAAATTTTTCATAGTATTTATTTAAAATAATAACTTTATTTATGTATAGTTACAAGAAATATTTTTAAATTTACTATTTTGAATATTTTTATGATTTATTTTTATATTTTTTTTATAAAATACTATTGACCAAAATAGTAATATTTAATAGATTAACGAACGTGCTCGAGTGAAGAGTAACTTACATCGGCGGCGTAGCTCAGTTGGTAGAGCAAACGGCTCATATCCGTTTTGTCAGGGGTCCAAGTCCCTTCGCCGCTAATAATTTTTATTAAGTAATTAATAAAAATATTAGTTTTTTTTATTGTATGTTGAAAACATAGCCATAAAAAACTTTATGGCGGCGTAGCTCAGTTGGTAGAGCAAACGGCTCATATCCGTTTTGTCAGGGGTCCAAGTCCCTTCGCCGCTACTTTAATTCTATTAAAAGTAAAGAACATCAATATTGCATTGATGTTTTTTTACGTCCTTCGATTTCATTTGGAATGAACCTGATGGTTCATTCCACCGTCCGAACAATTCATTGCCACAAAAATCGTATAAGGAATAGTTGAAATGTAATATTACATTGCTCACTAAAAAATCATAACATGTTATCCTATACAAACTGTTCATAACGTAAAAAAGGTGTTATATTTTGAACATAAACAAATATTAATTATAAGGACGTATATATAATGAATGATTTAGTAAATAATTACCGTTCTTTTCTGGACAACGGAAAAACAGAGAGAGAATGTGTCAATGAAATAGTAAAACAAGCTGAAAAAGCTGGTTACAAAGATGTTACAAAAGTTAAAGGTCAAATCAAACCTGGTGATAAAGTATATTTCAATCATATGGGTAAGACCATTGCACTGTACCATATTGGAACAGAAGATATACAAAACGGAATGAACATTCTTGGTGCTCACATTGATTCTCCTCGTCTTGATGTTAAATCTTACCCTCTATATGAAAGCGATGGACTTGTATATCTTGATACACATTACTATGGTGGAATTAAAAAATATCAATGGGTCACTCTTCCTCTTGCTATTCATGGTGTTGTAATCAAAAAAGATGGCACCAAATTAGATATCGTAATTGGTGAAGATGAGAATGAAGTATCTCTTTCAATCAGTGATATTCTTCCTCATCTAGGACAAGAACAAGCTAAAAAGACTTTGGCTGATGCAATCAAAGGTGAAGCTCTTGATATCTTAATCGGTCTTGCTCCTAAAGCAGATAAAGATTCTAAAGAAGAAGATAAAGTATCTGGAAAAGACTTACTTATCAAATTGATTGAGGATAAATATGGCTTTGAAGAAGCTGATTTCTTATCAGCAGAACTTGAAGTTGTTCCTGCAGGTAAGGCAAGGATCGCTGGTCTAGATGGTTCCATGATTCTAGCTTATGGCCATGATGATAGATCTTGTGCTTACACATCTTTAGCAGCTCTTTTGGCATCAAATGAAACTCCTAAAAGAACTTCTTTATGTCTACTAGCTGATAAAGAGGAAATTGGAAGTGTTGGTGCTACAGGAATGAACTCTAACTTCTTAGAGAATGCAACCAGTGAGGTTATTGAAGTATTATGCGGCTTTACTGAATTGAAGCTCAAAAGAGCATTAAGAAACTCTAAGATGCTATCATCTGATGTTTCAGCAGCTTATGATCCTCTCAATGCAGAATTGTTTGACAAAAAGAACTCTGCTCAATTGAATTACGGTATTGCTTTCAATAAGTATACTGGTTCTCGTGGTAAAGCTGGTTCAAACGATGCAAACCCAGAGTTCATCGCTCAGATCAGAGCCTTACTTGATAACAAGAAAATCAGCTATCAATTTGCAGAACTTGGTAAAGTAGACCAAGGTGGTGGTGGTACCATTGCTTACATGTGTGCTAAATACGGCATGGATGTTATTGACAGTGGAGTTCCAGTACTCTCCATGCATGCTCCTTGGGAAACAATTGCAGTCTATGATTTAGAATGTGCTCTTGAAACTTATAAAGCATTCTTAACAATCAAATAATTATTAATACATTATATGAATATAGGGAATCTACATAGGTTCCCTATATTTTAAAACAAAAAAACAAATGAAAAAAACGCTCACATTTATCATCTTCTTATTTTTATCCTTGGAAGGATTATTTTCAACAAATTACTATCAAGGTAAACTCAGTAAAAATGAGATTGCTCTTTACAGTACGATTTCAACAGCTCTTTTGAGTGAAATCAATGTTATAGATATAGATCCATCATTTACAAAAGATGAGGTAAATCAAGTCAATGAAGCAATGTTCAAAGACTTACCACAACTTTTCTTTGTGAATCAGAGCTATAATTATGCATGGAGTCAAACAAGCAGTGGGAAAAAAGTATCTGCAACATTGACTTATACTTTCAAAGATTATCCCGATGATATCTCGACAACTAGAGAAATTGTTGAGAGAAGAATAATGGATATTGTTGATACACTTGATACCCTTTCAACTGACGCTCAGAAGATAGAGGTCATTTACAGATATTTTGCTCTTACACGAAACTATGATGCCTCATTGGTGGATGATCAGAGCTGCTACTCAGTATTGATAAACAAAAGAGGTGTCTGTGCTTCATATGCACGCTCCTTTCAATACATAATGATTTATCTGGACATACCAAATATATATGTAACTGGTACTCTCTACGGGGTTTCTCATGCGTGGAATATGATAGAGATTGATAATAAATGGTATCATGTTGATGTGACCAACGGAAATACTGGTTTTGATGATTACTGCACATATCAGTATCTTCTTATACCGACATCCAAGATGGAGCAATCTGTATTGATTGAGAATAAATCCCTTCTACCTTTAGCTTACAGTGATGATTATAACTATTACAAAAATAACGATCTTTACATTACATCATTCAACGAGGATGATCTTGATTCAAAAATCAAAGAAGCCATCTCAAACAAAAGAAATGGTATTACCTTTGAATTCAAAACAGATCAATTGTTAAGCAAGTCAAAAATTTATCTTATAGATGAGCAAAATATTTATGATTTGATTGGTAAAAACAATATAATTTATAATATAGAAGAAGGCAGAAAACTTTTAACTATTCATTTTTAATACTTTTGTATCTGTTCTCAATCAAATTCCTCAATCAATCCATTTTATTCAAGCTTTGCTAAATATTGTCTAAAAATAAACCTAGTGTTTTTTGGTTAATTGCTATATTATTAAAAAAAAGTATTTTTTAAAAATTAAAAATACATTTATTATAAAAGGGCTTGAATGAAAAACTTACATACAGAAGGATTTACACAAAATAGAGAATTATCTTGGCTAAGATTCAATAAAAGAGTGCTGGAAGAAGGAATGGATGAAACAGTTCCTCTATTAGAAAGAATAAAATTTATATCAATATTCAATTCAAATTTGGACGAATTTTTCATGATTCGTGTTGGTTCATTATTCGACATGATGGATTACAACGAAACAGCTGTAGATAATAAATCAGGAATGACTTATCAAGAACAGTTACACGCTATTTATGATACAGTCAGAGAGCTTTATCGTGTCAAAGAGAAAGCTTATTTTGAGGTTGCAAAGCAACTCAGACTTCATAACATTGAGAATGTAACATATGAACAATTATCAAAAAAAGAAATTGAGGATGTTAAAAAATATTATGAAAATACAATTTTCCCAATTCTTTCTCCACAGATTGTAGACTCACACCATCCTTTTCCACACCTAAGCAATCAAACCCTTCATATAGGAGCAATGCTTCATAACAACAATAATGAATTATTTTCCGTAATAGGAATTCCAAAGACTCTTCCCCCAAAGCTTTATTTAAAAGAAGGTGAAGGTATTCGAGGAATCAGCATTGAGAATATCATATTGCATTACTACAACGATATTTTTTCAATGTATGATGTTCAAGATAAAGTTATATTTAGAGTAACAAGAAACGGTGATATCAGCGTAGATGATGAGGCTTTTGAGATTGAAGATGATTTCAGAAAAAAAATGAAGAAGTTACTTCAAAGAAGAAAGAGACTTGCAGTTGTCCGTCTTGAACTCTCTCATAAGGTTGAAGGTTCTTTTATTGGATTTTTAAAAGAAAAACTTTCCTTGACTGATGATCAAATATATATAACTTCTGCACCAATGGATTTAAAATTTACTTTCCAATATTCAGGCAAGCTTCCTAACGATTATGTTAGAAGGACTCTTTGTTATACTCCTTTCAAACCACAGAGATGTACAAGAGTCAACTTGAATAAAAGCATGATTGAACAGATTCAAAATAGAGACCTTCTGCTTCATTATCCATTTGAATCAATGGATCCTTATTTGAAATTGATTGAAGAAGCTGCAAATTCTCCAAAAGTTGTTTCCATAAAAATCACCATATATAGACTTGCAAACCAAGCAAAACTAGTGGAGTATCTATGTCATGCTGCAGAAAATGGTAAGGATGTAGTTGCTTTAATCGAATTGAGAGCAAGATTTGACGAGCAAAACAATATTGACTGGTCCCAGAGACTTGAATCTTCAGGATGTAAAGTTTCTTATGGTTTTGAAGGTTTTAAAGTACATTCCAAAATTACTTTAATCACACTCCAAGATAAGGGCTCAATATCCTATATAACTCAGATTGGAACTGGTAACTACAATGAGGTTACAGCTAGAACTTATACTGACTTTTCTTTTATTACTGCTAAGAAAGATATTGGTAATGATACAAATCTTTATTTTAAGAATATGGCTATTGGAAATCTTACCGGAAAATACAACAGTCTTCTTATAGCTCCAGCGGGTCTGAAACCTACACTTTTGAATTTAATTGACCGAGAGATTTCAAAGGGGAAAGAAGGTCTGATTATAATTAAAATTAATTCACTAACGGATGTTGATTTAATTGAACGTTTGAAGCTTGCATCCTGCAACAATGTTAAGATCAAGATGATAGTAAGAGGTATTTGCTGCCTTGTACCTGGTATAAAAGGAAAAACTGAGAACATCGAAATACGAAGCATTGTTGGACGTTATTTAGAGCATTCCAGAATATATTGTTTTGGTTCTGGAATCGATGAGGAACTTTTCATCTCTTCTGCTGATTTCATGACAAGAAATACAGAAAGAAGGGTTGAAATTGCATGCCCTATAAAAGATGTAGCAATTGCAAAGCAAATACATCATGTGATTGACCTTTGCTTATCAGATAACGTCAAAGCACGTATTTTGACAAATACTGGGGAGTACAGAAAGGTAGAGGTCAGTGAGAACGATGATTTGATTGATTGCCAGAAGGCTCTTATGAAAGAGGCTGTTACTGCAGCAAATATGCCTGAGGTCAAGGAAAAGAATAACAAACACAGCCTTTGGAGTTGGTTTAAGAATCTGATTTAAATGTCTTTTCAATTACAGATATCAGCTTATTATTCTCATCAAACACAAAAGAATATAATGCCCCATTCTCGCAGCGTATAAATATCTCACTCTCATTGCTACTTACTTTGGGAGTGATGATGTAATATGCTTGTTTTAGAGGAAGAATGTTTGCAAGAATTGGGCTATAAGTTTTTGAAAAACCATATACATTTTTCTCATCAACATATGATTCAATCCAAGACGGAGAAAAATCTCTCTTCAGTGCATTTTCAAGAGTTAAAGCCAATTCATCTTTACTTTCTATAAGAATTCTTCCCATTTCATTATCCGAAGGGGGAAGACCCTCATCAGCAAGCTGAATCAATGAAAAGGATGCGCTGAATATAGGCAAAGTTAGAAGCAATAAAATTGATACAAGACAACTCTTTTTTTTCATATATTAAAAGATAACGCAATTTGTTTTCCAATACAATAGACATATTGGAATATTCTCATTATAAATGATTACAACTACAAGGAATGAATATGAGACAGGAAGATAGAAATAAAATAATAATTCATCTAGATAAAGAATATAATGCAACACTCAGAGATCCTTTGTGGAAGGATATAAAACTGTCACCACAATTGATGAGTATCTATAAAACCAAAGAAGTTCAAAAACTATCACGCATCAAACAACTTGGACCAACATGGCTTGTATATCCAGGCGCTGTTCATACCAGGTTGGTTCACAGTTTGGGCGTTTATCATCTATCAAGAATGATCATACTCTCGTTGCTTACCAAAGGCCTAGGAAAGAATTTAACAATAAATGGAATAGATGATTTTTTGTGTGCTTCCCTACTCCATGATATTGGACATTTTCCCTATGCACACTCACTGAAGGAGCTTCCTTTAACAGATCATGAAACACTTGCAACTTACATCATAAAAGGCGATACCGATTTACATGAAGAGTTAGTTGAGCAGAATTACAATGTTGATACAATCTGTCAGATTCTTGATAAAGATATAGAATGCAATGACGCTCAAACTCTGTTCTTTAGATCTGTTTTATCAGGTGCTCTCGATCCTGATAAACTTGATTACTTAAATCGTGATGCACTATTCAGTGGAGTGACTTATGGAATACAAGATTCAAGCTACATAATATCACATCTAACAATTAGGCATAATAAAACAGCTCTAGAAGGGAAAGCTCAAATTTCATTGGAACATCTTTTATTTGCTAAGTATCAGATGTACAAGACTGTCTACTGGCATGAAACAACTCGATGTGCCACTGCTATGATAAAGAAAGCTCTTGTTAAATGTTTGAGTGATGGGACAATAACTGCTAACGATCTTTACAACATAGATGATTATTCATTTGAGGCTTTAGCAGACAAACATAGTGATGAACTTGCAAATGTAATAAGAGTCAGAAACAACGATTTGCTTTCAACTAAATATGTAAAATCATTTGATGAAAAATGTAAATTTGATAGTTACTGCAGACCTCTTGAAACAAGATCTATTATGGAAAGAAAGCTATACGAAATATTGAAGAAAAATCATCCAGATTTAAGAGAGGATGAGTTGATTATTGATATTCCAGAACCAATTTCTTTTGAATCAGATATCTTATTAACATTTGATGATGATACAGAAGAGCCTTTTGTAGAGCACAATGAACTTTTTACGAAAGAAGTTAGAGAAAAATTTCAGACAACATTAAGAAAAATTAGAATATTCACACAAGATTATATAAACGAAAAAGAAATAAATGAGGCTATAAATAATGTCAGATATTAACAACATGCAGACAAGTATGAATGAAGAGAGAATTCCTTATGAAGAGTTACTTGATGGTACAATTCCACCTTGGATCAGACGCTTTGTAAAGAAAACAGGGAAAACTATAAATGAATTTGGTATGATAAAAGATAAGGATACAGTACTATTGAGTATCAGTGGAGGAAAAGATTCTCTTGCACTGGCTCTTGCTCTATCTTTAAGAAGGAAGTGGCTTCCAATCAATTACAACTTACGTGCAATAATGATCAACTGGATTGAACATCCTATAAGTGAGGATGCAAAAAAAGAATTACACAAATTCTTTGATAAGCTAGATATCGACTTACTTATTGTAGATGAACCTCAGTACTCAATTTCATTCAAAGGTGAATTCAATTGTTATTTATGTTCAAGAAATAGACGTCGTATCATATTCAACTATGCAAGAGACAACAATATAAGACTCATTGCAATGGGTCATCATCTTGATGATTTGGTTGAGACCACTTTGATCAATACTTGTTTCAGAGGAAAATTCTCTACAATGCTTCCTATTCAGGAGTTCTTTGACGGTTCAATTCATATAATTCGTCCTATGATAGAAATCAGGGAGACCGTTGTAAAACGAATTGCTACAACCTATTCTCTACCATTTGTAAAACCTGTCTGTCCGTATGATCAGACAAACATACGTTCAAGATTGAAACCTATAATCAGCGAGTTATCACATATTGATAATCTAACTAGAGAGCATGTATTCAAAGCACATGATTTCAGCTATAGAATACCCAGAGATGAAAATGGGAAGATAATTTTCACTCCAAAAAGTGAATAAATATGGCCTTATTCGTGACAAATGTTGTTTGTGATGTTAATAAAATTCTGTTTCTATGATAATTTAGTGGAAAGGTAGAAAAATAATGCTAGATTCAGATGCAATGAAACAAATACAGAAAACAATTGAGATTTTAAATAATCTTAACGATAATGAAAAAGACTTAGTTCTTAATGATATAAACAGTAAACTAGAACCATTTAAAAATGATGGAACAATTAAAAAGAAACCTAAAAAGAAAGCAGCTTTTAGAATGGAAAAAATAAAAATCCAGTTAAATAAATCTTCTAGAGTTACTTCCTGCCCTTTATGTGGATCGAACCATTCCAATAACATTAAAAAAAATGGAAAGGATTCTAAAGGCAATCAAAGATATTTATGTAAATCATGTAAGAAAACTTTTAATACCACTACCAACAAGGTAGCTCATTGTAGCAAAAAATCAGATGGGTACTGGAATCTTCTAATAGGTGGGATTTTAGACAATAAAACCTATAAAGCAATAGCAGAAGAAACTGATTCATCCATTTCAACTGTTTATACTCACGCATTAAGAGTAATGGAACAAGTTGTAAACACTAGCAAAAGTCAATTATTAGAAGGTTATGTAGAATCTGATGAAACATATTTTCTTCCTAACTTTAAAGGTGATAAGGAAATCTATAAATATAACTTCAATGGTACCCCAGGAATTACATATAGAAAAACTGATCATGAACTATATGGTATACCTACTGCTTCTGAAATTAAAAATAGACAAAAAAAAGGATTAGGATTAAGAGGAATTAGTAAAGATAAAATATGTTATTGCACAGCAATAACAAACGATTATACATTTTGTGGAGGACCTGTAAAAAGAGGAAATATAGATGAAGTAACTCTATCTAAAGCACTTCTTATGAATCTTTCACCAAAAACTTTTTTTATTGGAGATTCTAGCAGGGCTAATAAAACATTTGTAGGAAAATATAATATAAAGCATGAATTAGTTGTATCAGATAAGAACTCAAGAAATGGAGAATATAATTTACAGAAAGTGAACTATTTACATTCTCTTATAAAAGAAATAATGAAAAGTAATAGAAGCTTTTCTACCAAACATTCAGAAAAATATATTTCTTTTCTAGCTTGGAAACTTAAGAACAAAGAATTACCAAAAGAAGAGCAGATAGAATTGCTGAAAAATATGATGTTAGATAATAAAAAGCCTTTAACTTGGGAAGAAGTAAGAACTACTTCTTTCCCAATTGGTGAGAAAATTATGAGTGGTAACTTACATAACCACATTAGTCACGAATAAGACCATAAATATAATCAATTTAGTATTATCAATATATAATAAATGTGGATTTTCTAGTTAACTAACTGGAAAATCTTCAATTTAAATGGAACAGTATTTTAAAATAATATATACTTAAGCTAATGTTACTTATATTATTTGGCATATGCTGATGATAAAACATATAAAATAGGACCAATTATGAAAAAAATAAAACAACTACTACTTGCTCTGGCAGTAATGACTATGATTTCATTACCAACTTATGCATCATCCTCTGGAATGGATTTAGCTCTAACGTATAGCAGCACCATTGAAGATGATTCAGGACAATCTGTTACTAATCCTTATCCCTTCTCTGCTATTCTTCTGCCTTATTATGAAAAAGGTAATTTTTCAATTGAGTTGAGACTACCCTTTTCTTTTAATATCAATGATGAAAGTCAGCTTGTTTTTGACACATCAGTTTTTGAGCCAGTTGAAAAAGATGATGATAGTGATTTTGAATATATAATGAGCAACATCTCTCATTATTTAACTTTCATAAGCTACATTCAATTTGGATATGATTGGGAAGATTTTAATTTTAGATTTGGAAAAATAAGTAATTCTACAATAGGAAATGGTGCCCTCATATATCATTACAGAGATGATAGCATCACATCATATGATACTCGTCCTGGTTTGAAGTTTAAGTTAGATGGTAAGTATCTTGGTTTGGGTTTCATGGGACTTGAGGGCATAACAAATGATCTAACAGATCCTGATTTCTATGGAGGTAGATTTTATGTAAAACCTATGTATTATTCTGATAAAACATTCTTTCAGAACACAGAATTTGGTTTTACAGCAATTACATACAATGCAACTGATGGAAATGATAGTTCATCAACAACAGCCTACAACTCGGTTGCTTTTGATATAACTCAACCTTTACTTGATGAAAGTAGCTACAGCATGTTTCTTTATTATGATTTGATCAACGAGAAAAACTTTGATAGCGATAGCTCAAGTGATGATTATTTTGTAGCGGAAGATGGACGTTCAATAAGTTTGAGACTTGGACTTGATGGTAGATACTTCACTAAATTTTCATATAATGCATATCTTCAATCGTATTTAAGCACAGATGCTGATGATACAGACGCTAATTATGTAAGTGAGGTTGGGCAACTTCTAACTGAAGCCTTAATTCCTTCTTTCAACGGTGATTTTAAGTTTTATGGAGAAACAGGATATTACACTACAAATGGCGACAGTTATGCTATAATAGATTCAACAGTTAATTTTGAGGATTCTGAATTGGAATCATTTACCGTAGGAGCTTCATTTAAAAGCTACACGCCAGTTCTAATTTTTAACGAATTAAAAGTAACAGTTGAAAAAACATATGAAATAGACGATTCTAGTAATGAAATGGAAGAATCCTTTGTAACAGGTCTAACTTCAGGAAAAAATGTTGCATTCACCATACAATCGGATATACAATATGGTATAAATATGTTTGATGTAGGTTTATCTTTAGAAACTGATAATGAAGGTACTTTAGAATATTCTTACAAATTTGGATTTAGAATTTCTCTATTTTAATAGAGTTTAAAGGGAAACTATGAAAAAAATCTTCAAAAAAAGAATAATATCTTTAATTATTCTCAGTGTGGTTATAGCAGGATCTATTTTTGCTAAAACATCAATTGCATTAAGTGCTGGATCAATTAACAATATATTTTTCTATGACAAAAATGGAGTTTATTTAAAAAATGTAAATCAATCATACATAGCAGTTGATGATACTTTAATCATCAAAACTCGAAATGATAAATCTGTTTTTACTTATAAATTTGGTAATATAATTGTTGATAAAGATTCAATATTTGTAATCAACGAGAACAACAGTGAATTTACTTTTTATTTAGTAGATGGTACTGCCCAGATCAGTTCTCGCAGTGAGACTGCAGCAAATATCAAAATTCTAACACCAGTTACCAGCTATACTTTAAATGGTGTTGGCGATATCAAGGTCATCACAACAGATGAAAAAGAAGCTTTTGAATTGAATAAGGGCTCTGCAATTGTTTATAACGGTTTGACAGGTAAAACTTACAGTGTTCATGAAAACAATAAGATGAATTTAGATACACCAAAACTTATTGCATATAATGAGCTTGATAAATTGAACTCCAGAAATGCTTTTATAAATTCAACCTTCCCTTATGGAGTAAAAGCTATAAGTAAGAGTGATGATTCCTCTGAACAATATACTCTCAACATAATTGCAACTGGAAATGGCGAAGGCAATGTGAACATGCTCAATTTTGCTACATTCAAAGGAATTCTAGATGCAGCTGATAAAGATAATGAGAAATACATGTTGATTGATGCAGGTAACACTCTATCTGGTTCAGTTGCAGTAAACCAAGATAAAGGAAAGACAGCAACTGCCCTTCTTGATAAAATTGGTTATGATGTATTTGTTCCAGGTTCATTTGACTTTGCATATGGCTCAAACAGGCTTAAAGAACTTGATTTAAATTCAAATGTCAATTTTGTAAGCACCAATACTCTTGATAAAGATAATTATAACATATTCTCCCCTTATGCTCTTTATCAGTATAATGACTTCAGAATTGCAGTATTTGGATTATCAAGTCCTTCAGATTTATCACAACTTGAAGATATTTCCTTCAAATCTGATGTTCTTTTGAACAATGCTCAAAATGCTATCGATACAGCTCATCAGTATGCTGACTTGGTAGTGCTTGTTTCTAACTACAATGATGAAACTATCACAAGCAAATTTATTGCAGAGAATTTGAATGGTATTGATTTAATTATTGATGGCTCAAAATCACTTGCTGCAATTTATAAAACCAATGATACTTATATCACAACAACAGGTGTTGGTTATGACAAGATTATTGATGTTAATGTTAATGTATATAAAGATAATATAATCAGCATCATTCCTACAATTGTGCATTCGTCAAATATCGAGGTTGGAACTTCAAATAGACTTGCTGAAGCATTCAAAATTACAGATTGGAAAGACAATGCTGATGTAGAAGAATATCTATCATCAATTAAAATAGATTCCAGTTTATCTCCTTATCTGATCTCTCCAAATATAGATAACATAGATTATGATATTGAAACCAATATTCCAATGAAACCTCAATTTACCAAGATTGTTGTTAGAAAATCAAAGACTGAAAGCATCCCTACAATTGCAAATATTCTTGCAACGGGTTCTAAAGATATTGCAACAGAAGAAGTTCTTTCATCTGACATGGCAAGCACTCAATCAGATATGATGGACTCAGCTCATAATAGCAATATGGAAAAAGCAGATTCAACAAATAAAGAAAATAATTTTGGATTGCTTACTACATTAGAAGGTTCATACTATCCTGATGATTTCAGTTTCTCATCTCAGAAATTCAATACAAAAGTTACTTTGAATCCTTACTTCAGAACAGATAATTTTGATATTGCATTGAACTTTGAAGCTGAGCTCGTAGATGTTGTTGGTTCAACATTCCCTGATGATATTGAGTATTCTTTCTACCCTCTACCTGATTCTTCTACATCAACAAGCGAAACTTGGATGTATTATTTTGGTTTGATCAAGACTTTCAAATTCAATATAAATGATATAATTGAAGTTGATATTGATGAAACAGAAATAGACTCCCCAATTCAATCAGCTCTGGTATACAGAACAATTGGTGATGATGATACTTTGAGTTTGACATCAAACATTTCTGTAGGAAGTCTGACTTCTTATGCATTTGTTTCTGATATGACTCTCAACAGTGTATTTGATGGAGATGGCGATTCTTTAGAAAGCGCAGGATTCATTCCAACAATTTCACTATTCAATGACTCTTTGACAATGAATGTTGGTGCCTTCGCTACATTGACAGATAACAAGGAAATAAATATTTATCCTGTTATCTCAGATACCGTTAAGTTCATAGATAAGGGCAATAAAGAATTATCTTTCAATGCAAATGGAACGCTTTATATTCCAGCATATCCAAATCTTGATTTGACTTCAGTATTTGATACAAGCACAACATCAGTACCTAATTACTTGGTAGGTGGTAGTTTGTATTACAAACATAGCAAAGTTTCATTGAGAATTGGAGCTGATTATCTTGTATATGAAAGTGGCAATGATGATCTATCTGTGGATATGATTCACTCACAGTTCATCAAATCCGATTTATTTGATCAATTGAGTTCCAATACTATCTCTCCTTTTGTTGATTTTGAATACAAGAGCGATAATGCTTCTGCATACGTGAGTTACATGTACTCCTATGATTTAGATACATCCGCTTATGATACTGATAGACTTGATACAGAATTTGAATTTGGTAATGATAATTTATCATTGGATCTTTACTACATCCAAGAAGATGTGATTTCAAATATCCAAAACTTCACCGACATCAAAGATTATCTGTATAACAGCCAAACAGAATTTGGTGCTTCAGTTGAATGGATGATGACTTCTGCTATTGAAAGTACAGCTACAGTTGGTGTTCTTTCTGATTCAACAGTTCCTCTTTACCTACAAGTTCAATTCAGTTTTGATTTAGGAAAGGCGTTCTAAACATAGCTTATAAATAATTGGTTGGTATCTGAAATATGATATCAACCATTTTTTTGTATTATAAGTTAGACTTTCATAACTTTTGTGTTATAATGCTTTCTATGAGAATACATAAACTAAATAGTCTTGTAGCACAAAGGATTGCTGCTGGAGAAGTAATAGAACGTCCAT
>Ga0172377_10003174_pt1 | contig 16857 bp, 13 predicted proteins | sample Pumphouse3metaG_FD_119749 | JGI IMG/M metagenome (GOLD analysis project Ga0172377, IMG submission 119749) | Leachate microbial communities from a municipal landfill in Southern Ontario, Canada - Pumphouse #3 metaG | ecosystem: Engineered > Solid waste > Landfill > Unclassified | place: Canada...
CCCTTTTCCCAACAAACCAAAACGGGCAAGCGGCTTATGCGGCGCCGCAGGCGCCGCATAAGCCCTTAGTGTGCCTTCGTGTCTCTTCGTGTCCCTTAGTGTCCTCCCCCTTCGTGTACCTTTGTGGTTCAAGAGCTTTTTGGATGGGGTCTGGCACCGATTGGCCTGTCGGCCTACTTGTATTTCAGGGTTTTGCTGCCTCTGGAGATTGCGGTCAGTCCGGTGCGGCAAAGCTCGGCCACGCCGTAGGGTCGCAGGTACTCGATAAAGGCCTCGCACTTATTGCGCTCTCCGGTGATCTCCAGGGTCAGCGAGTCATTGGTGAAGTCCACCACCTTGGCGCGGAACACCGAGACCGCCTCCATAAGGCCCACACGGGCCTCCTGGGAGACATTAAGCTTTATTAGAACCAGCTCGCGCATCACGGTTCCATTGCCCGGCATGATTTCAACGATTTTGACGTCGTGCAGTTTTTCCAGCTGCCGCAGTATCTGGTTTTTAATGTAGTCGTCGCCGCTGGCGCTAATGGTGATGCGCGACAGCTTCGGGTCCTGGGTGACGCCCACCGAGAGGCTGTCTATGTTGAAGCCGCGGCGGGCGAAAAGCCCGGAGACGCGGGTGAGCACGCCGGACTCGTTGTTCACCAGAATCGACAAGATAAATTCATCGGGGTTCATCTGCTACTCCTTGTTTTCAGGCCTTCAGTATGATGTCGTTAATGGTGCCGCCCGGCGGTATCATGGGCAGGACCTTGTCATCCTGGTCTATGATCAGTTCGAGCAGGAATGGTCCTTTGGCGGCGAAAGCCTGCTCGAGGGCCGGCTGCAAATCGGGCAGCTCGCTCACCTGGCGGGCTTCCAGGCCAAAGGCCTCCGCGAGTTTGATGTAGTTGGTTTGGCGTTCCAGGCTGGTGTGGGCATAGCGCTTGTCAAAAAACAGGGTTTGCCACTGCCGCACCATGCCCAGCGTATTGTTGTTCATCAGAACAATGATAATGGGCAGTTGCTGCGAGACGGCGGTGGCCATCTCGTTCATGTTCATGTGGAAGCTGCCGTCGCTGGTGAACAGCAGGGTCTTCTTGCGGCCATCGGCCAGACAGGCCCCCAGGGAGGCGCCCAGGCCAAAACCCATGGTGCCCAGACCGCCGGAAGTGATAAAACCGCGCGGACGCGAAAAGTTGTAGTACTGCGCCACCCACATCTGATGCTGACCGACATCGGTGCAGACCACGGTCTGAGGGTCGGCCATGCGGTTGACGGCGCGTATGGCGGTTTCCGGGTTGAGGCTGTCCTCGGGCATCTTCAGCCGGCTGTCCGGGCTGTTGCGTATGGCGGCCAGCTCCTGGTTCCAGCCCGCGCGGCGCATGCCGGGCAGCTCTTCGACCAGCTTGGCCAAAACGGTCTTCACATCGCCGATGAGCGAGACAAAAGCGGGTATGTTCTTGCCTATCTCGGAGGGGTCTATGTCTATGTGTATGACTTTCTTGCCCTTGATGAACTCGATTTTGTTGCCGGTGGCCCGGTCGGAGAAGCGCGTGCCCACTGCGATAAGCAAGTCGGCCTGCGCCATTGCCTGGGTGGCGGCGTAACGCCCGTGCATGCCGGTCATGCCCAGAAAGCGCGGGTGGTCGTGGCGCACGGCGCTAAGGCCCATCATGCTGCTGCCTATGGGCGCGTCCACCCTCTCAGCCAGGGCGAGCAGCTCTTCGGTGGCATTGGAGACCAGCGTGCCGCCGCCGGAATAGATAAAGGGGCGCTTGCAGGCCTTGATGAGCTTCACCGCCTCGGCAAAGGCCTCCTTGCCGTTTTCGTTGCGGTAAACCGGATACCGCGGCTTTTTGGGCAAATAGACGCAGGTTGCCTTCTGTATGTCCTTAGGTATGTCAACCAACACCGGGCCGGGACGCCCCTGGCGGGCGATGGCAAAGGCCTCTCGCAGGGTGTCGGCCAGGTTGGCGGCGTCCTTCACAATGAAGTTGTGCTTCGTGATCGGCATGGTCACACCGGTGATATCGACCTCCTGGAAGCTATCCTTGCCTATGGAGGAACAGGGCACGTTGCCGGTAATGGCGACCATTGGCGAAGAGTCCAGATAGGCATTGGCTATGCCGGTAACCAGGTTGGTGGCGCCCGGCCCGGAGGTGGATATGACCACGCCGACCTTGCCGCTCACCCGGGCAAAGGCGTCGGCGGCGTGCGAGGCGCCCTGCTCATGACAGGGGGTGATGTGGTTTATCTGCTCGCTGTGCTTGTAAAGCTCGTCGTAGATATCCAAAACCGCGCCGCCAGGATAACCGAAGACAGTGTCCACACCCTCTTCAATGAGAATGCGGATGACCATTTCTGCTCCATTGATATTCATGTTCTTCTCCAATCCTAGTTGCTCGGGGCGGGCCAGAGCAATTTCCGGCGCCCCTTGTTTTATGTTCAAGCCAAAAAAAAACCCGCGGCTGCTTTGCCGCGGGTTCCTGGAATCCTGCTACTTCTATAGTGAAGCTTACGCAGTCCTGGGCAAAGCACTCAAGGCGATAAGTACTACGAGTACTAAATCGCCTAAAATAATGCTGATTGCCAGGTTGCTGAAGCGGGTAAACAAGGTGTCGCCTGAAATTGAAAGTCGAGAGTGTCCCTCTGTCAACAGACTAATGTACAACCTGAAAAACGCTTGTCAAATCGCATTGGAGATTTTTTTTGGGCGCGGCCTTGGCTGGGCTTCCCTGTCTACAAGAGCGAGCCGGCAGGAATTTGGACACGAAGACACACGAAGGAACACGAAGGCACAGCAAGTGTTTTTTAAGCTTTTACTTTTAGGCGGGGTTTAATTATCCGGCCAGGGTATGAATTGATTCCAGATACTGAAGGCATTTTCAGCCCTGGCCATGCCGGCTCCCCCCAGGCGTCTAGACCTTTCCGAGGTATAGGCGTCACTGGCCGGTCTCAGGCTTTGCAGCAGTCCATCCTCATAGACTTCAACGAGCAGGTATGCGTCCACAAACTGAGTGGTTTGCGGTGCATTGATTTGCGTCACCTTGCCCAGCTGCACTTGGCAGGGCTTATTTTTATGGCCGACATAGATAACTGCCTTGCTGTTTCCCAGCTTGTCCAGGTACTCTTGCAGCTTGTCGCGGTCATGTACTGCTGAGTCTTTGTCGTTGATCTGCGCCAGGTCTGGCAGCATTTGATAATGGCTGATAACTATGCAGGGGCGTTTAGGGTCCAGTGCTTTGATGGCTGCCAGGTTAGCGGCTTTGCCCAGGCGCCCGTTACCGGTGTCCAAGCTAAGTATTTGCACTGTTTGGAACTCTTGCAGTCCGGCTGGTTCGCCGTAGTACTCCAGCCATTTGCTGCCGAATTCACCGCGGAAGCGGTCATGATTGCCGGGCACCACGATAAATTTTCCTTGGAATCTGCTGCTGATTTGCCAGCAGGCCTCCAATTCGCTGGGCAGGCTGGCGTCGCAGAGGTCGCCGGGATGCAGTATAAGCGGCACTTTTTCGCGGTTCAGGTCTGCGATTATGTCCTGCATGATTTGTCTGCTGCTGGCGTGCAGTCGTCCATAGCTCAGGTCTGGAAACAGCGAGACATGGGTATCGCTCAGGAGCGCAAAGCTGAAGAGTTTCTTGCCTTTGGGTTGCGGCAGGGTTTGCAGGTCCGGCATTTTTATGGTCTGTGCGTCTATTTCCAGCGTGGCAGCGTATTTGCTCGCCGGCTGCAGTTGCTCGAAGCTGATAAAGCCAAACTGCTCATCTACTGTCCTGCTAGCTATTTCTTTGCCCTCCGCATTATACAATTTGGCAACCAGGGGCTTGCGAGCCTTTTCCAATAAACCGTATCTCAGCGTGATGCTTTGCGTATCAGCGCTGAAGGGCATGATGCAGTCCTGCGCTCTTTTATTGGTAAGCAAGGGCAACGAAGCTTGTTTGGCGGCGGCCTCGAAGCTTGCCTTATCTATGCCTGCCGCCTGGGCCAAGAGTTTTGGCGCATCGCTGTTTTTAAGCCCTGGAGCAAGCTTTGGGGCATTAGCGGCACTCAGCCAGCTGTAAACCGGTTTTTCGGGCGCGGCAGCGTCGTAGTCGGAGCTGAAAAGCAGCAGGGTTTCCGCCGGTTTTTCCTTCTGTAGTTTCATTGCCCAGCCCAGCGCCTGGTCTAGGAGCAGCAGTTCCTGTTCTCGCGCCTCTGGTTTATCCGCCTGCGCAAACTGCGCGAATTTGGCATTTTCAACGATCAGCAGGAAGCCCTGCGGGTTTTGCAACAGTTCTATGGCTTTGGCACAAAGCTCGGCCAGATTCAGAGCCTGACCGGCCTCCATGCCCTCTTCATTCTTGGCTGAGCCAAGCAGGAATATTTTTTGTTTGGGGTTTAATTGACCTAGTCCGGCCCAGTTTGCCAACTGATATTTAGGTCTTTTGATTAAGGCGTTCAATCTTCCCTCAGTGTAATCGCCGGGCATTTCTATTTTATCGCAGGCGATAAGGTCAAAGCGGCTGTTGCACAAGTCTCCCAGGATAGCCAGGGTCTCGCTTTGCTGGCGTCTGGCAAAAAATGCCGCTGTTCCTGAGTGCTGATTGAGTGTGCCGTTGCTAATCAGGCCTATTTTCCAGCCTTTCTCCTGCAGCATTCTAGCCAGGCTGGTCAGAGGGCGCGCTTCATGGTCCAGCGCCAACAGACCATTGCGGGTTTTCTGACCGCAGGCCAGGGCACTTGATGCGGCAGCCCAGTCACTGGCCTTGCCGTCAATATTGCTATTGTCAGTTAAAGTCGCCGCCCCCAAAGAGGCCAGGTTGCTGTCTGGATAACGCTGCAGAAACTGGTCCAGGCTTTCCGTGCCTAAACCATGTCCTAGAAAAAAAATAATGTTTTTTATTTCTGCCGCCCCGAGACTGAGCATGGCAAAGAGAAAAACCAAGGCCGCAGCTTTGCGACAATGGAAAGTAAGCAACATGATTGGCCTTTCGCTTGATGCGTGAAAATAGCAAGAACCATAATATAACCTAAATGCCTCAAAAAATCTGGCAAGAATTTGCACAGCAAGGCAACGCCGGCTTTGTAAGCTTCAAGCCGGGACGAAAACTTCTCACTGACCAAGCAGCACAGAAGTGCCGCAAAAGCCTGGATGGAAAAATACAATTGCCAAGACACAAAGAATAATGTGACATTTTTTGTATAAATGTCTTGAATGTCCTGTCAAGCTGATTATAGTATGCGCAGTTTTATTATTTTCCCCGGCTATTATTCATTTAGAGAAAGGTGATTTTTGGCATGAGCAAACGAATTTCCGCGGTTTTCTTGTCGTTGTTTCTTTTTTCCACATTTTGCACCGTGGTCTACGGCGGCGCTTTTCAGCTTTATTCGGAGAGCAGCGCCGAGGCCCTGTCGCTGGGCGGCTCGGTGATTGGCCGCCCGGGCATGCTGTCGAACGCCTGGTACAACCCGGCCTCGACCTCGACGATTGAGACCCCTAGCCTGATGGCCGGCGCCAGCGGGCTATTGCTGCACATGGACTACAGTTCGGAGCTGGGCAATGCCAAGATGCAGAAGCGCCTGCGGCCCACCGGGTATTTCTATGGCATCCTGCCTTTGGAGAATGACTTGACCCTGACCTTGTCGGTAAACGCCCCCTACGGCATGATCACGGAGTGGGACAACGACTGGGTGGAGTCCACCCTGGCCACCTATACCAACCTGCGCTGCATCTACTTTACGCCCAACCTGGTCTGGAAGGCCACTGACGAGCTTTCCTTCGCCGCCGGTATCAACCTGGTCTACGGCACGGCGCGGATTGCGAAGAATATTCCCACAGATGAGCAAAGCGCACAGCTCAACCAGCAGGTTATCCCAGGCATTCCGGTGTATAGCATCCCCGGCAACAACAAGGTTTATTTAAGCGCCGATGCCACTGGCATTGGCTATACGCTGTCGACCTTCTATCAGCCGCATGAGGACTGGAACTTCGGTCTTACCTATCAGTCCAGCGTGAAGCTGAAATTCGACGGCGATGCGAAATATAGACACAAGGGGGAATTTAAGAGTAATTATGAAGGAATGATTCCACCGGAAATGGTTCCCCCACCGCTTTACATCCGCAACGGCGGCGGCAAGACCGACATTGAGCTGCCTGCCAGCCTGGGCTTCGGCGTGGCCAACACCAGCTTTGATAAGCTGACGCTGAGCTTTGACGCCGTATGGACCGAGTGGAGTAGCTACGACCGCCTGAAAATCAAGATGAAGAGGATGCCTTACAACGAAAGCCCCAACCAGAAGGGCTATACTGACAAAAAGAAGGACTGGAGCGACGTCTGGTCACTCCGTCTGGGCGCCTCCTACGATTTGAACGAGAACTGGGTGCTGCGCTGCGGCTATATGTATGACAAGTCGCCGGACAACGACAAGTACCGCACACCTGAGATGCCCGACAGCGACCGCAATATGGTCTCGCTGGGATTCGGCTATATGAAGGACCACTGGGGCCTGGACTTCGCCTACAGCTACCTGAAGCTGCGCAACTCCAGAGCCGGACGCTATGCCACCGACGCCTCGGACAACTTCAAGAACAGCGGTAAATTCGGCGGCGACCTGCATATCGTCGCGGCCGCAGTCAAGTATATGTTCTAGTCCGACGCGTGGGACTTTTGGGACCTTTGGGGCCTACGCTATAACGCAAGCCCCAAAAGTCCCACGTATGTAGTACACGCTTTAGCGTGCTCCCCGCTCCCGTTCCCGTCCCAAAGGTCCCACGTATGTAGTACACGCTTTAGCGTGCTCCCCGCTCCCGCTCCCGTTCCCGTCGCAAAGGTCCCACGCGTCCCAAAGGTCCCACGCTTATAGTTTAATAAAGTCTGCTTTTTGCCATTTTTGCAGCTGCGGCAGATATTTCTCGGCTTCTTCGAGCCGGTTTTGCTCGAAAAGCCGCAGCCAGGTGCTGCACAGCTCGTGGTGTGCCTCGCAGGTGAAGATATTGCGCAAGGGCATCAGGGAGGCTTTTTTCTCCGGGTCGGCAAAGTCCTCTTCGCTCCATGCGGCCTGGCGTATGAGCCTGGCAACATAGTTGCTCTGGCTGGCGGCCCAGGCCTCGTGATAGGCCTGCAGTTCGCGCGGTTCGGCGATGGGTGCGGATATTGCATTGATATAGTCGAAGAAGGCCTTCTTATTCTGGCCTTGCAGCGGTTCTATCTTGCTGAGGCTGTCGTCAAAATGCGTAGGAATGACTTGTAGCTCGAAGACGCCTAGGCGGTCGGCCTGGCATTGCAGCATATAGCCGGTGTACCAGAAGTTATCCGGCCTGTAGTTTTCACTGCGCTCAGGAAAATAAAAATTGCCCAGGCTGTAGACTATGGGCTTGCCCTGGAATATTTCCAGACCCTGCGGACAATGCGGGTGTATGTTGACCACCAGGTCGGCTCCGGCATCGACAAAGGCCCGGCTCATGCTCACCACTCTGGGGCTGGGTACCGGGTTGTGTTCATTGCCGCCATGTGTGATCACCAGGCAGAGATCAACCTGGCTTTTAAGCTCTCGAACCTGCCTGATGTTGTCAAAATGGGCCAGCATATTGGCTCCGGGGCGATCAAAAAGCGCGCCTCCGAACTCATTTTCGGCGACATTGATAATTCCTATGCTCAGTGATTGGCGCTGCAGTAGCAGGGGTTTGGCGGCCTCGACCCGGTCGGCTCCGGCTCCGACGGTTTGGAAGCCTGCTGCCTCGAGCAGGGATATGGTTTCCAATACCGGTACGGTGTCGAAATCGCCAGTGTGATTATTGGCCAAAAGCGCAACATCCCCGCCCCAGGCCTGCAAGAGTTCCAGACTTTGCGGTGGGCATTTAATATTGGGGCCGCTTTTACAGATGGCGCTTTCCGCCTCGGTCAAGGGGGTTTCAAACTGTATGATTGACAGGTCGGCGGCCTGCAGCAGATTTTGCAGCGGAGCCATGACCGCCTCCGCGCCGCCTGTGGCAATCAGTTGCTGCGCTCGTTCGAAGCGCGGGCAGAAGTCGCCGGCCAGCAACAGATTCAGCGGCAAGCCGTTTTTAGCTTCACGTATATGCAGTTTTCCATTCGCATCCAGTTTCACGGGGGGCTCCTTCGCTTTTGATACTCTTGTTTTGATTCCTGACACCAGTGGAATATGCTCGCGTTGGCGCAAGTATCCAGCACTGGGATTTTAGTCTTTTGTCATAAGCAAACAGCGGCTCTAGCTTGTTTAGACTAAAGCCTGAAATGCTCCTAAACTATAGTATTGGGCTTTTAGAATTCAACCCGGTATGCCATTTCCTGTCTGCGCTTTCGCGCATTCTTCGCAAGCCGATTGCTGAATACCGGTTAAGGCATTATGTTTCCACTGTGCCAATTTTTCTGTTTTATAGCGGTTTAAGCGATGAAGACACTGTACAAAGTCAATGTTTCGGCGGGCTTGAGTTATAATTGCGTGGCGGACTGCGATCTGCAGCTGCAAGAAGGCGACATGATTATCGTGCGCTGCGAAAAATACCAGGACTGCGCCAAGGTGGAGAGCGGCCCGCTCTGCGAGCCGCAGGAGGACAGCTCCTTTTTCGAGAAGACCCGAGGCAAATCCTGCCGCGGACGCCACATCGAGGGGCAAAAGCTGCCTGTGGCCCTGCGCAAAGCCTCAGTCGAGGACATGGTGAAGTGCCAGGAAAACAAGCTGAAGGCCAGGGAAGCGCACTTCAAGGCCCTGGAGCGCATACGCTTCCACAAGCTGGACATGAAGCTTATCCATACCCATTACGCCCATGACCGCAAACTGCTCGTCTTTCAGTTTTCAGCGGAGGGGCGCATAGACTTCCGCGAGCTTCTGCGCGATCTGGGCGCCCTTTTCCATGTGCGTGTCGAGCTGCGACAGGTAGGTGTGCGCGATGAAACCGCCATTTTAGGCGGCATAGGCAGCTGCGGACGCCCTTTCTGCTGCTCCACTTTCCTGCCCAACTTTTGCAGCATCAACGTAAAAATGGCCAAACAGCAGGGGCTTTCACTGAACCCGCAAAACATCTCCGGCGCCTGCGGCAGGCTCAAGTGCTGCCTGCAATACGAGATCGATTTCTACCGGGAGCAACAACAAGCCAGCGGAAAAGAGCCGGAAACTCCAGAGGATGAGGAGCCGGAAGCAAGCAGGCCGGCACGACCGCGCCGGAGAAAAAAGAAGAGTGAAGAGCCTAAACAATAAACCGCTGCGGCAGCCCTTGTAGCCGCCAAGCCTGGCTATTGTTCATTAGCAAAAACAGAATCTCCATATCTAAGGAGAAGGAGAGACGGATGCATTTTTTCGGGACTGAGCTTCAAAGCTACAAAGTCAACTTGCACACTCACAGCAAGAGTTCTGACGGTGTTTTCCAGCCCGATGAGCTTATACAGCGCTATAGCCAGGCGGGCTACGATGCCCTGGCTTTTACCGATCACCGCTTTGCCAACCCGGTTTCCAGCTATGATGGCAAGGGCATGACTTTGATTTCCGGCATGGAGGTGCATCCCCAGGCCATGCGAGGCATCCTTTGGCATATGCTCGCATTGGGGCTGCCAGAGGACTTCAAGCATGATGATAGCTGGAGCGGTCAGCAAGCTGCCGTTGCCATCCTGGAGGCCGGCGGCATATTCTTCATCGCTCACCCATACTGGTGCGGCTTCACCTCCAGCGAGGTCATGTCCATACAGGGCAGTGCCGGAATTGAAGTGTTTAATGCCGCCTGCCGATACCCTGGCAAAGGCTATAGTATGCAGACCTGGGATGAGTGCCTGGATCATGGGCGGCGCTACAGTGCCATCGCAGTGGATGATGTGCATGGCCATGACCAGCTCTTCAAAGGCCATACCATGATTTGTGCCCGGGACAAAGGACCAGAGAGCCTGCTGAAGGCTCTGGCCGAGGGCAGTTTTTATGCCAGCCAAGGGCCGCAGTTTACACATCTCAGCTATGAAAACCAGGTTTTCAAGGCGAAATTCAGCCCTTGCGCCGAGGCCATCTTGATCAGTAACAGACACAACGGCTTCCTAGGCAAACTCGCAGAGGCGGATGAGCAGAGTGGCAAGCTTGAACTTTGTGAGGAAATCAGCATAGACCTGAGCAAGTTGCCCGCAGGCTTTTATGTGCGTTGCCAAATTCGCGACAGTGAAGGCCGTTATGCTTGGAGCAACCCGGTATTTCTGTGAAAGCTTCCTCTGAACGCTTAAAATACAGCCTGACGCAGAGCCAACCTCAGCACTTCTCTAGATTTCACCCGTAGCAATGTCCGCCAACTCTTCCAATGCCAGCACCATCAGGCGGGGCTTTGCCGCCGCTTTGCGCTACTATCTGTATGCCTTGGTTTTTCTGCTGCCTTTCAAGTTCGGCACTTTTGCCACTGGCGGAGAGATGCCGGACTTCCCTCTCAGCCTTATGGAATGGCTTATCTTCACTGGCTGGCCCTACTTTTTGCCGGGCATTCTCTGCGGCGTGGCTCTGCTCTTTGCGGTATTGACGCTGCCCCCACCGCGCCTACTGCAAGCCAGAGCCGTCCCGCTGCTCTTGCTACTGCTGATGGTCTTCAGCAGCCTGATCGGCTTCATCAACACCAGCGAATGGCACTACGCCATTAATTTTTTCAGGCATTTCTGGGCCTGCTTCACGCTGGGCCTGGCGGTCTACTGGGTTCAGGAACATGACGAGCGCCTCTTGCCCGGGCTGCTCAACTGCATTGCCGTCGCTTGCCTTATCTGCTGTCTGCAAGGCTGGCGACAGCATTTTGGCGGGCTGGAGGCCAACCGGCTCATGATGGAGGCTAACGCCGAGCAAACCGGGCAGGAACTAAGCCAGCAGATGCTGGCAAAGTTGAAGCAGACCCGCTCCTACGGCAGTTTTGTCGACCCCAATGTATACGCCGGGCATTTGCTGCTTTGCGCACCCTTCATGCTGCTGGCGCTGCGCAACTGGTCGCGCCGCGTCGAGCCGCAGCGCTACTCGAGAGCCTTGTTTGTCGGCCTGGGCGCCATACTGTTTGTCGGCGCCTTGTTTTTCAGCGGCAGCCGTGGTGCTCTGCTCGGCTTTGCTGCCGGGCTGGGGCTTTTGCTCTGGCTCAGTCCTTTGTCTTTGCGCTGGCGTCTGCTGCTTTTGTGCTCGGCTCTGCTTGCTGGTCTGGCGCTGGTGCTTTTGGCCACTCATCTTAGCCAGCGAGACCTGCTTTCCGCCTCGGTGCGCCTGCAATATTACCGCAGTTCCTGGCAGATATTCAAGCAGCATCCTTTGGCCGGGGCCGGCCTGGGCGAGTTCTTCCCCTGGCATATGCGCCTTAAGCCGCCACTCAGCGAGGAGGCTCGCGATCCGCATTCGCTTTTTTTCGCGCTGCTCGGCCAATGCGGCCTGTTTGGCATGCTGACAGCACTGTGCCGCATCGCCTTTCCCTTTGCTCTGGCACTAGGGCTGTGGCGACGGCAGCAGAATCCGGAGCGTTGGCTTTTCACGGCGGCAGCTTGCGCGCTGGGTGCCTGGCTGGTCCATGCCCAGTTTCAGTTTAACGACACAGTGCCGGCCAGCAGCTATATTGCCGCCTTTGCCGGTTTCTGGCTGCTGCGAGGACAAACCAAGCCCGACGACGCGACGAGCGGCAGGCGGGGCTGGGCCTTGCGTTTGACCGCCTTGCTGGCCGCTCTGCTGGCACTGTTTCCGCTGCGCAATATCGCTGCCGAGCATGAGCTGCAGCGCCTGGTCACGCATGCTCCCGCCTCGCCGCAATTGTTTATGCTGCGCATGCAGGACTTGCAGCGGCGCCTGCGCTTTTCACCGGTGCCGCCACGCCTGCTGGCCGAGCTGGCTCAGCGTGAAGGAGATCTGCCTGGCGCGCTGGCTGCCAACCAGGAGCTTCTGCGCCGCACGCCGCACCGCTCCGCCTCCTGGTGCCGTCTGGCCAGAACGCAGCTCAGTCTGGATCTGCTCTCCGATGCCGAGCTTTCATTGCAGTCAGCCGCGCTATGGTATCCTTACAATCCTCGCCTCTTCCCTTTGCAGGCCGCTTTGCAGCTGCAAAACATGCCCGCCTTCAAAACCCTGCCCCTGCCTCTGCGCTATGGTAGCATACAAGAGCTTTTGAGCGCGGAGGCCTCGCTGGAGCTGCTCGAACAGGGCCTGGCAATCAGCTTCAGACAGCCAAAAGGCGAAGCCCTGCATTTGCCCGCGGAGCTGCTCGCCCTGCTAAACCAGGCCGGCCTGCAAAGCCAGAAGGGCGACAAGCTCGAATTCAAGTAAAGTCACGTCTAAACAAGCGTTTTTTGGACACTAAGTCACACTAAGGCACACTAAGTCACACTAAGTCATCAGTCATGAACAGCAGTTTTCCAGCATTGGCTCTGATTTTCTCCGGCCCCAGCGGAGTGGGCAAGAGCAGCGTCTGCCAGCGACTTTTCGAGCTTATGCCGGCTCTGCATTTTTCGCTGTCCTGCACGACGCGTGCGCCGCGTCCAGGCGAGACTGCCGGGCTTAGCTATCATTTTTTGACGCGGGAACGCTTTGCCGCGCAGCTAGCCGCCGGCGAATTTCTCGAGCATGCCCAGGTGCACGGGGAGTACTACGGCACTTTGTTCAGCGAGGTGCGCCCCTATCTGGAACGGGGTCAGGATGTCATTCTGGATATTGATGTGCAGGGCGCACGGCAAATCCTGGCAAATGTGCGCGGCACTGACCTTGAGCGGCGTTTCATCAGCGTTTTTCTGCTGCCGCCCAGCCTGGAAGTGCTCGAACAACGCCTGCGCGGACGAGGCAGCGAGAGCGAGAAACAGATCAGAGAGCGCCTGCAACGAGGCAGAGAGGAAATGGGCTGCTGGTCTGAGTACGACTACGTCATGATCAGCAACGAAGTGCATGAGAGCGCAAGACAGCTGCAGGCCATTTTCACGGCGGCACGCCGCCGTTGCAGCATACTGCCGGAGAATTTCCATGTCTAAAAAAACCGAAAAACTAGTGGTGCTCGGCGTCAGCGGCTCGATTGCGGCCTATAAGGCGGCGGACCTGACCAGCAAGCTGAGCCAGGCTGGCTACACTGTGCAGGTGATCATGACCGCCAGCGCGCAAAAATTGGTCTGCGCGCAGACCTTCCTGACCCTTTCGCGGCAGCCAGTGGTCTGCGATCTCTGGGAGATACCCGACTGGCGCCCAGGGCATATTGCCCTGGCGGAGCGCTGCCAGCTGCTCCTGGTCGCCCCGGCCACCGCCAATATCCTGGCAAAAATGGCGCATGGCATAGCCGATGACGCGCTCTCAACCTATTATCTCTCGCATACCGGAACGGTGATGGTGGCCCCAGCCATGAACCCGCGTATGTGGCAACACCCAGCCACACAGGAAAACTGCCGCATACTGCGCGAACGCGGCGTGCGCTTCATAGGACCAGACAGCGGAAACGTGGCCTGCGGAACTGGCGGAACCGGACGCATGAGCGCAGTAACAGAAATATTCCAGGCGGTCGCAGATTGCCTAGCAACAAAATAAAAATATGCACCCGAAAACAAAGCCGTAATGGCAGATAAGCAAGTTGATATACACTAAGATATACCCCGTCCAAAAAGCCTTTGAGCCACAAAGGCACACGAAGGGGGCGGACACTAAGCTGACGCTGCACAAGGCAAAACAGAAAAACTCGATGAAACAGCATGAAAAATGCAAGTTTTCTGCTAAAACTTCAATTTTTTTAAGAATTTGTCCATTTGGTGCCCCAAAGGGGCAACCTAATACAGCCCAGGGTAAGCGAGGCCGCAGGCCGAGCTTACCCTGGGTAAAGCCCCCCCCAAATCCGGCGCCCTGTAGGGGCGCCACTAACGGACTTTCGGCGTTATGACCTTTTTGGACGAGACCTAAGATATACCCCGTCCAAAGAACCCTTGAACAACAAAGGCACACGAAGGGGGGAGGACACTAAGAGGCACACGAAGGGCTTTGTGGGGTTTTGACTGGCTTTTTGAAGTTTTTATCGCAAAACAGCGTGCCGCCGCAAATAAACAACTTGACAAACAGAAATAGCGTTGTATTTTAAACAAGATGAAAATAAGTTCATCTAAGATGAAGTGTTTGTTTTTCATTGGAGGCTATTATGGCAGTCATGACCCGCGATTTTAATTCTTTTGACCTCAGCGACCCGGTTGTTGCCTCTCGTGCGGTTAAGCTCCGCGCTCTGGAGCTGGGTGCCGATGCGGTTGGCGTAGGCAATATCGAGCGCTGGGCGGGTGCTCCTTTGCAGATGGACCCGCGCCAGATCATGCCTGAGTGCAAGAGCATTATCGGCATGGTTTTCCGGGTTATGCGCGGCAGTCTGCGCGGAGTTGAGGAGGGCACCTACTTCAGCAACTACTCGTCGATGGGCTACGGCGGCCTGACCTATCTGTATATGCCCATGACGGTTATCAACCTGAGCAAATTCATCGAGGACCAGGGCTTTGAGTCCATTCCCATGGGTCATCAGAGCGACTGGCGCGCCATAGACGGCGAGGGCTACGCCCGTCCCAACTACAGCCGTCCTGTTCGTCCCGGCCAGGCTCAGCCCGATATCATGGTGCATTTGCGCATTGCGGCCTTTTTGTGTGGTCTGGGCGAGATCGGCTTCAGCAAGATGTTTTTAAGCCCGCAGTTTGGTCCGCGCAACCGCCTTGGCATAGTTCTCACTGACCTAGAGTTGGAGCCGGACCCCATTTACGACGGCCCGCAGCTTTGCAACCGTTGCATGGCCTGTGCCCAGGCCTGCCCCGGACAGGCCTTCTCCAAAGACAAGACCGTCAAAGTCAACTTGGCCGGGCATGAGCTGGAATGGATGGATGTGGATGTCAACAAGTGTGATTTTGCTTTTCGCGGTGCGGCTCACAGCGGCGTGAAGCAGGAGAAGCCCTATATTCAGCCCTCCCTGCCCAACACCGAGAGTCCTGTGCCCGACTCGGTGCCCGGCGAGTGGTCCCCCTTTTACCACAGGCCTCGCAATCTTTACAACACCGGCCAGGCGGTCTGCGGCGCGCGCGGCTGCACTAGGGCCTGCATGATCAGCCTGGAAAAACGCGGCGTGCTGCAAAATACCTTCAAGGATAAATTCCGCCGCCGCCCGGCCTGGACAGTGGACTGGAGCCAGCCGCCCGAATACGCCCCGGGAACCAATTTCCGCGCCTCACGCAGCAGCGATGCGGACTGAGCGCCCGAGGCTCAGTTTAAACCAGGCCTGAAGAGCCAGTTGGACACTAGGACACAGCAAGTCACACAAAGGAACACAAAGTCCTGCCTGACTGGCTTTTGGCACGGAGTTTATTTCCATGGCAGGTTCTGATTTAGTACAGTCACTGGCTCGCGGCCTGGAGCTTTTGCGCCTGGTCGCAGCCAGTCCCGAGGGCATGCGTCTCGGCGACCTGGCTGAGGCCAGCGGGTTGAAAGTCACTACGGCGCACAATCTTTTGCGCACGCTTTTGGCCCAGGGCTTCTTGAGCCGCGACGCGGCCAGCCGTTTTGTTCTCGGAGCCGGGCTTTTCGAGCTGGCAGCCAGCGCTCAAGACAGCGCTTTCAGGCAGAGGCTGGCCGCCGCCCTGCCGGCCCTGGCCAGGCGCTTCAGCAATGATACAGTCACGGTTTCCTGCATAGTCGAGGCCCAGGCGCGCTGTGTTTTGCGCCTCTCGCCGGAGCGCCCCGGACAGCTGCAGCGAAACCCCGGCAATGTATTTGCCCCCTATACTTCTACTACGGCGATTGTCTTGCAGTCATATGTCAGTGATGCGGTAAAAAGGCTGGAAAAATTGCATCCCTTTGCCGAATATGGCGCCGGGGTCTGGGGCAGCGCCGCCAATTTTGCCAAGACCCGTGCGCTAGTGCGCAAACAAGGCTACTTTCTGCGACATCAGCATAGCCACTTTACCCTGGCTCTCTTCTTGGGCAACGGACACGTGCTGGGCATGAGCGGAGCCGCCGAGGAAACGGAGACCAAAGACAGGCTGAAGGCGGCAAAAATATTCGCGCGTAAATTTACCGCCAGTAATGCCGCAGAATAATTTAGCGCCGTCCAAAAAGACATTGAACCACAAAAAACACTAAAAAAAGCTGATTTAGCAGTTTAGACGAAGACGATTTGCTGTATCTTCGTGTGTTTTAGTGTGTCTTAGTGTCCAAAACTTGGGCAGTCGGCCAGGTTCAGCTAAGGCGCAGGAAATGCTCCGAAACCGGGGAGCCGGCTGCGATGGCGGCGCTTCCTAAGCCCAAAAAAAAGTTTCAGGCATTAGATTATACCATTTGAGCCATGTCCTAGTCTATGGCTGATGACAACTTGTTTTTGGAGGATGCTTATGTGGCAAGCAGCAGCCGAAGCCAGGCCCTGTGTTTTTATTGACCGCGATGGCACCGTGGTGGAGAGCGTGCATTATCTCCGCGATCCCAAAGATGTCAGCGTGCCGCCGGAGGTGATTGAGGGTTTGCATTTGCTACGCCAGGCCGGTTTTATGCTCATACTGGTCAGCAACCAATCCGGCATCGCCCGGGGATATTTCAGCTATGCGGACTTGCTGGCGGTGCACGCGCGCATGATTGAGCTTTTTGAGGCTGAAGGCATAGTCTTGGACGACTACTATTATTGCCCGCACGCGCCAGACTCCGGCTGCGGCTGCCGCAAGCCGGAAACCGGCATGCTGCAGACAGCCTGCCGCGAACATGCCATAGACCTGGAACACTCCGTGATGGTCGGCGACGCCGACTGCGACATGGAGCTGGCCAGCAATTTCGGCCTGCCAGGCCTGCTTATACTTTCCGAAAGGCACACTGATCCCACCCTGGCCAGCCATGCCTGCCAAGACTTCCTCGAAGCCAGCAAAATAATATTGCGCGAATATGCGCCGCAGCACTGAAAACGCGCCATTCTTGCTCC